>Ga0185299_10002666_pt1 | contig 26586 bp, 27 predicted proteins | sample PaiPotPPA55metaG_FD_128002 | JGI IMG/M metagenome (GOLD analysis project Ga0185299, IMG submission 128002) | Iron sulfur acid spring bacterial and archeal communities from Banff, Canada, to study Microbial Dark Matter (Phase II) - Paint Pots PPA... ...
CATGCGCCCGCCGTGATCTATCTCTCACACCGGCCGCGCGGATGGGCCGGGTCGCGTGCCGCCCGACCGCGTTCCCTCTTGACCGTCCCCATACAAGGGGCGACGCATTGCGTCGCCCTGCCATCCCCAGCCACGCATGCCCAAAAAGGGCGAGGCAGTGCCTCGCTCCTACGGAACTCGTTGGGCTAGCCGTACCAACTGCGCCCCGGAAAGACATGCTTCGCACTAGGGTGTCACCGGTACGGCTTGAGCAGCCGCTCGGCCTCGGCCTGCGAGTCCTTCATCGCTTGCTCGGGGCTCTTCGAGCCGGTGAGCGCTGCCTGCAGTCCGTCATTGAGCGCCTTGGTGACGCGCTGGTTGTCGTGGGTCGAAAGCTCGGCGACGGCGTATTGCAGCTGGTCGCGGGCAACCGCCGCGGCGGGGAAGCCCGCGACGTAGCTCTTCATGGCGGGCGTGTCCCAGGCATCCGGGCGTACCGCGACGTAACCGGTGTCGATGCCCCACTGTGCCGCGCGCTCGGGCGAGGTCATCCATTGCGCGAATTTCACCGCCGCCTCCTGCTGCGCGCTGCTCGTCTTCCTGAAAATGTAGAAATTGCCGCCGCCGGTCGGTGTGCCGCGACGTTCGCCCGCGGGCAGCATGGCCACCCCGAACGGAAACTTGGCGTTGCTGCGCACATTCGTCAGATTGCCGGTGGTCGTCCACATCATCGCGGTCTTGCGTTCGAAGAAGTCCTTCGGTGTCGTGCCCCATTCGATCACGCCTGGCGCCATCACCTTGTACTTGCGGCCGAGATCGACCCAGCGCCGCAGCGCTTCCACCACTGCCGGCTTATCGAAGAAGGTGCGGGCGCCGTCCGCATTCATCAGAATCACGTCGTTCTGGGTCGTGAGCGCCTGGAACAACCAGTAGGGAAAACCGGAAGAGGGGATCTGCATTCCCCATTGGCTCGTGTTTCCCGATGCCTCGCGCCGGGTGAGCTTCTCGGCAAAGGCAAGTTCCTCGGCCCATGTCGCCGGCGCCTTTTCCGGATCGAGGCCCGCGTCCTTGAACGCCTCCTTGTTCCAGTACAGCACGATGGTGGAGCGCTGGAACGGAATGCCCCAGGTCTTTCCGCCGGTCTGGCTGTTTTCCATGAAGGCAGAAAAGAAGCTCTTGATCCAGTTTTTCTCTGCATCCGATTTGGCGAATTCGTCGAACGGGGCGATCGCCTCCTCGTCGATCAAGGAGAACATGTCGGTCGACAGGAGGACGCAGGTGGTGGGCGGGTTGCCGGACTTGTGCGCGGTCAGCGCCTTGACGACCGTCTCCTGATAGGTGCCGGCATAGATCGGCTTCACGCTGATGCCTGGGTTCTCCTTCTGGAAATCCGCCGCGTAGCCGTCGATGATTTTGGTAATAGGACCGCCGACGGCCACGGGGTAATAGAAGGTGATCTCGGTTGCGGCCCGTACCAGCGCGGGTGCTGCGATCGTGCCGGCGGCAGCAGCCGTCGAGCCGATCAGAAATCGCCGTCGATCCATCCTCGGTCTCCCTCTGATTTTTACCATCATCTCTACGCGATACGACGTTGTGATGACGCGTCGAACCAGTGCGTATCGCCCGGCTCCCATTGCAGGAACACCGTCTCGCCGGCGGCCGCGGAAAGCCTGCCGGGAATGCGCACCATCACGGTCTCATCACCTGTGCGCGTCTCCAGCTGGGTATCCGCGCCGAGATATTCGGCCGCAACGATACGCGCTGGCAAGCCTTTGTCTGCAAGCCGCATGGATTCCGGGCGCACGCCTAGCGCGAGGTTTGCCGGCTCGCATGCGGCGGGAAGGCCGGCGGTCAGGTCGAGCTGTCCTGCTATCAACGAGCCCGGCAAGACGTTCATGGCTGGCGCGCCGAGGAAGCGCGCGACGAATATGGTTGCGGGCCTCTGATAAAGCTCCGCCGGCGAGCCGCTCTGCTCGATGCGGCCCGCGCGCATGAGGATGATCTGATCGGCCATGGTCATTGCTTCCACCTGGTCGTGCGTGACGTAAAGCATGGTCATGCCGAGCCGGCGCTGCAGTGCCCGGATCTCGCGCCGCATGTCGCCGCGCAACTGAGCGTCGAGGTTGGAAAGCGGCTCGTCCATCAGGCAGACGGGCGTCTCGGCGACGATGGCGCGGCCGAGCGCCACGCGTTGCTGCTGGCCGCCGGAGAGCTGCGATGGTTTGCGGTCGAGCAGGCGCTCGAGCCCGAGCAGTTGCACTGCGCGCTTGAGCCGCGTTTCGCGCAGCGCGCGAGACACGCGCCGCACCTTGAGACCGAACACGATGTTTTCAGCGACGGAGAGGTGCGGAAACAGCGCATAGGACTGGAACACCATGGCGACGCTGCGGCGCGAGGGAGGCTCGCGCGTCACGTCGCGGCCGGCGATCTCGATCGTTCCGGAATCCGGGAGTTCGAGCCCGGCAATCAGGCGCAGCGTGGTTGATTTGCCGCAGCCCGAGGGCCCCAGCAATACGACCAGACTGCCGGCCTCGGCCGCGAAGCTCACGTGATCGACCGCCGGTTCGCCGCCCCATGCCTTGGTAACGTCGTTGAGGCGAACCTGCGCCACGTTGCTCCTCCCTTCGCTGTGTTTTCGCTACTACAGACTCGTAGGGTGGGCAAAATCGCTATCGCGGTTATAGTCAGCGAGGTCCAAACAATGACGGTGCGTTCGGTTGCGGTTCTTGGGGCGGGACACGGCGGTTGCGCGGCCGCAGCGGATCTCGGCAGCCGCGGCTATTCGGTGCGTCTGCATGCCCGCAATCCCGAGCGCCTCGCGCCGCTCCGCGCCCAGGACGGCATAGAGGCGCGGGGCATTGTCCAGGGCCTTGTTCCCATCGATCTCATGACGACTGACGTGCCGCAAGCCGTCCGCGGTGCCGATCTGATCATGCTGGTGGTCCCGGGCGTGGCGCATGCACACTACGCCCGGGCGCTGGCCCCCCTTCTCGATGGGAGCCAGCCCATCCTCATCAATCCCGGGCATACCGGCGGCGGGCTTCACTTCGTGCATGAGCTGCGCAAGGCGGGATATCGCGGCGCAGTGCGCACCTGCGAGACAGTCACGTTGACCTACATCACGCGCATGGAGGGGGCGGGACTCGTCAACATCTACAGCTATACCAGGCGATTGCGTTTCGCGACGCTTCCCGGCAAAGAGGCGGCTCGCCTATTTCCATTGCTCAAGCCGCTTTACCCGGAGATCGAGCCGGCGACCAGCGTGCTGGAGACGGGGCTCTCGAACATCAATGCCATATTCCATCCTCCGGGCATGATCATGAATGCGGGATGGATCCAGCATACCGGGGGCGATTTCCTGTTCTACCGCGAGGGCTTCACGGACGCTGTCGCGCGCGTAACCGCGGCGGTGGATGCGGAGCGCATGGCGGTGGCCAAGGCTTTGGCCATTCCCGCGATCCCGTTCCTGGATGTTTTCTATCAGGCCGGACTGACGACCAAGGCCGCATGGGACAGCGGCGATATTGCACGCGCCTGCCGCGAAAGCGAGCCGAACAAGACCATCAAGTCTCCTTCCTCTCTCGATCACCGCTACGTGCATGAAGACGTGGGCTACGGCCTCGTTCCCATCGCCGCGCTTGGTGCGCTTGCCGGCGTTGCCACTCCGACGATTGCTGCGCTGGTCGAGCTCGCGGCTCTCGCCCTCGGCATCGACTATGCGCGCGAAGGCCTCACGCTGGAGAAGCTGGGGCTTGCCGGCAAGTCGCCGTCCGAGCTGCTGCGGCTGGTGGAAGAGGGCGCTTGAGCCGCAAGATGACTGTACGTATCGGGGTGAGCTTCGACGGCTTCGTGCCAACGCGCGACGCAATCGCGCTCGCCGAGCGCGCGGTCGCGGCGGGAGCAAAAAGCCTTTGGGTGGCGGAGCATCTCGGCTATCGGGAGGCGATTGCGACCTGCATGGCATTTGCGCTCAGGGCGCCGGGTCCCATGCTCGTGCCCACCGCGGTGAGCCCGTATCTCTGGCATCCGATGCCGACCGCCATGGCCATGGCGACGCTGGATGAAGCAGCGCCGGGGTGCGCGGCCATTGCGGTCGGCACCGGCAATCCTCTGTTTCTCGCCGAGTCCGGACGTTCCGTGGAAAAGCCCGTGCGGGCCGTGCGCGAATTTACGCAGGCGCTGCGCAAGCTGTGGGGCACAGAAGCGGTGCACGTCGAGGGCGAATTCGTGCGCCTTGCCGGTGCGCGCCTTGCCTTTGCGCCGAGCGCTCCGATCCCGATCTACATTGCCGCGATCGGGCCGGACATGTTGCGGCTCGCCGGCCGAATCGGCGACGGGGTGGTCCTCTCGGCGGGGTTGTCGACGGACGCGGTGCGTCGGTCCATAGCGACCTGCGCAGAAGGGGCCAGGAAAGAGGGACGCACCTCTGCCGCACTGCGCCGCGCGGGATACGTATTCTTTGGAGCGTCTCACGACGCGAAGCAGACGCGCGACGCCATGCGGGAGAAGCTTGCCTTCGTCATGCGCAACAAATTTCTCGGGGCTCACATCAAGGCCTCGGGAATTCCGGTAGACCAGGAAGCGGTGATTGCCGCGATTGCCCGGCGCGACATCGCGGGAGCGGCCGCGCTCGTTTCCGATGAAGCCGTCGAGGCGTTCGGCATCGCCGGAACGCCGCAGCATTGCAGCGCTCGATTGCGCGATTTCATCGATGCCGGCCTGGATGAACCGGTCCTCCTGCTGTTGGGCAGCGCTGAGAATTGCACGCTTGCGCTCGAGGTCATGCGGGAATTCGCGGGATAAGCTTCGATGACCATAGGCGTGTTTTTCGATGGCTTCTCCTCCACGGCCGAAATGCTGGAAGTATGTCGGGAAGCGGAATTGGCCGGTGCTTCAAGTCTCTGGTTTGCCCAGCACATGGGCTACCGCGAGGCCATGGTCTGGGCGACTGCAGCTGCGGGCGTCACCAGCCGCGCAACGCTCGTGCCGACAGCAATCAGTCCCTATTTATGGCCGCCGCTCCCGGTGGCCATGGCGATCTCCACCCTGGGCGAGCTGGCGCCGGAAAGGGTGATCCTCTCGGTATCGGTGGGCAATATTCTCAATCTCGGGGAATCCGGGATCCAGCCCAAAAGGCCCATCCGGATCATGCGCGAATACGTGGAAGCATTGCGCGCGCTGTGGCGCGGCGGACCTGTCAGCTTGGAGGGCGAGCTGCACAAGCTGCGCGGCGCGAAGATGACGTTCGATCAGGGGCGGCAATTTCCAATCTATATCGCCTCCACCGGCCCTCAGATGCTCAAGCTCGCCGGCGAGATTGCCGATGGGGTGTTACTGTCTGCAGGGCTCACGATCGCTTCGACTCGGCAATGCCTCGAGCAAGTGCAAATCGGCCTGAAAATGCAGGCGCGCGATCCAGCCAATTTGCGCAGGTGCTCGTTCATCAACTGCCTCGTCTCGCGCGACGGCGCTGCGGCAAAGCGGGCCATGCTGCGCAAGCTCGCGTTCCTGTTCCGCAGCCGAGGTCACGCCGACAATATCAGATCGTCCAACCTTGCGATCGATCATCAGGCCATCATCGCCGCTCATGCGCGACACGATTTCGATGCAGCGGTGCGGCTGTTGCCGGCCGAGGCCGCAAATGCGTTCGCGGTTGCAGGCACCCCGACAGAATGCCGCGCTCGGCTGGAAGAGTATCTCACGGTCGGACTTGACGAAGCTATTATCGAGGTGTCCGGCGACCGCGAAGACCGAGAATTGGCCCTTGACCTCGTGCGCGACATTGCGGCGCGGTAGCGCAGGTTGCAATTTGAGTGCATGGGGATCATTCCGTCGTCATGCCTGCGCTTGGCGCGGCCAAGCCCGGCCATGACGGCCGAGGATGATCGACGTGATCGGAACACTCCAAAATCGCGGCGATCGGAAAAAAGGAGAGTGAATGATCACGTCGGTTATGCGACTCGCTGCGGTGGGGCTCTTTCTTGGAATCCTCGGCATGCCGGCGCAAGCGCAGGCGCCTGCGGTCAAGCTCACGCTCGATTTCACCATCCAGGGCCAGCAGTCGCCTTTCGTTCTGGCGAACGAAGCGGGCTACTTCAGCCGCGCGGGCGTGAACGTGCAGGTGGATCGCGGCTACGGTTCGGCCGATGCCATCACCAAGGTTGCCAGCGGCGCCTATGAGATGGCCTTCGCCGACCTTGGTGCCTTGATCCAGTTCGATGGGCGGCAGGACCAAGCCAAGCTCTTCAGCGTCCTGCAAGTCTATGATGTGGCGCCGATGGTGGTGCTGTCCTTAAAAAAGGCAAACATCAGCAAGCCGAGCGACCTAGCCGGTAAACGTGTGGCGTCTCCGCCAGCCTCATCGGCCCGGGTGATGTTTCCGCTCCTTGCAGTCGCGAACGGGCTCGATCCGGCTGCAGTGAGCTGGATCGACGTTACGCCGCAACTGCGGGAGATGCTGCTGGTGCAAGGACAGGCGGACGCGACGACCGCGCTGATCACCGATGTCCCCGGGATCGAGCATCTCGGCGTCGCCGATCAGGATCTGATTATCATGCGGTATTCCGATTTCGGGGTCGCGCTTTACGGCCACTGCCTCCTGACCACGCCGGAATTCGCAGAGAAAAATCCCGACACCATAAAGAAGGTCGTCAAGGCCACTGTCGAAGCTTGGAAAGCTGCTATCGCCAATCCGGACCGCGCGATTGCGGCGATCAAGAAACGCGACCCCTTGATCGACGAGAAAGTGGAACGCGCCCGCCTCGACCTTGTGATCAAGAATGCCATTCTCACTGATCGTGTCAGGCGCATGGGCCTGGGCGGCGTCGAGCCCGCGCGCCTGCACCAGACCATCGACATGGTCGCAAAGACGTTCAATCTTCCCGTCCTCGACCCAAGCTCGGTCTACCGCGCGGATTACCTGCCGCCGCATGCGGACCTCCAGCTGCAGTGATGTGTTCTCACCGTCATGCCCGCGCCATGACGGTGGATCTCTAGCCCGTCATTCCGGGGCCGCGAGCGCTCGGATCGGCGCTTCGCGCCGTCCGAGTGCGAGCGGAGCCCGGAATCCATAACCACAGACCGTCCGGTTGCGTACGGCGAGCGAGCAACTGCAGGCTGGGGTTATGGTTTCCGGGCTCGTCGGCAAGTCGGTGAAACCGACTTGCCGACGCCCCGGAATGACAGCGTAGCTTGTGACGCAGTACTGCTATCTAACCCGCCCTACACGATCAGCAACTCGTCAGTGTCGAGATAATCCGATAGCAGCTCGCAACCCTGCGGCGTCACCAGGATCATGTCCTTGTTCTGCATGCCGAAGCCGAAACCCGTTTCATAGATCAGCGGCTCGATGCCCAGCACCATTCCAGGCTCCAGCGATCGATCTTCAGTCGGACCGAGGTAAGGGTCTTCGTGCAGATGGAGCCCAATTCCATGGCCGATGAACGAGATCGGCGGCAGCCCAAGCTCGCTCACCTTCTGCAGGTAGAGATCGTAAATTCCACGGGTCGAAGCGCCGGGCTTGATCGCGTCGAGGAGGAGATGCTTGCATTGCATCAGATTGGCCCAGATGCGCAGCGCTTGCGGCGGCGCGGCGCCGACCGCGGCGGTGCGGCACACGCCGGCATGGTAGCCGCTGATCATCGGGAAGATCTCGACCCGACAGATGTCGCCAATTTTGAGGATGCGGTCGCTCGGGCCCACGTTGGGGAACACGCTGCGTTCCCCGGTCGCAACTATCATGAGCTTGAAATATTCTGCACCTCCTTCGTAGATGCCGCGGGTGAGCGCCGCAGCGAGGTCCATCTCGCTCATGCCCGCGCGCAGCGAGCGATAGGCTTTGGTGATCGCGCTGTCGGCGATGCGCGATAGCTTGCGCAGGATATCGATCTCCCGCGGCGTCTTGATCTCGCGCAGCCGTGCGAGCAGGCTTTGCGCAGGCGTGAAGCTTGCTTCCGGCAACAAATCCCGCAGCGCGAAAAAATCGCCCACGGGCAAATAGTCCTTTTCGAGGCCGATGCGCGAGCGGGCCAAGCCGTGCTTGCGCAACAGCTCGGCGAGCGCGTTCATGGCGTCGAGCTTGAACTCGTGCCAGACCGCGATCTCGGTTCCAGGCGGTGATTTGGCGCGGATGGTGCTCGCTTCCATGTCGACCACCACGAGCGCCACGGTGCCGTCCGCAGTTACCAGCGCCATGGCATGACGCCAGCGCATCAGCGGCTGGGTCGGCGAGAGGAATCCGGTGACATAGCCGAAGTTCTCCGGCGACACCGACACGACGGCGTCGAGGCCGGCAGCTTTCATGGCGGCGCTCGCGCGCTCAATCACATCCTGCCGCATGGCATTTAGCTCCGGACCGCGCTTGGGCAGCTGCGAGTCGGGGTCCCCAAAAAATGTGAAACATTTTTTGGGGTACCCCGCATGCCTCGCTCCTACGCTTTCGTGCCGATGGAGTAGCGCTTCACCTTGGCCTCGTCTGTCGCAACCCCCATGCCGATGCCGCTGGGCAGCTCGATCGTACCGTCCACGAGCCGCATCGGCTCAGCGATCAGATCGTCCTTGTAATAGATGCCGGCGAGCTGGCCCGATTGCATCTCGGCCGGGGTCGAGACCGGAACGACGCAGGAAAGCGCTACGGATGCCGCAGCCGCTGCAAGGGCAAGATTGGCGAGGTTGCCGATGCCGGTTTCGACCGAACCGTTGACGTTGCAGACGATCCCACCCGCCCGTGCAACGGCGGCAACTTCCATGGCGCGGTACAGGCCGCCGGGCTTGGTCGTATAGAGCGAGACGATCTGTGCCGCACGTTTTTCGATGATCTCGATCACGTCGTGGGCGTTCCATGCGCTCTCGTCGGCCATGACCGGAACATCGATAGCACGGGCGACTTCGGCAAGCCGAGCGATGCCTTCGACCGGCTGCTCGAAATAGATGAGATCGAAACGCTCCATGCGCCGATAGGTGCGGATCGCCTCGCCAGCCGTGCGGTAGCCCTGATTGGCATCGATGCACAGCGCTATGCCCGGACCCACCGTCTCGCGAATCCGCCGCACCATTGTGATGTCACGGTCGGGATCGACCCCAACCTTGATCTTGATGGTGCGAATGCCTTCCTTCGCGACTTGCGCTGCCTCCCGTTCGGCCTCTTCCGGCCCGAGCAACCCAATCGAGTGGGTGACCGGGATGCGCCGGCGCACGGCGCCTCCGAGCAGCCTGTGCACCGGCAGCTTGCATTGCCTGCCGGCGAGGTCATAGGCCGCAAGCTCCACCGCGGCCTTGGCGTAAGGATAGCCCTTGATGCTGCGGTCCATGCGCGCATGCAGTTCCGCGATCTCGCCCGGCACGCAGCCTTTCACCGCCGGCGCGAGATGCCGTGTAATGATCTCCTTGGTCGTTCCGGGACTCTCGCCGAAATAGCGTCCGAAATCCCCGCCCCAGTCCTTTAGCGCCGGCGCCTCGCCCCAGCCCTTGAGCCTTTCGGTATCCGTCATCTCAACCAGCACGTAGCCACCGATAGGCTCGGTAAGGCCGGTCCACTTGTGCTCACGCCGCGGCGGCAACGCAATGTGATGAAGCGCAATGTTTGCTATGGGTGCATCGGACATGCGTGCGGCCAAGCGCTGGTAAATCAGGGGGGCGCGAACCGTATCGGTGCGGGCCGCGGTTGGCAAACCGCGGCCGCCCAAAGTAGGTTGGGCGCATCCTCTCAAGGTCCTCGAAGCTCGCGTCGCAAGATCTGACATGAAGGTCATCGCACTGGAGGAGCATTTCATCCTGCCGCGGGAAGAACGAAACCTTCCGCCCGGCGGGCATCGAGGCAATGACCGCGAAAAGCTCCTGGGAATTGATACCGTAACCGAGTTGCTCGATCTGGGCGAAAGGCGTCTCGCGGCCATGGATGCGGCCGGGATTGGTGTCCAGGTGCTTTCACATAATCAACCCGGCTGTCAGGCACTCGCTGGGGCAGCGGCGATTGACACCGCGCGAGAGGTCAACGACTGCCTGTACGAGGCCACCAAAGCGCATCCCGATCGCTTCGCAGCCCTGGCCGCACTGCCGACAGCGGAGCCCGCTGCCGCAGTGAAGGAGCTCGACCGCGCGATCACCAGGCTTGGCTTCAAGGGTGCGATGATCAATGGTCGTACCGGGGACAGCTTTCTGGATGAGAACAAGTTCTGGTGTATCTTCGAGTGTGCCGAGGCGCTCGATGTGCCGGTCTACCTGCATCCCAGCAGGCCGCACTTAGCCGTGATGCAGACCTATTTCGCGGGCTACGAGGAGCTGGCTCTGACGCCCTGGGGTTTTGGCATCGAGACCGGCGCACATTTCCTGCGGCTCGCCCTTGCCGGAGTGTTCGATGCATTTCCCAGGCTGAGCGTCATCCTGGGGCACCTCGGCGAGGGTCTGCCGTTCATGTTCCACCGGATCAACGACCATACGCGCCTCGCGGCGGCGCGCCGGGGGCTCAAAAAGACTGTCGCTCAGTATTTGGTGGAAAACCTGGTCGTGACCTGCAGCGGAAATTTCTCCACTCCAGCCTTTCTCTGCACCGTGATGGCGCTTGGCGTGGACAACGTCCTCTTTTCCGTGGACTGGCCATATGAATCCAACGTGGCGGCCGCGGAGTTTCTCAAGCGCCAGCCGCTCGCGCCTCACGATTTGGAGAAGGTGGCGCACCTCAATGCCGAGCGCGTTCTCCGCCTGTAACGACGCAGGGGCGGAGCTCGAACGCCCCCGCAATGAATCGTACGTCGCACTGTTGTAGGGCGGATTAGCGAAGCGCAAGCGGAGCGTAATCCGCCGCGTGGCGAAGCGGCGCTCGGCGGGTTACGCGCCAAGTCGAATCAAGCCGAGTTGGCTGCTAACCCGCCCTACGATGTAGCGGCGGGTTTCGAACCCGCCCCTAGAGAATCCGTCAAGGTAAACGCATGGTCAGTTTATGCCGGCATTAACAGTAGAACGTATTTGCTCATTAATAATAGAAACTACTCCCTAATCCGATCGCGCGAACTGTAAGAATTGCGAAAATCTTCCGCGTGAGACTGCCTCCCCATAGGCGGGGGCGTTACGTGGCAAGAAGAAAATTAACAACGTCTGTCCTGAACGGGTGCGCGCGGCTCGCCGTGATGCTGGCAGTAAGCCTGCTAACGGCAGCCCGCGCGCACGCGACTGATTGGGCATAACCGGGCCGGTGCCCGAGGACGGCAAGGGATGGGGCTATCAGCTCGAGGGCTTTGTCTCATACTGCGTGACGCAGGCATGGAGCGTCGGCATTGGCGGACGCTATTGGCACATGCAAACCAATGAAGGCTTGGCTCACTTCGAGAATCACATTGTGGGCATTACTGCTGTTCCGCAGCCGGTCGACTGGAAGGTAGACAATTTCGCCATGTTCTTGCAACTTAGTCTGAAATTCGGACCTTATTCCGCCATTGATGTTCATTAGGAACAGTTTGGGCCGTTTGATTGATGCCACCATCAATACGTGGCACGGGCTGTGCGATGTGGCGCGCAGCGAGCCGGCATTCCGCCAGGAGCTTGTCGCGCTCGTCGTGGCCCTGCCGCTTGCCTTTCTGATTGCCGAGGGTGCCTGGAAGCGCTTCGTTCTGATCGGCACGCTGCTCCTCGTGCTCATCGTCGAGCTGTTGAACACGGCGATCGAGAAGCTCGCCGACCGCGTTTCGCGCGAAAGCGATGGCCAGATTCGGCGGGTCAAGGACATGGGTTCGGCAGCGGTGGGATTAGCCCTCCTCCTCGCCGGGCTCGCCTGGCTGCTCGCGCTTGCTGAGCGCATTGGCTTGATGTGATCGGCCCGGACGACGCCCTTGGCCAGTGCGCTGATGACGCGCTAGACCTAGGCGCATGAGCCCGCTTCCTTCCGACTCTCTGGCGATTGCGGTCGCGCAGCTTAATCCGATCGTAGGAGACATTGCGGGCAACGCCGAAAAGGCGCGACGCGCACGCGCTGAGGCGGCGCGCGATGGCGCTGATCTGGTTGCCTTCCCGGAGCTCTTTCTTTCAGGCTACCCGCCTGAAGACCTCGTGCTCAAACCTGCACTGCAGGCTGCCTGTCGGGCACGCATCGAGGAGCTTGCGCGGGAAACGGCCGACGGCGGTCCGGCCATGTTGATCGGCGCGCCCTGGGTCGAGGCCGGAAAGCTCTACAACAGCTACGCCCTTCTCGCCGACGGCGCGATTGCTGGCCTTCGCTTCAAGGTCGATCTGCCCAATTACGGCGTGTTTGACGAAAAGCGCGTCTTCGTGCCCGGGCCGCTGCCGGGGCCTATCAATTTTCGCGGCGTCCGCCTGGGCATTCCCATCTGCGAGGACATCTGGGGCACCGAGATAGTGGAGTGTCTCGCGGAGACCGGAGCGGAATTGATGGTGGTGCCGAATGGGTCGCCTTACTGGCGCGAGAAGGACGAGGTGCGGCTCAACATCGCGGTTGCGCGCGTGACCGAGAGCGACCTGCCCATCGTTTACGTCAATCAAGTCGGCGGGCAGGACGAGCTCGTTTTCGATGGGGCCTCCTTCGGCCTCCATGCCGATCGTTCGCTGGCCTTTCAGCTGCCGGCATTTCGCGAAACCGTGACGACACTGCATTGGCATCGCACTGGAAACACGTGGCGGTGCGGCGATGGTCCCATCCATGCGCTCGAGCAGGGTGAAAAAGCCGACTATCGCGCCTGCATGCTGGGGCTGCGCGACTACGTGAACAAAAGCAATTTCAAAGGCGTCGTTCTCGGCCTCTCGGGGGGCATCGATTCCGCGCTGGTGGCGGCACTCGCGGTCGACGCGCTCGGCGCGCAGCGGGTGCGCTGCGTCATGCTGCCTTATCGCTTTACCTCCCCGCAATCCCTTGACGATGCCGCCAAGGTCGCCACGGCGCTCGGGGTGCGGTTCGAGGTGGTGCCGATCGAAAGCGCCGTGCGCGGCCTGGAAGAGGCGCTCGCCCCCGCATTCAGGGGGCAATCTGCGGACGTTACCGAGGAGAATCTGCAATCCCGTACGCGCGGCACGATCCTGATGGCGATATCAAACAAATTCGGCCTCATGGTCGTTACCACCGGCAACAAATCGGAAATGTCGGTGGGCTATGCCACGCTCTATGGCGACATGAACGGCGGCTTCAATCCGATAAAGGATCTCTACAAGAGCCAGGTCTATCGCCTCGCGCAGCTGCGCAACAGCTGGAAACCCGAGGATGCGTTGGGCCCGGACGGTGAGGCGATCCCGCCAAATATTCTCACCCGTGCCCCTACGGCCGAGTTGCGCGAGAATCAGACCGACCAGGATACGCTGCCGCCCTATGATGTGCTCGACGGCATCCTCGAGCGGCTGGTTGAGCGCGAAGAGCCGATCGCCAAGATCGTAGCGGAGGGGTTTGATCGCGAGACCGTGATGAAAGTCGACCGCATGCTCAACCTCGCCGAATACAAACGGCGGCAGGCGGCGCCCGGGGTGAAGGTGACTTTGAAGAACTTCGGACGCGACCGCCGCTATCCCATCGTAAATCGCTTCCGTGATACCGGCACCCCACTGCCGGAGCCTGACTCGGCGGCGAGAGCCGTGCCGCAGAGGAGCGAAGCCTATGACGTGTAAATTGGACGTGTAAATTGGCAGGAGCTTCGTAGGGGCGAGTTGGGGTGCCCCGCATTGCCTCGCCCCTCAACCGGTGCCGGGAAGCTCCAGGGCGACGCAGTGCGTCGCGCCTACGGAGAACCCTTTGAACTCGGGGTAGCAATGATGAGCGCTGGTTCGGTTGGGCAACAAACAAGGAGCGATAAGGAGCGGCTCGTCGGATCTTGGATGCTCGTCGCCCTGACGTCCGGGGAGGGTAGCAGCCAATCCCTGCCGTACGGTTCTAATCCGAAGGGCACCATGATGGTGGATGGGAATGGGCGTTTTTCCATAACGGTGGTGCGCTCCGACCTGCCCACATTTGCCTCGGGCAATCGCATGACGGGCACGCCGGATGAGAACAAGGCGATTGTACAAGGCTGTATCGCTTATTTCGGAACCTATAGCATTGATGAGGCCACTCATGTGCTTACAGTGGATGTCGAGGGAAGCACGTTCCCGAATTTCGACGGCGGCACTCAGACCCGGATTCTTTCGTTTAACGGTGATGACGAGGTCACCTATTTCAACCCGACGCCGTCCATGGGGGGCAGCGCCAAGGTGACCTACAGGCGCGCCAAATGACCGCGTTCGCGTCTTTGCCCTCGGCTATCGCATTTGGGCTTAGGCGGTGCAGCAAGCTCCGCAATACCTCCCCCTGAAAGGGGGAGGTCGGCGACCCCGACTTGTCGGGGGAGCCGGGTGGGGGTCGTTCCCGGCCGCGATCCGCCGAGGGCAGGACCCCCACCCGACAGCATTTGTCCCGGCGCAAGGCCGGGACAAATGCTGTCGACCTCCCCCTTTAGGGGGGAATTATGCACTTGACTTAGCATTCTATCTATGCAACTATGGCGACATACCAACGGGGCATGCAGCCATGGACATCGATCTTACCAATCCGATCTTCCACGATGAAGCCGCCGCAACGACCCACATGGAGGCTGATCGCTGGCCGGATGAGGTTAACTGCCCGCTCTGTGGCTCGCTCAACGTCCACAAGATGGGCGGCAAAACGCAAAACGGAATGTTCCTCTGTAACGATTGCCGGGACAAGTTCACGGTACGCACAGGTACGATTTTTGAGAGAAGTCATATCCCTTTGCACAAATGGTTGCTGGCAACCCATCTCATGGCTGCGAGCAAAAAGAGCGTAAGCGCGCTTCAACTACAACGGATGCTTGGCTTAGGTTCATACCGTACTGCATGGTTTATGTGCATGCGCGTCCGTGAAGCGATGAAGCCCAACACTCGCAGCCCGCTTGGAGGCGAAGGAAAGATCGTTGAAGCCGACGAGTCCTATTTCGGTGGTAAAGAGACAAACAAACACGTCAGCAAGCGCCGGAAGGGCAATATCGGCGGCAAGGGCAAACAAGTCGTGTTCGCTCTTGTGGAGCGCGACGGGCACTCCCATTCATTCCGGGTTGCCAACGTCAGCGGCGATGAGCTGCGCCCGCTTATCGTTACGCATACCAGCCGCAAATCCTCTTTGATGACGGATCAAGGCGGGCAATACTACCACGTTGGCAAAGAGTTTGCTCGGCATGAGTCAGTGAACCATGGTACCGACGAATACGTTCGGGGCGATGCCTACACCAACACTGCGGAAAGCCGCTTCGCCTTGATGAAGCGGGCCGTGAACGGCGCGCACCATTCGATAAGCGAAGCCCATTTGCCGCGTTACCTTGCGGAATGGGATTTCAAATGGAACACCCGCAAAATGAAAGACGGGGAACGTGCGGCGCGCGCGCTCAAAGGCGCGGAAGGTAAGCGTCTCACGTATCGGCAGCCTCGTGAAGCCACGCACGATTAAGCAAAAGGCGAAACGCTTTTTGCGCTGGTACAAATGGAGGAAACGCGATGGTTGATATGTCCGCCGTTGCCGGCCTGATGACCTCGTTGCGTTCTATTGTAGAAATCACGAAGGCAATGAAAGATGTGAACGACGCGAACGTGATCCAAACGAAGGTTTTCGAATTGACGCGAGAAATCATGGCCGCCCAAGCGTGCGCATTGGAGGCCCAAACGGCGCAATCTGATCTGTTGAACCGTGTACGCGATCTTGAAGGAGAGATAACCAAGCTTGAAGCATGGAATACCGAGAAGCAGCGGTATAAACTGACCGATCTTGGTCGGGGAATGACGGCTTATACGCTGAAGGAAGGCATGGAGAGCGGAGAGCCGCCCCACCATCTTTGCGCAACTTGCTACAACAACGGCCATAAGTCGGTCATGCAAACCGAGACGCGCAATCCTGGACGTTGCGAGGTAATGGTGTGTCATCGCTGTGGTTCCGATTTGTATATTCACGGTATGCGGCAACCCGAACACACCGCTTTTAGGCGCCAGCCTAGACGTTAGTTTGCAGCCTTTACGGCGCGGCGCTTCGGATTCTTTTTCTTTTTTCCAAGCGGCTTGTGCGGCTTATGTGGAGTCGAAAGCATGCGCTTTAATGCATCCTCTCTACGCTGTACTGTTTCCGCCTCGCTGTACTGATTTTCGTCGTTTCGAGTTCGTGCCATGTCTGACGATCCAGAACGAAATGAGTTCTATAGGTGGATCGGGCACTGTATCACGGCTTGGGCGGATTTGGAGGATCGGTTATTCGAGATTTTGTGGCGAGTGCTCTCTTGCCCCCAGGTGCGTGCAGCTATTGTATATTATAAAACGCCGAGCCTAGAGGCGCGTCTTACCTTAACGGACGAACTTGTAAGATCGACCCTTCCGAAGACAAAGAGCGGCGATCAACCACACGCAGACTTAAAGGCTTGGAATTCAATAAGAGTGGATATCGGAAACGAATTATCGGTTCGGCGTCGAATAGCGCATCAGCCTGTTCGTACTGGCAAAGTAACGATTCCCATCTCTGATAAAGAGGGATTTCCAAGCGACCTGTTGGAGTTTTCGTATTACGAAATCTACGTGAGCGAGAACGAAGCGCTGCGAGGCAAGCCAGCCGACCCAGATACGCTTACTATTCATGAGATTATGAACCACGAAGAGACAGTGAAAAGCTTAGCCGCACGCCTTCGTGCGTTTAACATCGACGTGCTTGCAACGCGGATTCCACAACTAGTCTTGCCAAGTCCTCACAAACGCCGAGGCTGAGGTTTTCAGTCATGGCATGTCCCCACAGTACATTAGCGCCTGCCTCAACCATCGCGGGCGTAATCTCAGCATCAGGCGCGCTAGCCTCTTGGAATCGAGGCTTTGCGAATGTATCAAGGCTTTCATGCTCACTCAAGTGCATAGTCTCCCTTTAGGGGGAGGTATGGAGTTTCTGCCCTGCCATCGGAGGCAAATGCGATAGCCCCGCTCGTGTAGCGGCGGGTTTTGAAACCCGCCCCTACGAAGCTACTGCGCGCCGAGCAGAGATTTGGCCTTCTGCACGATTGCGCGATGGAGCTCGAGCTGCTGACGCGTGAGAGCGTCGAGCTCGCCGGCGCTTGAGCCCACAGCCTCGGTTCCAACCTCGGCTAGGCGCTTGACGACGCCGTCCTCATGCATGGCTTCGGCGACGGCCGCGGTAAGCTTCTCGTCCGCAGAGAAAGCAACGCGCGCAATGACACAGTCCCCAGCCGGCGTCGGATTCACGTGGCCGCACCAGGCGCGCATTGCAGTCGTGGTGACGTGCCTCTTTGAGAGCTGGTCCGAGGGCAGGGGGCCGCCGTTTACCGTCCAGACCACCGCGTTGAAGCCGGGCACGCCGAAGCGGGCAGCGATGGCCTGGGGCACGTACGGGGTACGCGCGGCGTCTGGCGGCTCCTGAAAATCCTCGACGAGAACCAGGTCTGAACATCACCGTGCACTGCGATTTTGGTGGTTGGCCCTTGATCGCCGCGCAGATCGACCGAATTCTCAAATACATTCGGGGGTTCCCGAGTGTATGGATCGTGCGCCACGACGAGCTGGCGCAGTGGATACGCGATCAGGGCATTGCGGAGTGGACTAACGCAGAGCGCTTTTACCGGCGGCCGACGTTGTAGTATTGTTTGGCAAAGATCAATCGGAGGACAGCGCCATGTTCGATGTCGATCAATTCATCGCCGATTGCCGCAGTGCGCTAGCTGCCGATAAGTCCCACAAGCTCGTCCGCGAGGTTGTCGCGCGTTCCGTCTCTGATCCCGCGGCTATCCTCAAGCAGCTGGGCGAGCCGAAAAGGGGCATGCTGCAGTCGCTGTACCGTTCGGACGATCTCACCGTTCTCAACATTGTCTGGGCTCCATACATGACATTGATGCCGCATAATCATCGGATGTGGGCGGTGATCGGCATCTATACGGGCCGGGAGGACAATATCTTCTGGCGCCGGGTCCCGGGCAGTCCCACAGGGCAGCTTGAAGCCGCGGGAGCGAAGGCGCTGAGAGCGCGCGACGCCGAGCCTCTCGGGCACAACATCATTCACTCCGTCACCAATCCGATCCCTCGGCTGACCGCGGCCATTCACGTCTATGGCGGTGATTTTTTTGCTGCGGAGCGCAGCGAATGGGATCCGGAAACCCTGGTCGAGCAGCGCTGGGATCCCGAACGCGCGGTGCGTCGATTCGAGGAAGCCAACCGGACACTGGCGGCAAACTGACCGCAATCCAGCCCTTACAGAGTAGGTTCTTGGTCCCACTGGTGTTGGGGCGGGTTTCGTGTGCTTATGACTCCAAAACGGACATGTGCTCGATCCGCCTAGCGAGTAACGATCCGGTGCTAGAGGAGCAGGCTCGCTGCCCCGGTCTGCGCTCCCATCATCGCGGCGCAGCGGCCGATCCCGGGTCGTTCATTCGGCGAGCCTTGCTGGAAATCCGGGCGGTCAAGTCATCAATTCTGGAGAGGAATGTCCTCAGGATCGGGGACGTGTTCGCCTTATGATATCCGATGACCAAATCGATGGTCGGCGCCTCGCCTTTCAGGGGACGACTGACGACAGACCACTTCAGGAAATTCTCTGCAGAGGTCGGCAGCAGAGCCACACCGCGCGTCGATGCGACCAGAGAGATGGCCATCGCGAAGTTATCGATCTCAAGATGCGGCACGATCTCTATCCCGGATCGTTTCAGATAATCGTTGATAACAGCACGCAGCACGCGCGGCACGCTTGATATCCCGATGAATGTTTCACCCACGAGATCGTGCGGATCGATGGCGTCGCGTTCAGCCAGCGGATGATCGCTCGGGAGAAACACGACGAGCGGCTCCTTTGCTACCAATTGGTATTCAAGATCGGGCTTCTGTTCCAGGCGGAGAAAAGCGATATCAAGTCTTCCACGCTCGATCTCGTCTGCAAGCATTGTCGAATGGTCGCTCGAAACTCTGATTTCGATATTGAGCAACTCGTCTCGAAGGATGGTTGTGGCACGAGGCAGCCAATCGACTTCCTGCCCGGTTAGGAAGCCCATGGCGAAAGTAGGTTTGACAGGTTGCGCGGCACGCCGCGCTGCCTCCCCAGCCGCTTCCGCCTGAGTGAGCGCCAACCGTGCATGGTCGAGAAAGGCGCGGCCGGCGGCGGTCAATTCAATGCCGTGCACGCTGCGGCTGATCAGCTGAACACCGACCTCATATTCGAGATCGCGAATTTGACGACTGAGGGAAGGCTGCGCCGTGTGCAGCTTTTTCTCAGCCGCGACCGTCATGCTTCCGGCCTCGGCAACCGCGATGAAGTAGCGAAGATGCCGCAGCTCCATAGGTGACTTCCATATCTTCAAGGCATGGCGCCCAGCTTACAAAGTCTTTTTCTAACCGCTAGCGGCTCCTACTTATGCCCAGCAGGCAAGTCCGAGAGAAAATCCTATGGCGCCGATTAGGTCTCCGGCTTGATAGGAGCAAGCCCAGCTAAACCGAATGAAGGATGGTCCCCATGACGGCGATTTGGCACGGTCAGGTGATCGCAGAGAGCGATCGGACCTTGGGGGTCGGCGGCTACCGATATTTTCCGCGGGAAACGGTGCGCATGGATCCATTGCTGGCAGCACCGAAGACGCAGAGCGATCTGGTTTGCCCGAACGGCGTGCAGTTTTATGATGCGATCGACGGTGCTGCGCAAAGCAGGCGCGCCGCCTGGTCCTACGAGGCGCCGCGTACCGGGATGCAGCAGATCGATCACTGGATCGCCTTCTGGGAGGACGTCGAGATCAAGTGATCGCGATCCCTGAAACATTCGGCCGACATGGCCGAGCCAATTAGGAGGATAAGCAATGAGCACCCCCGTCGTGTTGATCACCGGCGCGTTGACCGGCATCGGCCGCGCCACCGCTGCAGCCTTCGCCAAAAATGGCGCATCCGTCGTCGCGTCGGGCCGCCGAGAAGCTGAAGGCAAGGCACTGGAAGCCGAGCTCCGCAGCCTCGGTGCCGAGGCGGTCTTCATCCGTGCCGATGTGCGCCGCGAGGACGACGTGCGCGGTCTGGTCGAGCAGGCCGTCGCTCGCTTTGGTCGGATCGACGCCGCCGTCAATGCCGCGGGCACCGAAGGCCGGCCTGGACCGGTAACCGAGCAGAGCGCCGAGAGCTACGCAGCCACCTTCGATACCAATGTGCTCGGCACGCTGCTCAGCATGAAGCACGAGTTGCGCGTCATGCAGGCGCAGGGTCGCGGCAGCATCATTAACATATCCTCGACCTACGGTCACGAAGGGGCGGCCGGTGCATCGGTCTATGCCGCGAGCAAGCACGCCGTGGAAGGCCTGACGAAGTCCGCCGCGCTCGAAGGGGCCAAGTCGGGTGTGCGCATCAATGCCGTCGCACCAGGTCCGACTGACACCGGCATGCTCAACCGCTTCACCGGAACCTCGGAGAGGAAAGCGGCGCTGACCAGGACCGTGCCCCTTGGGCGCGTCGGCGACCCGACCGAGATCGCGCATGCCGTCATCTTCCTCGCGTCTGACAACGCATCATTCATCACCGGACAGATTCTTGCTGCCGATGGAGGCAAGAGCGCCGGCTGACACCCAACACCCCGCCGATCGAGAGACGAAGGAACGTTTCAGATGTTCAACCACACGCATCAGACCGCGCCGACGCAGTTCGTCGAGGCCAACGGAATTCGCTTCGCCTATCGCCGTTTCGGCAAGGCCGGCGGCGTGCCTATCGTCTTCAACCAGCACTACACGGGCACCATGGATTACTGGGACCCGGCGGTGACGGATGGCTTGGCTCGCGACCGTGAGGTGGTCTTGTTCAACAACGCAGGCGTTTCCAGCAGCTCCGGCGAGGTCCCGACCACGTTCGAGCAGATGGGCGCCAACGCGATCGCCTTCAGCCGAGCACTTCGTTTGAACAAGGCGGATGTTCTGGGCTTCTCGATCGGGGGCATGGTCGCGCAGGAAATCGCGCTGCAGGCGCCCGATCTCGTCCGCAAGCTGATTCTAGTGGGCACCGGTCCGCGCGGCGGTCAGGGAATGGAGTCGCTGACTCAGGTAGCACAGCGGATCTTCGGCGCCGCCTATGATCCGCCCGAGCATCTCTGGCTCGCGGTCCTCTTCAGTCCTTCCCAGGCGGGCCAGGCGGCGGGACTGGAGTTCATCAAGCGCAAGCATCTTCGTCAGCAGGGGCGCGATCCCGAGGTGAACGACAAGGTTTCGCCCGCCCAGATTGCGGCAATGGACAAGTGGGGCGTCCAGCAGAAGGGGTCTTACGACTATCTCAAGACGATCAAGCAGCCGACACTCGTCGTGAACGGCAGTAACGACGTGATCATGCCCACCGTCAACTCTTTCCTCATGCAGCAGAACATCCCGAATGCGGAGCTAATCGTCTACCCCGACTCCAACCACGGCTCGCAGTTCCAGTATCCCGAGCTCTTCGTCCGTCATGTCTCGACGTTCCTGTCGGGGGACGAGCGCCGAGACGTGTGAGGATCGAAACCGGTCACGTTATCCCCCGCAACAACCAGGACGATGATCATGTCTATTCTGAACGGTAAAACCGCTCTCGTTACCGGCGGTTCGCGCGGCATGGGGCGTGCGAGCGCCCTCGCTCTCGCTGCCGCCGGTGCTCAGGTTCTCGTGCATTACGGCCGCGGCGCGAAGGAAGCCGACGGTGTTGTCGCAGAGATACGCAAGGGCGGCGGCCGAGCGGATGCCATAGCGATGGACCTTGCCGCCGCGGACGGCGCCGGCAAGCTTGCCAGGCAGACACGCAGCATCATCGGGGATCGCCTGGACATCCTTGTCGCCAATGCAGGGATCTCGAAAGCGGCGACCATCGAGGAGACGACGGTCGAGGATTTCGATAAGCTCTTCGCGGTCAATGTCCGCGCGCCGTATTTCCTGGTGCAGCAGTTGCTTCCCGTGCTCGGCGAGGGCAGCAGCGTAATTCTCGTCTCTTCCCTCGGGGCGCACGCAGCCGTCGGCACCTTGTCGGCCTATGCAGCGACGAAGGGCGCGATCGACACGCTGGTGAAGTACTTCGCGGCGGCACTCGGGCCGCGCGGCATCCGCGTTAACGCGGTCGCGCCGGGCGTGATCGACACCGACATGTCGAACCTCGTCAAGACCGACGAAGGCAAGTCCTTCGTTCTCGGAATACAGGCGCTCAAGCGGATCGGCCAGCCCGATGATGTCGGCTCGGTTGTGGCGTTCCTCGCCTCGCAAGATGCGCGTTGGATTACCGGCGACACCATCCGCGTGGATGGCGGCTCGAAGCTCTGAGTTTGAGCCCAGCTTAAGCCTGCTTCTTTTTGAGCGGTCTCCCTGACCGACCGAGTTTACGTGGCCGCTGGCGGTCGGCCTCGGTAGGACGGTGGGTGGTTTTCTCCCTGATTCCGATACCAATCTCATCGTAGCTGCGTTCGAGATTATTGATGATCGACTGACCTTGCTCGATTAAAAACGCCCGCAACCGAGAATGAACAGGTGGCAGCGGCATGCTTCGCCGGTGCGCGATAAACCATGAGCGCATCAAGGGAAAACCGTCGACCGCCAATGTAGCAACCAGGCCGAGTCCAAGCTCAAGTCCGATGGTATGGCGCGAGATCAATGCAAGGGCCATTCCAGCCATGACAGCCTGCTTTAAGGTTTCGTTGCTGCTCGACGTCATTGCGATACGCGGCGAAAGGCCAGCCGTCTGAAAGTACCTCTTGAGCAGCAATCGGGTGCCGGATCCTTCTTCGCGAACGACGAACAGTTCACCGGCAAGTACGCTTGGTGATAATGCTTTCAGCCCGACGAGGGGATGGGATGGCGCCGCAATGAGCACAGAAGGATGCAGAGCGAATGGTTCGGCAAGCACATCCACACCTTCGGGTGGCTGCCCCATGATGGCGAGATCTATTTCGCCTTTTGTGAGCATGTCAATGATTTGCCGACGGTTGCCCTCCCTCAGGTTGATGGAAATGGCGGGATAGCTGGCCTGAAAACGCGTGAGCATTTGGGGGACAATGTATTTGGCAGTCGAGACGAGGCCAATCGTCACCTTGCCCCCCGTCAAGCCCTTTAGAGCCATGAGGGTCTGATCGGCGTCATGGAGAGCTTGCAGGATTATTTTAGCATAGACCAGCAGCCGTTCGCCGGCGTCAGTCACAGACACTTTTCTACCGACGCGTTCGAATAGCGCGAATCCTGTCATGCTCTCGATCTGCTTTATTTGAAAGGAAATGGCAGCCGGGCTCAGATGCAGCCGCTCAGCGACGCGCGCGAAGGACAGCCTCTGCGCGGCTTCAGCGAAAATCTGGAGCTGCCTGATGGTGACGTTCCTCATGATCGTGGCCCTGTCCTGAGAATCCAATGCACAAGGGATACCTTATCATTCCGGACAGTATATATTGTTTTACTTTATTATGTCGAGGTGTTAGCTGCATGTGGATCAATGGTCGCGCCTGGATCGTCACTCATGAAAAGCCAGTCGATGTTTCATTTTATACAGACTGCTCAGGTCTCCAAAGCGTAGCTGCTGGTAAATGGCCTGTTGCCAAGGGCAACCGCATCGTTTTTCAGCGTGAAGCTTCTCGAGCTGGCGGCCTAGCGACGAAGGCTTGTGCGGGACGCTGAACGAAGCTTCCCCGACTTGTGGGTCGGCCGACCAACCTTGCGCAGGCACCAATCTGAAGCTGAACATTCGGGAAGGAAGCGAATATGAACAAGCCAGTCGATAGCAAGATTACCAACATGAAGGAACGTTATAAATCGGGCGTTCTGAAGTACAAACAGATGGGGTATTGGGAACCTGACTACGAGCCGAAGGACAGCGACGTGCTCGCAGTCTTCCGCATCACGCCGCAAGACGGGGTGGACCCCGAGGAAGCAGCTGCGGCCGTCGCGGGCGAATCCTCCACCGCTACCTGGACGGTGGTCTGGACAGATCGTCTTACCGATAGTGAATACTACCGAGCGAAGGCCTACAAGATCGAGCCTGTACCCGGCACGCCCGGCCAGTGGTTCGCGTATGTCGCCTATGACCTCGACCTCTTCGAGGAAGGTTCGATTGCCAACCTCACGGCTTCGATCATTGGCAACGTCTTCGGCTTTAAGCCGCTCAAAGCGCTTCGCCTCGAGGACATGCGCATCCCGCCCCACTACCTGAAGACGTTTCAGGGGCCAGCGACTGGCATCGTCTCCGAACGGGAACGCCTGAACAATTTCGGCCGGCCTCTGCTCGGCGCCACGATGAAGCCGAAGCTCGGCCTCTCCGGTCGCAACTATGGTCGCGTCGTCTACGAGGCGCTCAGCGGCGGCCTCGATTTTTCGAAGGACGACGAGAACATCAACTCACAGCCGTTCATGCATTGGCGTAACCGCTTCCTCTATTGCATGGAGGGCGTCAACAAGGCCATCGCCGAGACGGGCGAGATCAAAGGCCATTACCTCAACGTCACCGGCGCGACCATGGAAGACATGTACGAGCGGGCGGAGTTCGCCAAGGAGCTCGGCAGCGTCATCGTCATGATCGACCTTGTCATCGGCTATACGGCGATCCAGTCGATGGCGAAATGGTGCCGGAAGAACGACATGATCCTGCATTTGCATCGGGCGGGGCACTCCACGTACACACGCCAAAAGAACCACGGCGTATCGTTCCGCGTCATCGCGAAATGGATGCGTATGGCTGGAGTCGACCACATCCACGCGGGCACCGTCGTCGGTAAGCTGGAAGGTGACCCGAACGTCATTCGCGGCATCTATGACACCTGCCGCGAGAGCCATGTCGCGAAGAATCTGCAGCACGGGGTGTTCTTCGATCAGCCTTGGGCAAGCCTCAAGAAGATGATGCCGGTGGCCTCAGGAGGCATTCATGCCGGGCAGATGCATCAGTTGCTGATCTACCTCGGTGAAGATGTCGTCCTTCAGTTCGGCGGCGGTACAATCGGCCATCCGCAGGGCATCCGAGCTGGCGCCACGGCCAACCGTGTGGCGCTCGAGAGCATGGTCAAGGCGCGCAACGAAGGTCGCGACATCTGGGGTGAAGGTCCACAGATTCTGGCCAATACCGCCAAATGGTGCACGCCGCTGCGGGCCGCGCTCGACACCTGGAAGGACGTCACCTTCGACTATGCACCGACTGACTCGGTCGACTATGTGCTTACCCCAACCGCCGCTTGAGATCAGGAGAGCGCCACATGCGACTGACACAGGGGCAGTTCTCGTTTCTTCCCGAATTGACGGACGCAGAAATCAAGCAGCAGATCGACTACGCCCTTGCGCAAGGTTGGGCGTTGTCCGTCGAGTTCACCGACGATCCTCACCCCCGCAATTCCTATTGGGACATGTGGGGCCACCCGATGTTCGACATCAAGGACCCGGCAGGCGTCATGCTCGAGGTCACCGCCTGCCGGAAGGCGCACAGCGCAAAATACATCAAGGTCCTGGCCTTCGACTCCAAGAAGGGGTTCGAGACGGTGCGCATGTCCTTCATCGTCAACCGTCCTGCCGAAGAGCCAGGCTTCGAATTGGTCCGCGCCGAAGGGCCGGGGCGGCAGGTTCACTACACCATGCGGAGCTATGCCGGTGCCAAGCCGGCCGGCCAGCGCTACTGACCGAGGGCTCGATCATGAACAACGGCGCTTTCCGGATCGCCCCTTCGATACTCTCCGCCGACTTCGCACGGCTTGGCGAGGACGTGGAAGGGGTGATCGCCGCAGGCGCCGACGTGATTCATTTCGACGTGATGGACAATCATTACGTCCCGAACCTTACGATCGGACCGGTGGTCTGCGAAGCGATACGTCCACGTCTGAAGGCGCCGATCGACGTTCATCTGATGGTGAAGCCAGTCGACGCGCTCGCCGGGATGTTCGCCAAGGCGGGCGCCGACATCATTTCCTTCCATCCAGAGGCATCCGAACATGTCGATCGTACATTGTCCATGATCCGGGAGCTCGGTTGCAAGGCTGGGCTGGTGTTGAATCCTGCAACACCGTTGCACGTCCTTGATCACGTGATGGGCAAACTCGACCTCATCCTCGTGATGTCGGTCAATCCTGGCTTCGGAGGTCAGGCCTTCATTCCTGAGGCATTGACCAAGCTTACCACACTTCGCCGCCGCATCGACGCGCAGGTCGCTCACGGCGGGCAATCGATCTGGCTCGAGGTCGATGGCGGCGTAAAGGTTGGGAACATTCGCGCCATTGCGGAGGCGGGCGCCGACACGTTTGTCGCCGGTTCAGCGATCTTTGGTGCCCGCGATGAAGACGGCGGTTTCCGCTCCGTCATCGGCGCCATGCGTCGCGAACTTGCGACTGCGACTGCAGCGGGGAGGGCCGCGTGACAACTGCTCCACCCGTACCAACAGATGCCACCGAGTGCATCGATCTCGCTGATCTCTTTGCCAAGACGAGCATCGGCGAAACCCTTGATCAGCTTGATCGCGAGCTTATCGGACTCGTACCGGTTAAAACACGAATCCGGGAGATCGCGGCGTTGCTGCTTGTTGAACGCGCGCGGCGTCAGCTCGGGCTCCAGGCGGAACCACCCTCCTTGCACATGTGCTTCACGGGCAATCCCGGCACCGGAAAGACGACCGTTGCTTTGCGGATGGCGGAGATCCTGCATCGGCTCGGATATGCACGGCGCGATC
>Ga0185299_10002668_pt1 | contig 26553 bp, 14 predicted proteins | sample PaiPotPPA55metaG_FD_128002 | JGI IMG/M metagenome (GOLD analysis project Ga0185299, IMG submission 128002) | Iron sulfur acid spring bacterial and archeal communities from Banff, Canada, to study Microbial Dark Matter (Phase II) - Paint Pots PPA... ...
GATGAGCCTCCGCCAGGACCGCGGAAAACACGAAAGCCGCGCTCTGCGCCGAACCCGCATTAGCCGGTCGCGAGAGTTCGCTAACCGCCAGGTCCTGCAAATTCCATTCCCAGCTCGCCAAGGCACGCGCCAAGCCGCGCAACAAGCGTTCCGGATCGGCGGCGGCCAGCAGCTTAATCGCCGCACTCACACGCTGTCGGCGCGCTTCATAAAGCCGCGTTTCGAGAAGGTTCAGCACCGGCACGCCGATGGTTCGCAGCAGTCGCGCCATAGGCGCAATCATTTCCGCGCCGCGTGGTTCCGTCAAAAGCAGCGTCAAGCGGTCGAGCAGTCTCTCCGGGTCGCGCTGCAAAAGCCGCGGCAAAACCGGATCGAGCGGCCGATTGGCCAAAGCCGCATCCACTAAAAGCAGCCAGCGGTCCTGCGCCACCAAACGATGCGCGAGCGCCGACATGTGATCGTGCTCTTTGTCCTTCGGCGAGCGTTCGAGGCCGATTAAAATGTTTTCGAAGCCCACGTAATCGGCGCGAATCACGGCCACACGCCCCAGCGTCTCCAGGAAAGCCGCAAGCAACGCTGCGGTTTCCGGGATAGTTTCCTTGTCCAATGCCTTCATCGTTCCACGGCTCAAATCCTCCGGCAATTGATTGGGCCAGAGCGATTCAATGATCGGCGTCATTTCATTTAATCCCGCCGCCACCGCACGCCGCGCGTTAACGTTCTCGTTTTCCACGCGCCGCGAATAGTTGAGCAGAATATTTCGTGCCTCGCGGCGTGGAGCGTCCGCTCCCGCTTCAGCCAATTGCCCTAGCGTCCGCTTCAGCGCCACCACCGGCACAGACCACACTTCGGGCCCGCGCAGCACTAGGGACTTCTCTCGCGGCGGAAGTTCCAGCCAGAATTTCTCGACAATTTGTTCTCTATGTGTGTCGCTGGCCCAGGCCGTCGCCAGCAACGTCAGGTGTTGCGAAGAATGCGGTCCCGTATATCCGCCCGAGCTGACCAGCACATCGCTTAAACGATGAAACGTCTGGCGCACAGCGTGAGGCGCAAGCGTCCCGGCGGAAAACTCCGCTCCCAGGAACTCCAGAATCAAACTCTCAGAAAGACGCAGTAAATACGGCTGCGGCCGCTCGCCCTCGCGCGGTGCATACTGCGAAATCGAACTAAGCAGCATGCGCACCGTCTCGCGGCTGGCATCCTCCATCGCCCCGTGAATCGCTCGCGCCGCTTCTTCCGGCGCAAGTCCGCGTGCCGCTTCCAGCGGCGGCGTCAGCCGCCCAATCAATCGCAGCGCGGCTATTAGATCGTCGGTTTCCGGTGGAAGAATCGGCGTCTCGTTGACCTCGCGCGGCGAGTTTCCGCCGTAGGCCACCAGCGTGCCCATCAGGCTCGCGAGCACCGTATCCACTTTGCGTTCTGTTTGCGTGTTAATGGAAATCCCTTCCACGCGATTTTCCAAAAATCGCGCGGCCCACCAAGGGCTGCCCCCGCGCTTTATAGACTCCTCCGATCTTAACAACGATGCTTTGAAGAGTTGCGCGAGCGTGTCCAGTTCGCCTACATGAAATTGTCTTGCGAATGCCAGAGATTGAATTCCCGCGCGCTGCAAATCCTGCGCGAGAGATTGCATTTCCCCCCGTACATCGGGAAGATGCGCATCGTTGAGCTTCGGCACAACCAACCCGCTGCGCTCAATGTGGATTTCGATGCCGTTCATTGCGCCGGCGAGATCGTGCAAAGTCTCATACGAGGCGTCCAAACTCTGAAGTCGTCGAGGGTGGTTCCGGTCATACAATCGTTCCGACCGAAACAGAAGATGAAGGCACCGCAGCGAATGGATCAGCCCCGTCGTTCGCGCATCCGGAATTGCCGCGCTCACCTCAGGCACTGTGCCCGAGAGCGGGCGTACCGCGTTCCGCACCTTCGGCTCGGCGTGAGGACGTGCTTCAGCGTCGTAACGCTGCTCCTCCATCGGCATGATGGCCCGAAGTACCAAGGCTTTCCCCTCTTGCTTCCACCGAGCGAATTTAACCGACCGTTACGGGCTCCCGCCCCGCATACCCCAACAGAAAAGCTGCCAGAGGGCAGGGTACCCTTGCCTATAAAGCAAGCACGCTGCCTGCCCGAACCTTCCACCATTAAGTTATTTGTTTTTAATAGGTTGATTCCGTGGTCCCGGAACCCACGCAACGAGATGGTTACAAAAAGTTACGTTCTTAGTAGGGGAGTCATCGCCTAAATGAGTTCTGCGGCACCGCACTTCCAGCCTTCAGCTGTCGCTTCACTCAAAGCGAACTTACTTCGGCTGTAGCGTCACGTTGGTGATGCTGACCGTTCCGCCCTCGGTCGCCTGGATAGTCCGCCTCACCGGTTGGTACCCCGCCAGCCGCAGGGTGACTGTATGCAGCCCAGCTGGCACTTGCACCCGCGACGGCGTGGTCTGTCCGGTCGAATTACCATCCACAAGAATCTCGGCACCCTTTGGCGTCGTTTCTATCTGCGCCCACGCTACTCTTACAGTTGATTTTTCCTTCAACGGCACGTCGAGTTGCGTCTGAATATTGTCTTTCACCTGCACGCTTCCGGCGTAAGCATCGTAGCCGGGCATACGCAGCACCAGGTTGTACGAGCCTGGTGCAAGCGGCAACGTCACTGGCGTTTGGCCGGACTGCTTTGCTCCATTGATGAATACATCCGCTCCCGCCGGCTTGCTCGTTAAGTACAGTCCCTTCGCCAGCGATTCGAGCGTAACCTTCTGATCCACTACGGTACCCGCCTTCACTTGCAAAGCGGTCTGCATTGGCTGGTAGCCGTCTTTCTGAACTTCCAGACTATAGCGTTCCGGAACTAGCTCATTGAAGCTGCACGGCGTCTGGCACTGATTCACAACCCGTCCCGCAGGTCCGCGCAGAACTGCTGTTGCTCCAATAAGATCCGTGACTACGTGGATCGCGCCGCGGCCCCCCGTCGGAACCGGGTGCCCTCCGCCCGCGTCATGTCCATTCTCGGCCACCGGCGCGTCCTCATACTCGATATGATCCACCACCCGTACACTCGGAGGAGCATCTCGCAGGAATTTCAGCAGCGCCCCATGTTCCGCGGGACGTAATTTGCCCGCCAGAACCAGCGTATTTCCAATGGCTTGGACTCTAGCCCGTCCATTCAATCCCTTTTCCGAGATGGCTTCTTCAATTCGCCCTTTATACTCTGCCGCCTGCGCACTCACGACCGGCTCAGTCTTCTTCGGCACTGGCTTCTCTACGGGAGGCTCTGCCGGTTTCTTTTCCGCCGCGACTGGTTCGGGGGGCGCCGCCGCCGGTGCTTCATTTTCAGCCGGATTTGCCGGAGTGGTGTTTGTCCCGCTCTGTGCTGGGACCGTTATCGTCGCCGCCGAATCGTTGTCGGCGCGCTTTTGTGCAGCATTAATCTTGCGGGCATCTTCAATCACCGGACGCAGCTTTTGCACTCCGTAGGCGATTACGCCGAGCAGCAGGAATGCGATGAATATGCTGCCGATGACGCTCTTCTTTTTTGGTTTCTCGATAGGCGTTAGCGGAGTTATAGGACCGGTGCGGCGCACCGCGGGTGTTTGCGTAGGACTCGAAGCTCGCGCATTCAGGGACCGCGTCGTCGCCACGGTCATCGGATCTTCCGCGTGGAAGCTGCGGCCGCCTTGCGCGCCCATGCCGGTGCCACCAATTGGCAGCGTCGCGTTCGGCATGCCCGCCCCGCCCGCGACCATGGTCTTATCCGGACTTCCGCCAGGCGCGATACTTCGGTAATTCCGCAAGTCTTCAAGCATTTCGCGGCAGCTCTGGTAGCGCGCTTCCGGTTCCTTGGCCAGCGCCTTCAGCACCACCGCGTTGATGCCAGCATGAATGGACGGGTTAATTTGACGTGGCGGGACCGGCTCTTCGTTCACAATCTTGTAGATGACCGTGGTGATGTTCTGCCCGGGAAAGGGCTTCTCACCCGTCACCATCTCGTAGAGCATCACGCCCAGGGAAAATATGTCGCTCCGTCCGTCAACCGCCCGGCCCTTCACCTGTTCCGGCGACATGTAGCTGGGCGTGCCCATCACGTGAGCCGTCTGCTGCATGGTGCCGAACTGCAAAATTTTTGCCGTGCCGAAGTCGGTGACTTTCACCGTGTCGTCGGCTGTGAGCATAATGTTCGCCGGCTTGATGTCCCGGTGCACGACGTTTCGCTCGTGCGCAAACTGCAGCGCGCTGCAGGTCTGCTCCATGATGCGCAGCACGCGCGGCATCGCAAACGCTTGTCCACCATCGAGATGCGCCTGCAAACTCTTGCCTTCCACCAGTTCCATCGTGATGTAGTACAGACCGTCTTCTTCGCCGGCATCAAAAACGACCACGATATTCGGGTGGGTCAGCAAACCCGCCGCGCGGGCTTCCGTTTGGAAGCGCGTCAGCAACTCGGGACGCGACAATCCCGTGCCTTCTTCGCTCAGTTTGATCGTTTTTACCGCGACCGTTCGCCCAATCACCGGGTCGGTCGCCTTGTACACCACACCCATGGCGCCGCGGCCCAACTCGCCCATAATCTCGTAACGTCCTGCTTTTAAACCTGTTGTCATTGCCTCGTTCTGCTTTCCATCTACCACATTCGTCGCGAGCCTACATTGGCCCGTGCTGTTAAATCAGTTGGTTAAATGCGAGGCTTTGTCTAGAGAAAGCGAGCCACACGCCTTTAGGACACCCCGAGCCGAATGGCGCACGTCAAAATGGGTAGTCTTCCGCTTGCTGAAACCACGGATACACGTTTGCTGACACCCGGGCGCCCTATCATGCACAGTACCCACTAAATTTTAGGTTGGTCAACGCTACTGGGGTACCAGTGTTTCGCACTCGACACGTGGCGAATCACCAGAGCGACTCAGGGCAAAAATTACCCCTGCGGATCGTGCGGATCGCCTATCCAGATTCTCAAACGCAGAGGCCGTCTCGATGCCCTCGCCTTATGGCCGCGGCATTGCCTCGCCTGGCGACATGCTTCGCTCGGGCACTGGCACGTTGGTCTCCCGGATAGGCCGGTCGACTTCGCCGGGCCGCGACGGTGCTTCCAGTCCGTCTGTCAGCAAATAGCCCTGTAAGGCCAGTCCATTGGTCCACACGCCTTCCAGCGCGGCAATATACTCGATTTGTAATTCGTAGAGTTTGCGCTGCGCGTACAGCACGCGTGGATACGACGCCAGCATCTGGCCATACTTCTCCACCAACAGGCTGTAAGCTTTCTTTGCATTCGGAAGAATTTCGTCGCGGTACTCGCCGGCCATCAACTTGGCGTTCGCATACTCATCGACCACCGTGGCGGATCGTTCGCGCAGCGTGAGCGCTATACGCAATTTTTCCTGATCCGCACGCTCCATATCTGCACGAGCCGCGCCGATGTTTCCTTGGTTGCGGTTGAAAAGCGGTATTTCCACACTTGCTTCCGCCAACCCTTCCCAACCTTTCGCGAACGGCACGCTTCCCAAAGTTTCGTGGTTGTATTCCATTCCGGCGCGGACCAATATGTCCGGAATAGGTTCTCGCTGAGCCCGCGCCAGCACTGCCTGGGCGCGCCCGGTTGCAATTTGCGCGATCTCCACGGCGGGACTCTGTTTCGCGATGCTTTCGACGGCCTCTTCTTCGTTCAGTTCTGGCCAGCCCCGTTCGAGATCACCGGCCACCGTGGTGATCGGCAACGAAGGTTGTCCAATCACCGCCGCCAGCGAACGCCATTCTTCCCGCAAGGTGTTCTCCTGCATCCGCGCCGCCATGCGCATGCGTTGCGCATCTACCTCGGCCTCCAGCACCTCCGATTCGTCCGCTTGCCCGGTATTCATCAGCTCACTTTGAGTTTGTGCCGAGTTTTCCGCGATCTTCGCCAGATCGCGCCGCGCATCCAGCCATTCCTGCGCGGCCAGCACGCGAAGGAACGCCATCTTCACCGCGGTTTCGACGCGCGTGCGTTGCTCTTGCGCTTCAATCTCCGCCAGCTTGGCCTCTTTTACGAACACTTCGCGGCTCTTGGCGAGTTTTCCGCCCGTTACAATCGTCTGCTGCACAAAAAATCCCTGCTTGCCTCCGCCCACCGAGCCGCCGCGTATCTCATCACCGGTGTAGCCGACGGACGGATTCGGGTAGAGCCCCGCCTGCTGTTGCCGTGCCTTCGCCGCCCGGATCTCCACTTCCGCTTGCCGCAGGGTAGGATTCGACTCCCCAGCCATCTTCTCCGCCTGTTCCAGCGTCACAACTTGGCCACCCGCGCGCTCCTGAGCCCGCCCCATCTGCGGATACTCCGGCTTCACCAGTAAGACGTCCCCATGGTGGTGTTGCATCTGACCCGGCATTGCCATTCCCGGCGGCATTTTCGTATCTTGCTGCGCAGGCTTCTCCTGCGCGCGGCACACGGCTCCCCATGTCATCGTCCCAACTAGAAATCCAGCGAAAAACTTAATTCCCAGTCTCATGTCCGACCATCCCTCTTTCCCTCTTCTCCGTGTCCACTGCCGACTCTGTGTCGAAATCCCCTTCTGCCCCAAGTCACGACTCATGATGGTGTTCTTCTTTCTTGCTTTCGCTTCCTGATTTGATTCGCGCCATCATCTCCTCGTACTCCTTATCCGGAAGCACACGCACGAGCGTCATCATCCCCATCATCCCCGCACTCCAATTCGGGGGCAGTCCGTGCGTCTCCGGTTTTTCCACGGGGTCATCCATCCCCATTTCCATGAACGCATCCTGCGGAAAGCCCGGCACGCTATTTGCATTCGCCGCGACCGGAGAGGGATGCACGTGTTCGAACGGCACGCTCTTTGCAAGCGTCTCCATTTGGCTCATCGCCTTGGCATCCGTCAAATCCGCCGTCTCGATCGCCCGGTCCTGCAAGAGATCCATCATGCTGTTCATCATGTGATGTGGCAGATGGCAATGCACCATCCACGAGCCGGGATATTTTGCCTCGAATTCCACCACGCGTGCCTGCGCTACGCCGACCAGCACCGTATTCATCGGATACCAAGTCGATTCCGGCGCGCGCCCCCCTTCCGTTCCGGTCATAACAAATTGATTCCCATGCAAATGAATCGGATGGTGGTCCATCCCCATGTTGATGATGCGCAACCGAACGCGGCTTCCCAGCCGCGCGATCATCGGGGTGATCGCCGGCGCGGAAACTCCGTTAAACGTCAGCCAGTTGTATTCCATCGCCGCCGTGTTCGGCACGCTGTTGTTTGGCAAGACGGCCCACTCCTGCAAAATCATGCCAAAATCATGATCGGCCCGCGGCTTGTAGCTCCTTTCCGGATGCGCCACAAGAAATCCAATCATTCCCATCATTTCCTGCATCGCTCCGTGCGAGTGGTAGAAAAACGTCCCCTCCTGATGGACCGTGAATTCGTAAGTGTATTTTTCTCCTGGCGCGATGGGTTTCTGGCTGATCCACGGCACACCGTCCTGCTCGATGGGCACTTCCAATCCATGCCAGTGAATCGAGGTGGATTCCGGCAATTTATTTTCGAAAATTATGCGCACGCGCTCGCCTTGCTGCACCTGAATTGTCGGCCCCGGGCAGCTGCCGTTGTAACCCCAAGCGTCAATCGTCTTGAACGGCGCGATTTTTCGCTTCACCGGTTCCGCCACCAGCTTGAAAACTTTCACGCCGCCATCCATTTCATGCGGCAGGTTCGCCACGTCCGGCGTAATCATCGGCAAAAACGGATCTGGCCCAGAAGGCGCCGGCGCCGCATCCTTTTTCTTATGGTTGCCGTAGGGACTGTGGTGGCGTCCTTGTTCAATGGCTCGCGCCGTTTGCGGATCGCTCGCCTGCGTTTCTCCGCGCAAAGCCTTCGCCAATCCGAAAAATCCCGCCCCGAAAAACGCCGCGTCCTGAAAAAATCTTCTTCTATTGCCGCTCATTCTTCCCTCCCGAAATTACGGTTGAAATTGTTTGCCAAATCCGTGCCGGTCCTAAAAATGGGTCCGCTCGCGAGCACTTGTAGAGGCCGCCTTCTGAGACGGGCCGCTCTTTCGCCCGCGGCGCGAATGCGTGACTTTCGCTCTTCTACGCGAACAGACTCTTGTATTTGATGGATTCGAAACAGAGCTTCAGATGCGCAGAATTGTAATAGGCAGCGTGGAATCCGAGGATGCTAAAGGTACTCGAAGCAAGTCCCAAAACGCTGGCGAGGTACGCAAAATTCGGGAGCCCTTCTCTGGTGCACTCGTCAGCGCCGGCGCGCCATTGCTCCCTGCTCCCCGCGCAAGCAGTGATCGGTCATCCGCCTTGAGCAGCACCGCGGAAACATCGGGCACCCCGCAATCTTTGCTGGGGGCAACAAAATGTTCGATCCCGCTAGCGCCCACGCTGGCCATCTCGTGACATCGTTCTTGATTTCCGCGCGAAGAACAACTTCTCGCCGCACAGAGCGGTGCGCATATAGGCGCAATCACCAAAGCCAGCGCTGTCAAGAGGGCAAGCACGGCTGCGTTTGCCGGTCGGACACGAACTGGAATCGTTTCGTTCATTCTTTCATCTTCCCGCGGCACAGTTGCTTTCGAGCCATCAAAATCAAACCCTATCTCATCTCATCGCGATGGCGTGCAAATCTGCAAAGCGATTCACGCCATCAAAAAACTGGTGGGGCTGGGGAGATTCGAACTCCCGACAAACGGTTTAGGAAACCGTTGCTCTATCCATCTGAGCTACAGCCCCGCTCTTCCACATTGTAATACGTTCCCTGCCTGCCGCGGCGCAGCCCTTTGCCTCGCCGTGAAGGGAAACTAATTCGGCGAGCCGCTCGTCGGGGCAGGCTGTCTCATATCCGGCTGCAATCCGGGAGCGACCTTGTCGATCCGCAACCTTTTGAAGATCGTCGGCCAGTATTCCTTCAACATATTGTTCGCCGCGCTGAAAGCGATTCGAATGCCGTAGCGCTCAAACGTCTTTGCCGCCGTTCTTTCCGAATCCGGAAGATAGGTGTTCGCCAGTCCCTCTGCTGCCAAGGGCCCCAAAGTTCCCGGCCAATTAAATGCTTCCGTTCCCGCATCTGTTCGAATCACCACCGCCCGGCGCAACGCGTATGCGGCTCGCGCCCTAAACCCGTCATGCAGTTTCACAAAGTATCGGGGATCATCGTGCAGCAACGCCGGCAGCAAAAACGTTCCGAAAAAATGGCTCGAAGCCCCGCTGGCCATCGACGATCCAAATCGCTTTCCGAATCCCTCGCCCCCCTGTCCATAGCCCGCCAGCGTCCCGCGCGCTTCGCTGATTCCCGCTCCGGCTACCGAACTCAAAATCTGCGGAGGAGATACGCTCTTGTCCAGAAACAGTTCAAATTTCTGCAGCGAACTCAGCGCCCCCGGCGTGGTCGCCAACTCCGGATAGAAAAATGACCTTCTCGCGATCAGCCCCATCGGTGTCTGCCGGTTGTTTTTGCTCGGCTTCTGCCCTGCGCCAGGCTGATCCTGTTTGGGCGCCGGTGCATCGGGCAGATTCGCGCGATCCGGCTTCTCCTGCGCCATCGTGGCTCGGCTCATCAATAGGACAGCCGCCGCTGCCAGCAAAACCTGGATTCCTTTGTTCATTGTGGCCATCTTATCATGCGTTTTGTGATGCTCGCCTGCCATCTAAACGCCACATCTTTTTTTCAGCGATCCACGCTCCTCCTTTCAAGTCCATGCCGGACGGCCGCGGCCATGGCCGCTCGACCAATCCCGCCAAGGCTCGCGATCAACCGTCGCGTCTTCTTTGTGTCATCTTTTCTCGTCACCAGTTACGAGTCACAGTCACGACCTCGTGCTATCATCACTTACACTCCGTTACCCAGCCCTGCCGAATGGAGACTGTCATGAATCGCACCCTTCGCATCGTTGCTATCGTAGTCGTGGTCTTGATCGTTCTTGTGGTCATCGCTCCTTTTCTGATTCCTGTCGACAAGTTCCGGCCCACTATCGAGGAAAAAGCTTCCCAAGCGCTCGGCCGTAAAGTGCAGCTTGGCAATCTAAGTCTTTCTCTGATCAGCGGTTCGCTCGCAGCGGAAAGTCTTTCCATTGGCGACGATCCAAAGTTCAGCCAATCGCCATTCCTGTCCGCCAAATCCATCAAAGTCGGCGTCGAGATCTTGCCGCTTATCTTCAGCAAGACTCTCAACGTTACGGGCATCACCATCGAGAGTCCCGAAGTCGTGCTTCTTCACAATCCCGCTGGCCAGTGGAACTATTCCAGTCTCGGCGGCGCTGCTGCAAAGTCTCAACAAACGCAGGCATCAACCTCGCCGGCCGATCTTTCCGTCCAGAAATTTTCGCTCAAGGATGGCCGCATCATCGTCGGTTCCACGGCCAACCAGAAACGGAGCACCTACGATCACGTGAGCGTGATCGCCTTCAACTTTTCCATGACCTCTAAGTTTCCCGTCACCGTCACCGCCGACCTTCCTGCCGGCGGAAAATTCAAGCTCGATGGAACTGCCGGCCCCATTGACCAGACCGACGCTTCCCTGACACCCATCGATGCCAAGCTCGACGTCACCTCTCTCGATCTCGCCTCCACCGGTTTTGTCGATGCGAGCGCTGGTCTCGGCGGCCTTCTCGACCTCAGCGCTAGTCTCTCCTCGCAAAATGGCGAAGCGGAATCCAAGGGCAACGCAAAAATCTCCAAGGCTCTTTTCATTGCGGGCGGCTCCGCCGCCGGCGTTCCTGTCACCGTCGATTTCAATACAAAATACAATCTCCGCAAAAACACCGGCGTCCTGGAGCCCTCGACGCTCAAGATCGGCAGCGCGGCCGCGCATCTCAACGGCACGTATCAAACCGCAGGGGAAGCTACGGTCGTCAACATCAAGCTCGACGCCAAGGATATGCCCGCGAAGGATCTCGAGGCTTTTCTCCCCGCGCTGGGCATCATTCTTCCAAAGGGAACTTCTCTTCAGGCGGGCACGCTCAACGCCGATCTGAATCTTACTGGCCCTTTGAGCAAGCTAATTACCACGGGCAACGTCGGTCTCTTTAACGGAAAGCTGGCGGGCTTCGATCTCGGCTCGAAGATGAGCGGCATTGCTTCGCTGGCGGGCATCAAGAGCGGCAAGGATCTTGACATTCAGAAACTGACCACCAATCTCCGCATGGCTCCCGATGGTCTGAAGGCAGAAAATTTCGTCGCGGTTGTTCCTACGGTTGGAAATCTTACCGGCGCGGGCACAATCGACTCAAAGAACAATCTTGATTTCAAAATGGCCGCCATGCTGACCAGCACGCTCGGCGACGTAGGAAGCCCGGTTTCGGACGCTAGCGGCCTTCTTGGCGAAGTGACAGGCGGTGGAAGCAACTGCAAGAGCGGCACAACCGTCCCCTTCCTGATTCATGGCACAACCGCTGATCCCAAATTTATCCCGGACGTAGGAGGACTAGCCGCCGGCATGCTCAAATCGCAGTTAGGCTGCGCCGCCGGTCTAGGAACTGGCGCTGGAAAAGACGCAGGAAAGGTTGTTCCTGCCGACGCTATAAACTCCCTCGGCGGCCTCTTCAAAAAGAAAAAACCGCCACAGTAGGCAGACCAGTTGCAACTGCAGAACAGCAGCCATAAGAGAAAAGAGGGATGCGTTACTCTTCGTTCTAAGTTGCGTTGGAGGGTTTCTCTAGATTATTCGTAACGCAGCGCGAGAATTGGATCGACGCGCATGGCGCGGCGCGCGGGAAGCCAGCAGGCGAGGCAGCCGACCAATAACATCAGTGCGATGGCAGCGGCAAAGGTAGCGGGGTCGGTGGGAGTTACGCCGTACAGTTCGCTGGCGATTGCGCGAGTTGCTCCGAGCGCTCCGGCCGCGCCGATCGCGGCGCCCAATGCGACGAGAGTCAGCCCTTGCCGCAGGACCATCCGCAGGACATCGCCGCGCGCCGCGCCCAGCGCCATGCGCACGCCAATTTCCTGCGTGCGGCGGGCCACGGAGTAGAACACCACGCCGTAGACTCCTAGCAGCGCCACCGCCAGGCCTAACGCGGCGAAGATTCCGAGCAACGCCGTGTGCAGACGCTGGTCGCCCACGGAGTCAGCGATGGTCCGCGTCAGCGTCAACACGTGCGTCAGAGGTTGATCAGGAAAGCTTGCCCAGATTTGGCGCGAAATGGTGTCTGTCATTGCATCGGGATTCGCGGCGGTCCGAACGACAAGATGATGCGAACCGACACCCCACTGAAATAGCGCGAGAAAAAATTCCGGTTGCGCTGCATCCTGGATGTTCAGATCGCGCACATTGGCCACCACGCCGACGATTTCGTTCCATTCGGGGTTTCCCTTGCCGTCCGTGGAAACGCTGATTCGTTTTCCGACGACGTCCAGGGTGCCCCAAAATTTCTGGGCCATCGCTTCATTGACGAGAGCGACTTTGTTTGATGCGCGTGTGTCGTGCTCTTCAAACTCCCGGCCACGCAGGAGAGAGATTCCGAGCATGCGGAAATATCCGGGTGAGAGATAGCGTGACACCACTCCCTCCAAGATCTTGGCTTTTTCCGGAGACACTCCTTCGAGCTTGGTGCCGGCATGGGAAAACATTAGGCCGTTGAGCACGCCGTGGTCGGAAGCAGCCACGTCCTGCACGCCGGGCAAGCGCCGCACATCTGTCATAATCTGCCGCATGCGAGCGATCTGACTTGCCGCGCGAGCGTCCGCGCCTTTTTCATCCCAGTTTTGCTGCTGGGGCAAATCGAAGGTCAGCAAATGGTCGGTGCGGAAACCGGGATTTTGGTAGAGCAGATGAGCGAGCGTTTGCATCATTAGCGTTGATCCAGCCAGCAGAATGAACGCGAGAGCGACTTCGACGACGACAAGAATGTTGCCGAATCGCGACGGGGTTGCAGCGCCTGCACCTGTTCCCTGTTTGAAGAGTTCGTTGGGCGACATCCGGGCGGCGCGACGCGCTGGCGCCAAGCCGACGATGAGGCCCGAAAGCAGAGAGCTGGCGAGCGCGAACCAAAGCAGTGTCCAGTCCATGGACACCTCGCTGAGGCGCGCGGTGTCCGGGGGCGCGATGGCGTGAAAGATTTGTACGCCGGCGGCAGCCAACCCGATTCCGGCCAAGCCTCCCAGTAGCGCCAGCAAGCAGCTTTCTACCAAGACTTGGCGCCGGAGTCTTCCCGGCGATGCGCCCAAAGCGGCCCGCATGGCCATCTCGCGGTGTCTAGCCCAGCCGCGCGCGAGCAGCAAGCTAGTCAAGTTGGCGCAAGCGATGAGGAGCACGAGGGTAGCCGCCGCCAGCAAGACGAAGTAACTCTGCCGCGCATCTTGCAAGCGGTTGTCGAGGAGCGTTTCGGCGGTAATCTTGTAGTCGCCGGCGAGATCTGGTTCATCCTTGGCGAGCCGCTGCTCCAATCGCGGAGCGATGGTAGCGAGCTCGGCTCGAAGCGTTTCAAGCCTAGCGCCCTTTCGCAGTTTTCCCAGCACGTCAAAAGTAAAGAATGTGGGGTTCTGTTCGATATCCGAAGTCAGAGAGATCGGCACCCAAACGCCGGCGCGTTCCGGATACGAGAATCCTTTGGCCACGACACCGACGACGGTGTAGACCTTATTGTCCAGAATCATCTGGCGCCCGATCACCGTCGGGTCTTTTGCAAAGCGTGCGCGCCAGAGTGTATTGCTAATCACCGCCACGCGATCCTGCCCAGCCTTTTGGTCTTGATCGGACAACAGGCGCCCCTGTTCCGCACGACCGCCTAACTCCTCAAAGAATCCGCTAGAGACTCCCGCGACGCTTAGCACCGCGGGTTGATTGGTGCCGGTCAGCGTGCGATCTGTTTCCCAACATGCGGCCGCCTCCTCGATAGAACTAGCCGCGCGAATCGCCTGAAAAGCCGGCCAAGACAGGCCGAGAGTAAAGTTTGGAAACATCGCCGTCTTGGTATGCAACGTCAAAATGCGGGAAGAGTCTTTATATGGGAGCGGGCGGAGAATCACCGCGTTTACGATGCTGAAGATGGCGGTGTTAGCCCCGATGCCGAGGGCGAGTGTGAGGACGGCAATGGCAGTGAAGCCGGGATTTTTGCGGAGGACGCGGAAGGCGTGGCGGACGTCGTCGAAAAAACTTTCAATGGAGGGCCATTGCCAGACTTCGCGACTGTCATCTTCGATCAAGGTTAGATTGCCGAATTGGCGGCGGGCAGAGGCAGTGGCTTCTTTTCTGGGCATGCCATTGGCGACGAGTTCTTCGATCTTCTCTTCAAGATGCTGCTGCATCTCGTCAGAGAGATCGTTGTAGAGGCGGCGGCGCGAAAACAATTGCTTCAGCCAGTTCATGATTCACCCCGGGCCAGGACACGCGTGATTCCTTCGAGCATTTTTTCGAAACTTGAAACTTGGCGCACGAGATGCTTTGCTCCCGCGGCTGTCAATTTGTAAATGCGGACGCGCCGGTTGGTGGAGGAGATGCTCCATTCGGCTTTGACGAGCTCTTCCTTAAGGAGTCGCTGCAGAGCGGGATAGAGCGAGCCTTCTTCAATTTGGAGGAGATCATCAGAGGTGCGCTTGATGCGTTGGACTAGCGCGTAGCCGTGGAGGGGCTGGCGCTTCAACGTGCGGAGAATCATCATCTCGAGCGCGCCAGGAAAGAGGTCACGCTGTTCAGACTTTTTCATCGTCGGCTCCGCATTCGTAGAGGCTGTGCGCTACAATGCCTAGAGTAAAATAGTGTGAGTGAGGTTGGCTGTCAAGTGCTGTTTTTGCGGACAGCTGGAACAAGGAGCCGGAATCGCCGCAGGAGAGCCTCGCTTCGAATTAGAATTCACCCGCGGACACTGGACGCGAGGATCACAGAGCTACTTGGCCGGTAGTGAATTATTCATAGCGCAAAGCCACCATGGGATCGACGCGCATGGCGCGGCGCGCCGGAATAGCGCTGGCGATGAGCGCGACCAGCGTCACGCCCAGGAGTGCCCCAACGAACGACAGAGAATCGCCGGGTATGACGCCGAAGAGCATCGAGCGCATGAGTTGAGCACCCGCGATGGCAAGTGGAACGCCAACGGCTACACCTGCCACGCTGACCAACAAACTTTCGCGCAAAACCATCCAAAGCACTGCCGTGCGCTGTGCTCCGAGGGCCATGCGCACGCCGATCTCCGATGTGCGCCGGTTGACGCGATAGGCCAGGGTGCCGTAGAGGCCCGTAGCCACGAGAAGCGCGGCGATCAAACCGAAGAACATGGAGAGCCGCGCAAAGAGGCGCGGTTGCGAAAACGATTCGTCGAATTGGGCGCGCTGGGTCATGGGCTTTTGCATCGGAAGATTGGTATCGAGGTCATGGAGAACGGCGCGGACGCTCGGTATGAGCGCTTCGGGATTACCGGCGGTACGCAACTCCACCTGCATGTCGGAAACCGAGCTGCGCTGCCAGAAGGGGAAGTACAACATTGGCCGCGGTTTTTCCTCTACGCTTGTGTACTTGCTATCCGCAGCGACGCCGACGATCGTAAACCTCTGCTCCGGCTTCACTCCGCCCGCGGTATGACCCAGCGGGTCGCTCTTTGAAAGAAAACGCTTTACGAACGTTTCGTTAACGACGACAACTTTCGGCGCGGTGCGGCTGTCGGAGTCTAAGATATCGCGCCCACGCAGGATCGGAATTCCCAGCGTGTGGAGATAATCGGGGCCGACGTCGTTCGAGCGCATGCCGATATCCGCAAAGTTGCCTGTGGGAACTACACCATCGATGGCGAAGACGTTGTTGTCGCTCCAGCCCGAGCCTAGGCGGTTGCTCAAGAGGGTTGCGGACTCGACGCCGGGGACGACGCGCAGGCGGTCGAGAAGATTTTGGTAAAAGCGCGCCTTCTCATCGTCGGAATGGGTGGCGAGAGGGCTGGTGCCGAAGACGAGCAGTCCATTGGTGCGCAGGCCGAGTGGCAGAGTTTCGTAATTGCGAAGTGAGCGGACCAGCAGCCCGGCGCCGACCAGCAAGATGAGGCAGAGCGCCATTTGAACGGCGACAACCATTTTCCCCGCCCACGAGCTTTTTTTCGTGCGTTGGGCAGAGGCATTGGAGGTCTTCACGACCGAGCCGGCCTGAACATTGACCGCGCTGTGCAATGGAGCGAGGCCGAATACCACCGCGCACGCGAACGAAATCACGAGAGTGAAGAGCAGTACGTTGGAGTCGAGAGAGAAGGGAACTTCCAAACTCGACCACGCGGCGAGAGCGCGGCTGGCGGAAATCGCAAACATCCAGCCGAGAGCCGCACCCGTCGTTACGAGAAGGAAGCTCTCAGCGAGCAACTGCCGCAAAAGGCGGCCAGGTCCAGCTCCCAGCGCAACGCGCAGGGAAAACTCGCGCTGGCGGGCGGAATTACGCGCGACCAGTAGCATGGCCACGTTCGCGCATGCAATCACTAGCACCAACCCGACCATAGCCATGAGAATCTTGATGGGCTGATCGTACTGATCGCGGAGTCCTTGAATGCCTTTTGCCGGGGCAAGCGCAAGAATGTTTTTTCGACTCTTGGGGTCGGGCGTGCCGAGGCCGATCAAAGCCGCACTTTGAAAGGCGGGATCCAAAGTCGCGAGTGCCTGGGGAACTGTCACCTCGGCCGCGAGGCGGCCAATCAGTCGCATGCACCACCACGTCGGCGTGCCGTAGAGCGTGCTGCCCGACGCCGGATTACCCCACGCATTCAGTTCAGGACGATTTTGCAAGGGGATCCACAGGTCGGTGGAGATTCCCGGCTCCACGCCATAAAAACCTTCCGCAGTCACGCCGATAACCGTGAATGGCAACCCCTTTACGTAAATAGTTTGGCCGAGGATGGCGGGGTTGCGAGCGAAGCGTCCGGTCCAGAACGAATAGCTGAGCACCGCGAGCGGAGCGTGCGCGGCTTCGTCTGCGAGCGTGAAGCCGCGGCCGCGGGCGAAGGCCGTGCCCAGCCCTGAAAAAAAGTTGCCGCTCACCATATCCGCTTCGGCTTCTTCGGGATCTTCTCCGATGCGAACAGCGGTTTTGCCAATCGCAAGAGGCACGTAGGCAATCAAGTCCGAAAACGCGGCGTGTTCTTTGCGAAGAGCCTCGAAGACTGGCTCCGAGAAAGACGTATCGCCGTCGCCAGTGTTGCTAGCGCCTCTGGGTTGCTCGTTTGGAAGACGCAAAAACATCAATTGCTCGGGGTGGGGCAAAGGCAGATTGCGAAGAAGGACGCTATTCATCACGCTAAACACGGCGGTGTTGCCGCCGATACCGAGCGCAAGAGTCAAAGCGGCGACCAACGTGAACCCGGGATTCTTGCGCAGCAAACGCAAGGCGTACCGGCAGTCTTGTAGAGTCGTTTCCAGAATGGGAAGCCCGCGGCGCTCGCGGTAGTTTTCCTTGGTTTGTTCGACGCCGCCAAGTTTCATGACGGCCTCCCGCCGCGCTTGTGCCGGCGACATACCCGCACGCAAGTTGTCGCCCATGTGCAGCTGGATGTGGCTGTCCATCTCGTCAGCCAATTCCCGCTCACGGCGCTGTTTGCCGTACAGTGCGCCCAATCGAGAAAACCACGCCCGCAACCGCCTCATGAAATCCCTCCGCCAGATCGACTAAGACCGCTCCTCGCCCGGCGCCAGAAATCGCGCGAGGATCGCGGTCGTCTGCTCCCACTCGCGCTCTTCCTTATTCAATTGCTTCCGGCCCGCGCGAGTGAGCTTGTAATATTTTGCTTTGCGATTATTGTCCGAGAAACCCCATTCAGAGCTGATGTAACCTTCCTGCTCGAGTTTCAACAACGCCGGGTACAAAGTCCCGTAATTCACGGCAAGCAAATCGCCGCTGGTTTGTTCAATACGCCGCGCAATCCCGTAGCCGTGCAGTGGGCCCATGGCTTGCAGCGTCTTCAGCACCATCAGCGCCAAAGTGCCTTGCCACACATCCCTTTTGTCGGCTGCCTTATCACCCATCGTTCTCCTCTCGGTTCCTATGGGAAACCCATATCGAAGATGCCACAGGCCCTATGGGAAGACAATAGAAGAAACGAAGCTCACCAGGTTTTTGTTTCCAGTTTTTTCAAGATTTTTACGGACTTCCCAGCGAGCCCTTGTGGCCGTCACTTTGGCATACCCCTGATTACCCACGCGCACGCGCCTTGACTCTTCCGCAACTTCTTACTAGCCTCTTGCGTCTATTGAAACGACAGTCGGGGGATAGGGTTCTGTACTTTTCCAACAAGGAGCTTGCATGCATTCTATCCTAGCGCGCCAGTACCTCTTTGCACTTACGTTTGTGGTAACTCTTCTTGCGGTCCTCGCTGCCGCGCCCCAAATGAGGGCGCAGGGCGGCGAGCCGCAGTACTTCGCGATTCGCGGAGCCAAAATTGTCCCGGTGTCAGGGCCGCCCGTCGAAAACGCCACCGTGGTGATGGCGCACGGAGTTATCACGGCGATTGGCAAAGACGTCGCCATACCTCCTGACGCTTGGATAATCGAGGGTAAGGGCCTCACCGTTTATCCGGGGCTTTTCGATTCGTTCACCGATGTGGGCTTGCCGTCCGCGCCTCCCGCTCCAGCCACCGCTGGCGAAGGAGGAGGCAGGCGCGCTGCGCCGACAGGCGAAGTCTCTCGCGGCCCTGAAGACCGTCCCGGAACCACCCCGTGGCGGAGCGCCGCCGATGAAGTCAGCTTGAGCGACAAGCGCGTCGAATCGTGGCGCAACGCCGGCTTTACCACGGTCGTCTCCGCGCCAAAGGGCGGGATGTTTCCCGGGCAAGCCGCGGTGCTGGACCTCGCAGGCGACCGTGCCAGCGAAATGGTCGTAAAGACCCCGGTTGCCTTTCCCGTGACCTTGCAACCCGGCGGTGGATTTGGAAATTTCCCCGGGTCGCTGATGGGCGCTCTCGCGTACGCTCACCAGGTCTGGATCGACATGGAATGGAGCGGCAGGACCCAGGCGATGTATGAAAAGAATCCACGAGGCGTTGCGCGGCCGCGCTACGACCGCACGGAAGCCGTACTCGTCCAGGCAGCTGAGGAGCACATGCTGGTGCTGATTCCCGCGAATAATTCCGTGCAACTCCGGCGCGCCCTAGAACTGGTGGATCTCTGGCAACTGGACCATGGCGACCATGTGGACGCGGTGATTTATGGCGGGCAAATGGCATATGAAGTCGCCGCCGAAATCGGCGCAAGGAAACAGAAAATACCTGTGCTTGTCAATCTGAAGTGGCCGGAAGGGGAGAAAGACGCGGACCCGGACGAGAAGCCATCGCTCCGGACGCTGCGCTTCCGCGACAAAGCGCCTTCTTCACCCGCCGCGCTCGCCAAAGCCGGTGTGCGGTTTGCGTTTTACTCCGGCGGAATCACGGCGCCGAAAGACATTCTTAAAGCCGCGAAGAAATCCATTGATGCAGGTCTTGCACCCGATGCCGCGTTGCGCGCGCTCACGCTTACACCGGCAGAAATCTACCGGGTTGGCGATCGGATGGGCTCCATCGAAAACGGAAAGATCGCCAACCTCGTCGTGACAGATGGCGATCTCTTTGACGAGAAGACCAAAATCAAAATGGTTTTTGTGGATGGGAAACGGTTCGAATCGCGAGAACCGGAAAAACCGAAAGATCCTCCTAAAGGAAACATGACAGGGAAGTGGAAGCTCGCGTACACCACGCCAGAAGGCCCGGAAGATTCAACGCTAGATCTTGATATGGCGAGCGATGGCACGCTCTCTGGAACGACCACGAGCAAGCGGGGCACCGCCAGCATCATTAGTGGTTACGTCAGTGTGGACAAATTCAGCTTTACCATCAACATTCCCATCGAAGGAAATCCCACCGACGTCGTCTTCACGGGCACCTTTGACGCCGGCACCATGAAAGGCAATATCGACGTTATGGGATACTCGATCGAGTTCACGGGCACCAAGCCCACCGCGCAGGCTGCCACAACGGCGGGTTTCGCCGTCCGCAGTCGAACAAGCAACAATTCATCTGCCGCCGGGAGTGCACAATGAGAATTCCGATGTTCAACAACCGTTCGTGCACCGTAGTGACTTGCCTGCTGTGCTTCTTCGCAATTCCTCTTTTGTCGCGTGCAGCCAATCCGCCGGACGCACCGGCAGTAATTCTGATTCAGAACGCCACGATCCTCACCGTTTCGCACGGCCCCATCGAGCACGGCTCCATCCTTATTAAAGATGGCAAGATCGCCGAAGTGGGAACCTCCATCAAGGCGCCGAAAGATGCGCAGGTTGTCGACGCGGCGGGCCAATTCGTTATCCCCGGCATCATCGATTGCCACTCGCACATCGCCGTCGATGGCAGCGTGAACGAAGGCAGCATCTCTGTCTCCTCGATCGTAAACATTGCCGATGTCCTGAATCCCGATGACATTGATATCTATCGCGATCTCGCCGGCGGCGTGACCGTCGCAAATGTCCTTCACGGCTCCGCGAACGCCATCGGCGGCCAGACCGTAGTCATCAAGCTGCGCTGGGGACTGCCAGCCTCGAAGCTTCCGTTTGAAGGTGCCGTCCCCGGCATCAAATTCGCGCTCGGCGAAAATCCCAAACGCTCCAACTTCAGCATCCCGGGTTCGACTCCGCGCTATCCCGCAACGCGGATGGGCGTCGAAGAAACCATAAGAACCGCGTTTGCCGAAGCCCGCGACTACAAGAAAACTTGGGACGACTACGACAAACGCGTCTCTGGCGGCGATAAGAGCGCGATTCCGCCGCGCCGCGATCTTCGCCTCGATCCACTCGTCGAAGTTCTCGAAGGCAAGCGCTACGTCCATGCGCATTGCTACCGCGAAGACGAAATTCTGATGCTCCTTCGCGTGGCAAAAGAGTTTGGCTTCAAAGTCCGCACCCTCCAACATGTACTGGAAGGCTACAAAGTCGCCGACGAAATCGCCGCCGCAGGAACGGGAGCTTCCACCTTCTCCGATTGGTGGGCCTACAAAGTGGAAGCCTATGACGCGATCCCCTACAACGCCGCGATCATGACGCGCCGCGGCGTGGTCGTTTCCATCAATTCCGACGACGCGGAAGAAGCCACGCACCTCAATCAGGAAGCGGCCAAGACCATGAAGTATGGCGGTCTCACGCATGACGAAGCCCTCAAACTCGTCACCATCAATCCCGCGATACAACTGGGCATCGACAAGCGCGTTGGCTCCATCGACGTCGGCAAGGATGCCGACCTGGTCATCTACAATCACGATCCGCTAAGCGCATACGCCGTCGTTCAACAAACGCTGATCGATGGCCGCGTGTACTTCGACCGCAAGCGCGATATCTCCGAACGTGAGGCCCGCGAAAAAGAAAAGAAAGCGCTGATGGAAAAGGAAAAGAAAGCCGAGGAGAAAAAGTCCGGCGACAAAAAGCCGGGTGAAGGCAAGCCGGGTGCTGGGAAGCCAGAGGACAAACCCAAGCCGCCGCAAGAGGCCGCCGTTTCCGGAGGTGCTCTGTGAAGGGCATCAAAAGGATAGTTCGCTTTGTGCCGATAATTCTTGCCGCTTGCTGCTTTTGCCTGGGCGCATCCGCGCAATCGCAGCCACCATCTAACTTCGCCATAACGCATGCGAAAATTTTCACGCTGTCCGGTGCCCCGATCGAGGACGGTACGCTAGTCATTAAAGACGGCAAAATCGCCGCCGTGGGCGCGAACGTGGAAGTGCCCGCCGGTGTGGAGGTGATCGACGCCAAGGGCCTGCAAATTTATCCCGGTCTATTCGATCCCGTCACGCAGATGGGCCTCAGCGAGATTTCCGCGGTAAACGCCACCGTCGATTCCACCGAAACGGGCGCTTACAACCCGGACGTGGTAGCAGCGACAGCGTTCTCGCCTTCGAGCGAACACATTCCCGTGACGCGTGCCGCGGGCATCATTGAAGTCCTCGCCGTGCCGGACAGCGGCGGATTTGATTCCGGTGGCGCAAGAGGTGTAATTGGCGGCCAAGCCTCCGCGATCCATCTTTCCGGATGGACTATCAACGACATGCTCATCAAGAAAAGCGTCGCGATGGTCATCTCCTGGCCCGAAATTCAAACTCGGACATTCGATTTCGCCACGTTTTCGCGAAAAGAAAAACCGTTCGCCGAAGCCAAGCAGGATTATGAAAAACAAGTCAACGAACTGACGGAATATATCGATCGCGCCCGGCATTACGCCCAGGCCATGGGCCACGGCGGTCCGTCCGATTTTAGGCGCGACCTGAAATTGGAAGCGCTTGCCCCGGTCGTTCGCGGCCAGTTGCCGGTGCTGGTCTTTGCGGATCGCGCCCGCGACATTCGCAACGCCGTCGAATTTTGCGACAAGCAAAAGCTGAAGATGATTCTTGCGGGAGGCGAGGAAGCGTACAAAGTGAAAGACCTGCTGCGCTCCAAGGGAATTCCCGTAATCCTGCGACCCACGCTGAGTCTGCCCAACGATGAGGACGATGCGTATGACCGCTTGCTCTCCCAGCCTGCGGAGCTCGCCGCCGCCGGTGTGAAGTTTGCGTTCGGCAGCTTTGACAATTCCTTCGCCCGCCGCCTCGGCCAGCAAGCCGCAAACGCCGTCGCCTACGGCCTGCCGTACGACGAAGCCCTGAAGGCAGTCACGGTATATCCAGCGGAGATTTTTGGCGTCGCCGATCAAGTTGGCACACTCGAAATCGGCAAAATCGCCAACGTCATCGTCACCAACGGCGACCCGCTCGAAATAACAACCGAAGTGAAGTACCTTTTCATCAAAGGCCAGCGCACCTCGCTGGACAACCGCCACCAGCGGCTCTACGAGAAGTACTTGAACCGGCCGAAAGCCGCCAACTAGTTCGCCCAGGGGACCCGTAGCGACTCGCGCCCCTCCTTGATAACGATTGTGTCTAGCATCCGTCTGACGAACTCGGAGTCTCCGTCATACAGATGTTGGTTGCCGTCGCCGCCTCCTATTTCCTGGCGCGCCGCGGAACCCTCGTCAATCCCTTGGTCACGCTGTGCTATGAATGGCGCGTTGCTTCTTCTAGGCTTGTTCCTGCTTTTCACAAGTGATGGTCAGGGATTCGATCGCCACGTCATTGCTCATGGCGTTTAGCGTTGGCCCGTCCCATTTGCTTGGCCACGCATTCGTGAAATTCCACCTCACTACTTCCGTTCCATCCGCGGCCAGCAAAACGACGGAACCATTCTTTCTTTGCAACTGACCGTTTATGACCGCGAGGTGCCAGTTATAAAGGTCCCGCGACTTTGTCACCCCCCATTTCAGAACGATATCGGGATAGGACACCCTCCCTGGGATTTTCCGGAAGGTTGCTGGTTCCGAGCCTTCGCGGTAATCCACAACCTCTATATGTGACCCCAGTCCCGTGCATTCCATGAACGCCGCCTGCTGAATTCCCTCGATCTCCACCAGAAACCGGAAATTTGTCAGTGGGTCCACCCGTTGCGCGCCAGCCATTGGTCCTCCCTCTATTACTTCCGTTTGGCCGTACTGAGTCCCGCATGATATCGCGAAGAAGCAATTTGGAGTGCGACAGCCCTGCTGCCGCTTTTCTCAGCGACTCCACGACTCAATATTTGGCGTGGCTCAATAGGTGGCCGAGAATACTCCACTTTTGGCCCTAACTCCCAGGGCTTGCACACCCCCGAGGATCTCAAGTTTCCTCCATTTCCCTGTAATTTTTTGTCCCCGAGCACCGTCTAGAAATAAGAAAGAGGCCCCTATGCGAAAACTCACCTATGCAAGCCTGCTGGGGGTATCCCTCCTAGGCCCCCCTGCCTTTGCCCAAACTCAGGAGCCTGCCAAAATCGCCAATCAATATGTGATGGCGGCCGGCGGCAAAAAACTCCTCTCCAAAATTCAAACCATGACGCTGGAAGGCACATTCACGAACGCGGCCGACGGAAAGTCGGGCACCTACACCTTTGATACTAAAGTACCGAACCGCTATTATTCAGAATTCGTGGTCGGTGACAAAAACCTGATTGAAGCATACAACGGGAAATCGGCCTGGCACCAGACCGCGGCAGGAGAACTCGGCACGCTTCTCGGGCAGGAAGGGCTGCAACTCGAAGCTGCTTCCAGCTATTACAATTCACGGTTCCTGAATCTTAAAAAGAACAAATTGGCGCTGGCCTTTGTGGGGCACGAACAAGTGCGCGGAAAAGACGCTCTACAACTGGAAGTCACCACCGCAACCGGTGTAAAACGGCAAGTTTTCTTCGATCCGCAGACGCACCTGATCGTCAAGGAAGCGGGTGCTCTCGGCGGCATGAACGAAGAAATCTTCTACGACGACTACCGCATAGTCGATGGCGTGAAGATGCCCTACAAGATCGAGTTACATCGCGGAAGCGATGTCTATGCCATCGATGTCACCCGCGCGGCCATCAACGGGACGGTCGGCGAGCGCGTTTTCGACTTTCCCATAAAATCGCAGGTCAAGTTGCCGGACCTCAAGACCCTTTTCAAGGAGATCGACGACAACCAAAAGGCCCTCGACAAGCTGAAAGAGAACTACGCGGGCACGCGCGTCGAAGAAGGAACGGACTTTGAAAAAGATGGCAAACTCAAAAAGACTGAAGTAAAGGAGTTCACGTTTTTCTATTTGAACGGCGAGGAGATTTCCACGCTGGTCAAGAAAGACGGCAAGCCGCTGAGCGACGAGGAACTAAAGAAGGAAAACGAGAAAACCCAGAAAGAGATTCAGGATATTCAAAAGCGCGAAGCCAAAAAAGAAGCCAAGGACGAGAAGGCCAAAGAAGAAGGAAAGAAAGAAAAGGACGATGACGTCGGCATCGAAACGTTTCTGCGAACCTGTCAGTTCGTGAATCCCCGGCGCGAGCGTTTCCGCGGGCAAGACGTCCTGGTCTTCGATTTTGAGCCCAACCCCGAATACAAGCCGCGCAACATCGTGGAAAAGATCGTCTCGAAGCTCGCCGGTGTGATTTGGATCGACGAAAAAGCCCACGTCGTGGCCCGGCTCGAAGCGTATTTCGTAGGCGACTTCAAATTTGCCGGCGGCTTGCTCGCCAATCTGCAAAAGGGAACTAGTTTCATTTTCGAGCAAGGCTACCTTAACAATGAAGTCTGGCTGCCAACCTACGAAGAAGCGCACGTCGGTGTCCGCGTGTTCCTCGTTAAAGGGTTTAAGGTCAATGCCGTGACGCGCTATTCCGATTACAAGCGGTTCAATGTCCAGACCCTCTCCACCATTGCGAAACCAATAAACGCGGGAGAGGCTGTCGTCGGTAAACCAAACGACTAGCGTCGCCGCCCGCGGCCCCAAGCAACTCTGGCAGGTCCCCGGCGCATTCCACACCGCCGCACTCGGCTTCCAACCCGCCGAGTTCCAGCGCCGCGTCCTCGAGTTTTTCGCTAACGTTGCCCAGTCCAGCCACGTCCAATAACTGCGTGGTGCTAACTAAGTCGCTTCTGGTAGCACAGGCACTCCTGCCTGTGCGGGTTTCGCCGCCAATTGCATGTGCGATTCCTAAAGCACGAACGAGGCTGCGGCGAAAAACGAACGATGCTCTGCTGTTAAACTAAGTCACGCGGATAAAAAGGTGCAGCGCCGGTCTTTCCTCCGCCGCGTGCTAAAATTACTGACTCATGCCCGACGCTCCCCTCATCTCGGTCCACGCTCTCTCCAAGCACTACCGCAGTTTCCGCAGGCGCGAAGGCATCCTCGGCGGCCTGGCGAATCTTTTTCATCGCGAATATCAAACCGTCAAAGCGGTCGAAAACATAAATTTCGAAATCGGCCGCGGCGAAATGGTCGGCTACATCGGCCCGAACGGCGCCGGCAAATCCACCACCATCAAAATGCTCACAGGCATCCTCGTGCCCACGTCGGGCGAAATGGTATCGAACGGTTTCGTCCCCTGGCGCCAGCGCGCCGCCTACGTAAAAACCATCGGCGTAGTCTTCGGCCAGCGTACGCAACTTTGGTGGGACATTGCCGCCATCGAATCCTTCAAGCTCTTGCGCCGCATCTACGACGTCTCGCAACGCGACTACGACGAGCGCATGGAACTCTTCAATCAGGTCCTCGGCCTAACCGAATTGCTCGATGTTCCCGTTCGCAAACTTTCTCTCGGCCAGCGCATGCGCTGCGACCTCGCCGCCGCGCTGCTGCACAATCCGCCGATTCTTTTTCTAGACGAGCCCACCATCGGTCTCGACGTCGTCGCCAAGGATCACATCCGCCAATTCCTACGCGCCATCAACCAGCGCTACAAAACCACGGTCCTTCTCACCACCCACGATCTTGACGACATCGAAGAACTCTGCCGCCGCATCATGATCATCGACCGCGGCACTGTCCTCTACGACGGCCCGCTTTCCCGCCTGAAAGAACAATTCCTGCGCACCAAGCAAATCAAATTTATTCTGCGCGACGGCGATCAAAGCGCGCGCCTTGCCGCCTTCGAGCAAAACCTCCCCGCACTCGCGCCGAATGGCGATAGCGGCGCCGCCACGCTGCACATCGAGCGCCTCGATGAAATGACCTGCCGCTTGCGTTTCGACCGCGCCCGCGTCTCCTCGAGCGATTTGATCCGCCAGATCCTCGCGGCAGTAGATGTCCGCGATTTCGTCATCGAAGACGAACCCATCGAAGAAATCA
>Ga0185299_10002669_pt1 | contig 26547 bp, 27 predicted proteins | sample PaiPotPPA55metaG_FD_128002 | JGI IMG/M metagenome (GOLD analysis project Ga0185299, IMG submission 128002) | Iron sulfur acid spring bacterial and archeal communities from Banff, Canada, to study Microbial Dark Matter (Phase II) - Paint Pots PPA... ...
AGTCCCTCCCCACGGGGTACTTTTTTGCGCAAAGTCTTCGGAAGACAAGGGATAGGTCTGGACTTCTGGACTTCCCCGGTCCGATCTCCCTGTCTTCGGGTTAAATGCGAAGGCCCGGCTTTTTGGCGCCGGGCCTTTTTTCTATCTACTTCTATTTTATCGAATTGAACCAAACTAAAATGCCAGTTTCGGCGGATTTATTTTTTGGCGTGCAGGTGGTTCATTTTAGGTTGGTTATGGGTTTTTCGGTGCGGGTTTTCTGGAGTTTGGGGCTTGACATTTGAGTTTAGCGGGATTTTGCGGGGTCGGCTTTGTAAGCTATTGGTTTCATTAGGACTCCAGGCGAAAAACAACAGCAATAGATCAGTCGCTTCGGCTACGCCTTCGCTCCGGCCGGTCGGCAGAGAGGTACCAGCAAAGACCAGTGAAGTAACCTGAATAGCATGAAGATTGCAGTGGTTACAGGTGCGGCGCAGGGGATCGGCCGAAGGACGGCGGAGCTCTTCGCGGAGGCAGGATACGGGCTGCTGCTGATGGATATGCAGCCTTGTACGGCGACGGTCGCAGCGGTGCGCGGCGCGGGAGCGGAGGTTGAGGAGGTGTTGGGCGACATCTCGAATGAGGTGGTGGTGGACTGGGGCGTCAAGGCAGTGCAGAGGCGGTGGGGACGAGTGGATGTGCTGGTGAACAACGCCGGAATCAGCTTTATCGCGCCTGCTGAGGAGGTGGAGGCCCAGGCGTTTCGGCGGGTGCTGGAGGTGAATCTGCTGGGGCCGTTTCTGCTGGCGAAGGGGTTTGGCGCGATGATGCTGAAGCAGAAGAGTGGAAGCATTGTGAACGTGGCTTCGATTGCCGGGCTGGTGGGGGTGGCGGACAGGTCGGCATATAACGCTTCAAAGCATGGGTTGATTGGGCTGACGAGGACGCTGGCGGCGGAGTGGGGTGGGCGCGGGGTTCGCTGCAATGCGGTGTGTCCGGGATGGGTGAAGACGGAGATGGATGCCGCCGACCAGGCGGGCGGTGGGTATAACGATGCGGATATTGAAGGCGTGAATCCGATGGGACGGTTTGCGCTGCCGGGAGACATTGCGCGGGCGATTCTGTTTCTTGCGAAGCCGGAGCAGAGCGGATTTATCAATGGGCAGGCGCTGCCGATCGATGGTGGGTGGACAACGGATGGGAGCTGGCAGAGTTTGAGGATGAAAAAGCGGTAGGGAACAGATTCTGAATGGCTAGTCGTTGAGTTAGGTATGGACGTGTGCCACAATCTACCCATGGATCGGAGCGACGTTCTCCAAATACTGCGTGATCACGAGCGTGAGCTCAAGGCTGATGGGATTGTGCATCTGCGTGTGTTTGGATCGGTCGGTCGCGGAGAAGGGTCGCGTCACTCTGACGTCGACCTTCTGGCTGATTTCGATGCGTCAAAGCGGCTGACGTTGGTGACACTAGGACGGTTGCAGGGCCGCTTGAGTGAGTTATTGGGAGTTGAGGTCGATCTATCTTCGTCCGCGTGGATGAAGGAGCCTGTTCGGACGAAGGCCATGCAAGAGGCCGTCCGTGCCTTTTAGAAACGCGCAAACCCATTTCGAAGACATCCTGCAAAGCATCGACCATATCGACGAGTTTCTTGCGGGAATCGACTTCGACGGGTATCGGGAGGACCGAAAGACCGGTCCGCCGTTGAACGTGAGCTACAGATTATTACCGAAGCCGCGATCCGGCTTGGCGATGAGGCTGAGACGTTATGCCCGGGACCAGATTGGAAGGGATTTCGCGGGATGGGGAATATTCTTCGGCATGTGTATCACCGGGTGGATGACGAGATCGTGTGGAATACGGTGAAAGAGGAGCTGCCACCGATGCGGACAGCGGTTTCGAATGCACTCAGGTTGATGTCGGATAACGAACTGCATCGATCCGGTCCGGCATCAGAGTAGATAAAGCAAACTTTGACTACATAGCGAAGGAAGTTTTTGTGAAAAGAGAAATGCTGCGGCTTCGTTCGTGGGAATCATCGCTGGCTGCTTTGTTCGTGCTCGTTGCCATTCCTGCATCGGCGGCGGCGGACCACGGCTACAAGGGCAGCCCTTATCACGATAGCCGCCATCAGGGCGGGGCTCAGAGGGTTCCCGGACGGGTGGACTGTGCCTATTACGATCTCGGCGGCGAAGGAATTGCGTATCACGATAGTGATGCCAAGAACAACGGCAGCGGAGCACTCAATCCGGCGGATGGGACTTACCTGAATCAGTTCCGGATGGATGAGGGTGTCGATACGTCTTACACGAAATTTCACGACGAGATCGACAACAACCCCTATGACGTGGTTCAGCCTCCGGAGAATTTGCTGTATGTGGGATGGACCGAGCCGGGAGAGTGGTTCAAGATCACGGTCGAGGTGGCCCGTGCGGGTCTCTATAGCGCAGATCTTCTGTACACGTCGAACCGCGGGGGCACCATCTCTCTTGATGTAAATGGGAAGGCCGGAACGCAGCCGCTGACGATCCAATCAACTTTTAACGCGGCGGATCCGATTGCGTGGCGGCAATGGCACCACTGGAATATTGCTCCGGGCCTTGTGAAGCTTCGGCTGCCGAAGGGAAGAAGCGTTTTGACGGTTCATATTCTGAGCGGAGGGAATATGAACCTCGCGTATTTCGACTTTAAGCGGGTTGGTTAAGCGGGTTCGATGATGAACACACACGAATCCTGTAGAAGCGGACGACTCCGGCTCTGGCGCGCCGGGGCTGGTGGAGGTGATGTCTGCGACCTTTCGTTTGAGGAATACCGCGGCAGCCACGGATTTCATGGAGAAAATGTAAGAAAAGACTGACTATTTGGAGAGGTTTGTGGCAGACTGTTGCTGCTGAGGTCGAGTTCCCATGAAGAGCCCCTCTTTTTCTGTTGTGATTGCCTTTGGATTTTTTGCCTTGAGTGGGTCGTTGGCGGCGCAGGACACTACGGCGCATGCTCCCGATGGCGGGACGATGGAGCGAGTGCAGAGTGTGTTTATTCCGACGACGCAGGGTGCTCCGTTCACCGCGGTGGTGACGACGGAGTGGACGAGAATCATGCCGGATGGAAGCACCGGGACGATGAAGAACCATCGGACAGTGGCGCGGGACAGCCTGGGACGCGTGTTTCAGGAGCGGCGATACTTCAGCCCGGATGGGGACAAGCAGGTGACAAGGTTGGATCAGCTGGATTATCAGGATCCGACGCTGCACCAGATGCTGATCTGCCATCCGTATTCGCGCGTGTGCGACATGTACCGGTATGACATGCCGACGACGGTGGCGCTGCCGAAGGTGGGGTCGCTGGCCAATGGAACAGGTACGGTAACGCGGGAGGAGTTGGGGCGAAAGACGATCGACAACGTCGAGGTGGTGGGCTCGCGCGAGGTGACGACGCTTAACGCCGGGGTGATGGGCAATGAAAAGGCAGAGCCGATCGTGAAGGAGTTCTGGTACTCGCCGAAGCTGGGGATTAACGTGATCACGAAGCGGTTCGATCCGCGGGCGTCGGCGGTCCAGAACTTTGTGGTGGGCAATATCAATCTGGCGGAGCCCAATGCGAAGATGTTTGAGCCCCCTGCCGGTTATCGGATCGTCGCAATGGATGGACAGTAGCTAAGTAGCTATCGTCGAAGCGGCGTTGCGGTGAAACTCTTCGAGCCAGTGGGCGAGATCGAGCTTTCTGGTGGTGAGGTCGCGTGTCGCGATGAGACCCAGGATGGCATCCTGTATCTCGGTGGGAAGTTCGGCGAAGGCGTAGCCGGTTCGGGTGCGGGCGATGGTATCGAGTTCGTCGAGGCCTAGCTGGTAGTCGACAGAAAGAGGCCGTGGGGGAGCGCAGGGGAGAAGATCGCCGGCGCTGGTGGTCAGGGCGGCATCGAGGTTAGCGGCGAGGTGCTTTGGATTGCGCCGTTTGAAGATACGGCTGGCGATAGCCTGCAGCGTGGTGAACTGCGATGAGGTCAGGTTTTGTGCAACATAAATGGCGCCATTGTCGATGAGTTCCTGCAGACGGGTGCGCTGTGGGGGTTCGGTGGTGCGGTATGACGGGATAGAGTTCAGGTGTTCCACGCTGATGGCCACGATATGACTCTCCTCAATAGTTCGGGCACGGTATAGCTTGCTTCCGTCATGTTTATTTGACGCTGGGACGCGGAGGAAAAGTCTCTTTTGGGAATCCAAGATTCTCCCCCAAAGGTGGTATGTTACCTCGGGCGATTTTGTGGAGGTATGTGGATAACAGGGCATTATCTGGATAATGAGGCATCCTCTCCAGCTTCGGTAACAATAGGAGGAACGCGAGGGTTTCGAGGAGAGCGGCGATGGCGGTGGAGCATGAGGACGGCGTACGGATCAAGGTGAGGAAGTTGCATGCGGAGGCTCAGCTGCCGCGTTATGCGCATACGGGACCGTTCGGGGATCTGGCGGCGGATCTGTATGCGGTCGCCGGCGCGACGTTAGTAGCTGGCGCGACGTTTCCGGTAGCGACTGGGATTGCGATGGAGTTTCCGGCGACGCATGGAGCGCTGGTGGAGGACCGGTCGGGGCTGGCGGTGCGCGGAGTGACGACGCTGGCGGGGGTGATCGATCCCGGGTACCGCGGAGAGATCAAAGTGGTGATGACGAATCTGAGCGCGGCGGCGGTGGAGATCAAGGCTGGGGACAGGATTGCACAGCTGCGGATTGTGCGGCGGATTGAGGCTCAGTTTGAGGAGGTGAGTGAACTGGTGGAGGCTTCGCGGGGAGCGGCGGGGTTTGGGAGTACAGGGCAGTAGGGTTCTAAATTGGCGACTTCGTGCGAGAATCGCCTCTGCGAGGATCGGCCACGTTGAGCAAGCGGCAGGGATTTGGAAAACGAGACTTTTTCCGCGCGGTAGCGTGGTGTCTGGCGCTAGGGTGTCTGTTTTGGGGCGCGATGATGGTGGCTGCGCACGAGCAGCGCAAGCATCTTGCCCAAGAGGTGCAAGGGCAACTCGATCAGCTTGCCAAGGTCGAGGTGGGCCGGACTTCGCGCGCTGAAGTTTTCGCTTTAATTCCTGAGCTGAAGCCCGTTTTGGCTACTTCTCGTGAGTTCTATTTGTGTCAGGAGAATCCTGATTGCGTGGTCCGTGATGGGACGGATTCACCAAGATGGCTGCACTGGATGCAGTCGAACATATTGGACTGGATCATAGAAAAGACGCACAGCGAGCGGGTAGCCGATTCTATTTTTAGGATGGCTAGATTCGAGGTTTGCTGGACTCGTCTAAGTCTCACCTTCCGGGGTGGGCGAGTGGAGCATTGGGTTTACGAAATAATCGCGACTAATCATGCTGAGGCTTCAATCATGCTGAGAGTAGTCGCCGCACCTGAGGGGGCGAAGGTATCTATGGAAGGTCGGCCTCATGATGAGAATTTCGATTTTTGGGTCGACTATATCTACAGCAACGTGGGGGATTTGGCTCAAAAAGTGGTCTTTGCTCCTGCTGCTTCAGGAGAGCTCAAACGCGTAGCAATGCATCCGGATCTGACTTGTTTGCAAAGTTATCGGGGCTGTGAGACGGCTAAACAACTTATACCCGGTGCTTTGGCCGCTGATCGTCAGATTCGAGAGTCGAGTGTGACAAGACTCAGGGGACCTGCTCCTTGTCCAGAGCGCATACTTCGATCCTACGCAGATCACGCCTCCTGGATTGCGACAGCTGAGGTCGCCTCAGTACGCGATGATCCAACGGAGGCTGGTGTGCGACTCATCCAACTACGTTCTGTCGTTCCAATCAAGGGAGTTCCCCAGGATGTGGATCGTGAACTCTCTATGGTGATTTACAGCATGGTGAGCGAGCAAAGATCGGCACCAAATCGAGTAGCCTCGCTAGCAAAGCCTGGAAATAAGGTGATCCTGCTCGAGGTAGGAGAGAGCTATTTTTTCACAGACGATGCCTGCACGACGATTCCAGCAACCGAGGAGAATCTTCGAGTCGTTCAACAGCAAAATTGATGGAAGTATCGATTAGGGCGGTAATGTTCCAAGACACACTTGGGAGGTACTGTAATGGCTGAGATCGAAACTGAGAAGAAAGTGACGGCGTGGCCTGCGTTGCCGTGGAGCGAATGGGCGGATACGGCAGATACGCTGCATATGTGGACGCAGATCGTTGGGAAGACGCGGCTGGCGCTGACTCCGCTGCAGAACCATTGGTGGAACGTTCCGCTGTATGTCACCGCGCATGGGCTCGGAACCTCGGCGATGGAGTACGGTGACGACGTGCTGGATATTGAGTTCGATTTTGTGGAGCATGTGTTGCATCTGCGGTTGGGTTCGGGTGTTGATCAGTCGATGAAGTTGCGGCCCCAGACGGTGGCGGATTTTTATAAGGAGTATAGGGAGTGCCTGGCGGCGCTTGGCGTGTCGGTGGAGATTTGGCCGATGCCGGTGGAGGTGGCCAATCCAATCCGGTTCGATCTGGACACGGAGCATAAATCGTACGACCCGGAGTATGCGCACCGTTTCTGGCAGGTGCTGGTGCATGCGGAGAAGGTGTTTCGTGCCTGGGGGACCGGATTTCTGGGGAAGGTGAGTCCGGTGCATTTTTTCTGGGGGAGCTTTGATATGGCGGTGACGCGGTTTTCCGGAAGGCCTGCGCCGCCCCGGCCAGGGGCGGATTCGATTCAGCGGGAGGCCTATTCGCATGAGGTTATCAGCGCGGGGTTCTGGCCGGGCAATGGGGGGTACGGGGCTGCGGCGTTTTATTGCTATGCGGCGCCGGTGCCGGAGGGACTGGCGGATGCGAAGGTCCGGCCTACTGCTGCGGGGTGGGATAAGGCGTTGGGGGAGTTCATCTTCAAGTACGACGCGGTGTTGGCGCAGCCGTCGCCTGAGACGGCGTTGATGGAGTTTCTCGAGAGCGCGTACGCGGCGGCGGCAGATGCGGCGAAGTGGGACCGGGCCGCGCTGGAGCGGCATTGAGGGTTTGGAGATAGTTGGGGTCGGTCGCCGCGAGCCGCTGAGCGTGCGACAATCTTAATAGCGAGCCATGCCCGATACGCAAGTTCAGCCCCTCATTCAGACCTCCGCCCAGACCCCCACCCCAGCTACGATTACCCCGGCGCTGCTCAAGCAGCACAGTATTACGGCGGACGAATATGCACGCATCGAAGGGGCGTTGGGACGGGTGCCTTCGCTGACGGAGCTGGGGATTTTTTCGGTGATGTGGTCGGAACATTGCTCCTACAAGTCGTCACGAGTGCATCTGAAACGGCTGCCTACGCGCGGCGAAAGAAAGACAGGGCCGGGTAGTGTTGTACAGGGGCCGGGGGAGAACGCCGGGATCATCGATGTGGGCGATGGGTGGGCCTGCGCGTTCAAGATCGAGTCGCATAACCATCCGAGTTACATCGAGCCGTATCAGGGTGCGGCCACTGGTGTTGGCGGGATTCTGAGGGATATTTTTACGATGAATGCGCGGCCGCTGGCGGTGATGGATTCGCTTCGGTTTGGGCCGCTCGATGAAGCTGAGCCTGACGAGGCGCTGCGGCGAAGGAATCACCAGATCGCGACTGGCGTCGTGCATGGTGTGGCTGGGTATGGGAACTGTTTTGGGGTTCCGAACCTAGGTGGGGAGACGCGGTTTGAGCCTTGTTACTCGGGGAATCCGCTGCTGAATGCGTTTGCGCTTGGTCTCGTCCGCAGGGATGAGATTTTTTATGCGAAGGCTACCGGTGTGGGAAATCCGGTGATCTATGTTGGGGCGAAGACAGGGCGCGATGGGATCCATGGTGCCACTATGGCTTCGGAGGAGTTTACCGAGGGCTCGGAGCAGAAGCGGCCGAATGTGCAGATGGGCGATCCGTTTATGGAGAAGCTGCTGCTGGAGGCTTGCCTAGAGGCGATGGCGACCGGCGCAGTGCTCGGGATTCAGGATATGGGCGCGGCGGGGCTGACTTGCTCGACGTGCGAGATGGGGGCTCGTGGCGGGCTGGGGCTGACGGTTGAGCTCGATCGAGTGCCGCAGCGCGAGACAGGCATGACGAGCTACGAGATCATGCTGTCGGAGTCGCAGGAGAGGATGTTGCTGGTCGCTGACAAGGAGCGCGCTGTCGAGGTCCTGGATGTGTTTTCCAAGTGGGGACTGGATGCTTCGATCGTCGGCGAGGTGACGGCGAAGCCCCATATGGTGATCACGCAGCAGGGGGTGCTGGTTGCGGACATTCCGAACCAGGCGCTGACGGATGATGCTCCGCTGTATCACCGGCCCGTGGGCGTGTGGAAGGCTCCAGTGCCGCTTGATCCTCCTTCGTGGGTGCTCGATGAGTTGAAGAAGCCTCGGGATTACACGGCTGACCTGAAGAAGCTTTTGGCGAGCGCGAATATCTGCGATAAGCGGTGGGTGTACGAGCAGTATGACTCGATGGTGCAGACGAATACGGTGCAGGGGCCGGGTGGTGAGGCCGGCGTGATGCGGATCAAGGGAACCGGGAGGAGCACAGGTGCGGCGCGTCGTCAGGGCGTTCTGGGAACGCTGGTCGATTTGGTGGCCTCTTCGACTCCGAAGGGCGAGGCGACACTCTCGACCAATAATCAGGATGCTGCGAACCCGGTGGTTGCGCCAGATTCTTCGCATGAATTTACGGACACCATGAAGGGTGATCGTGGACTCGCGATGGCGCTGGCGGGAAATGGGCGCTGGACGTATCTCGATCCGAAGCTGGGGGCGATGCATGCTGTGGCGGAGGCTGCGCGGAAGGTCGCCTGTACAGGTGCGACTCCGGTGGCGGCGACGAACTGTTTGAACTTCGGGAATCCGGAGAAGCCGGAGATTATGGCTCAGCTTTCGCTGGCGATTGATGGGATTGCGGAGGCTTGCAATGCGCTGGGGACGCCGGTTACGGGTGGGAATGTTTCGCTTTATAACGAGACTAAGGGCGAGGGGATTTATCCGACGCCGGTGCTGGGGGTTGTGGGGATTATTGAGGATGTGACGAAGGCTGTGCCCAACAGGTTCCGCAACGCGGGCGATTTGATTCTTCAATGGGAACCCTACGGAGCTGATTGGAACGAAGAGACAGATCGCTGGGAGTTTGAGACGACATTTGGTTCTTCAGAGTATGCCCGGGTCATCTTCGGTCATCTCTGGGGAAGGCTACCGGGAATATTTCCTGAGTATGATCGACGCGTCAACGACCTTCTCGTTCGCTTGGTAAGCGAAGGACTGGTGCAATCCGTGAGTGATGTCGGCAGCGGCGGTGTTGCCGTGGCTTTGGCCAAGGCTTGCATGCAAAGCAATTTCGGAGCGCGCATCTCCTACGTTGGTTCTGGCCGAACAAACACCGCAATTACCTTATTTGGCGAGTCGGCTTGCAGTCTTCTTTTAACCTGCGCTCCGAAATCCTCAGAGCGTATTAAGGCCCTGCTATCGGAGGCTCAGCTTGGAGGATTAAATCAAATTGGATTAACGACCGCCACTCCTATGATGGAGATACTCGCTGAAGGTAGCTCGGTTATTTCTACCTCTATCGACGAACTCAAAAGCTCCTTCTTGGGTTCGCTCGAATCACAACTTGCGGCGGAGGTGGTGACGGCATGAGCGAACTCCTATTGCAGGAAGAGTTGGTGGCGGGACGGGAGTTTGAAACAGCAGATTCCTCCGCTGCGCTGCGGAATGACAAACAAAAAAGCCACGACAACTGCAACCGCAGGTCCTTCGACTCGTCCGTCGCTTCGCTCGGGACATCGCTCAGGATGACAGCATCTGGGGTGGACGGGAACGCTGGTGTTGACGATTACGATCAGGGTGACGAGGAAGACGGTACGCCGTTCGATAAGCTGCGTGAAGAGTGTGGAGTGATGGCGGTATATAACCACTCGGATGCGGCGCGACTGACTTACTGGGGGCTGTATGCGTTGCAGCATCGGGGGCAGGAGTCGGCGGGGATTGCTAGCGCGGATGGGCGGCAGGTGAACGACATCAAGGGGATGGGTCTGGTGTCGGAGATCTTTACCGATGATGTGCTCGCGCGACTGCCGGGGCATATGGCGATCGGGCATACGCGCTACTCGACGACGGGAGATTCGGCGCTGCTGAATGCGCAGCCGATCTCGGTGGAGTCGACGAAGGGGCTGATTGCGATTGCGCATAACGGCAACCTGGTGAACCTGGGGACGGCCAAAGAACGGCTGGAGCGCGATGGGGCGCTGTTTCAGACGACGAGCGATTCAGAGATCATTATTCAGTTGATTGCGCACTCGAAACAGTCGACGCTGGTGGACTGCATTGCGGATTCGCTGGGGCAGGTAGAGGGGGCGTTTTCGATTGTGATGATGACCCGCAACCGCATCTTTGCAGCACGCGATCCGCATGGGTTCAGGCCGCTCTCGATGGGGCGGATCGCTGGGGTAGATGGGGCGCCGGATACGTTCGTGTTTGCCAGCGAGACTTGCGCCTTCGATCTGCTCCATGCGAAGTATGAGCGCGATGTGAAGCCGGGTGAGCTGGTGATGGTGTCCGAAGACGGCGTGACCAGCCGCTACTTCAACACAACGACGGAGCAGGCGAGCTGCGTGTTCGAGCATGTGTACTTCGCGCGGCCGGACTCGAAGATCTTTGGGCGGTGGGTGCAGCAGTCGCGGGAGGAGATGGGGCGGCAGCTTGCGCGGGAGTCGGGTGTGCCGGCGGATTTGATTGTGCCGGTGCCGGACTCGGGCGTGACGGCAGCGATTGGATATGCGGCGGAGTCGGGGATACCGTTTAACCTGGGACTGATTCGCAATCACTATGTAGGGCGCACGTTTATTCAGCCGGAACAGCGGGTGCGGGACTTCGGCGTGAGGATGAAGCTGAATCCGGTGCGCAGTTTGCTTGAAGGAAAACGCATCGTGCTCATCGATGACTCGATCATTCGCGGGACGACGTCGCGGAAGATTGTGCGGATGGTGCGCGCGGCAGGAGCCAAAGAGGTGCATCTGCGAATCTCCTGTCCGCCGACGATTTCGCCGTGTTTTTATGGGGTGGATACGCCTTCGAAGAAAGATTTGATTGCGGCGAATAAGTCGGTGGCGGAGATTTGCGCGTTTGTCGAGGCGGACTCGCTGGCGTATCTGTCGCTGGTGGGCCTTACACATGCCTGTACGAAGGGTGAGCCGGCGGACGGCTTGTCGCCGGGGAGTTTTTGCACGGCTTGCTACACGGGGGACTATCCGACGCAGTGGGTGGATGTGTCGGAGATTCTGCCGGCGGTTACGACGGTCTGAGGGTGGCTTGACATAGCGCGTCTGAGGCGATCGATCTTCAGGGCAGCTGGGAAAAACTCTTATTTGACAATAGAATTGCAATAGCGCGGTGAATAGTGGGTGCTCCGTGCTACCGATTTCAAATTGGAAAGACTTTTTTATCTATGAGCGCCTCTTCCCGTGTTTCGTTCTTGTCTGCGGATAATCTTGGTATCTGGGCATCCGCTTTGTGCGTGGTGCATTGCATCGTAACGCCGGTTTTGATCTCTATGTCTGCGGTCTTCGCGCACTTTATTCCCGGCGAGGAGAAGACGCATCGCACCTTAGCAGTGGGCATCGCGGCGCTGGGTGCGATTGCACTGATCAAGGGATTTCGGACGCATGGACGGCGGCGGATCCTTGGATTGATGGCGCTGGGCCTGGGTTTTATCTTTGCGGGAGCGTTCTATGGCGACCGTCTGCCGACGCATGCCTATGAGGTGGCGGTGACGATGACTGGGAGCTTATTGATGATCACGGCTCACCGGATGAACCATACGTTCTGCAGCGACTGCGGGCGATGTTCGCAGGGACCGAGCGAACCGGACGCTGCCTAGGCCCATTCGGCGTGCATGAAGAGGTAGTCCATCGGCCAGTCGGGTTTGACGCCGCACTGACGCACGAGGCTGGCGAGTTGGGCATAGTGGCGGATGCCGTGCAGAAGCGCGTGGAAGAGGATGGTCTTGCGGTTGGAGCGAAGCGTCCCCATGGTGCGGGTGGTGAAGTCCATTGGTTCGTTCCAATCGATATCTGAGACGAAGAGTTGTTGGAAGATCCTGGTCGCCCGGTCGTGGATGGCATAGACGGATTCGACGGAGTCGAAAGGGATTGTGGCGTGGTCGGAGATGGGAAGACCAGCGAGACGTTCGGCGTAGCGGAGTTGCGCGGCGACGATGTGCTGAAGGAGCTCGGCGACGGTCTTTGTGCCTGCGATATCGCAGGGTTGAGTGAGGAGTTCGGGGTGTTGGGTGAGGAGTTGCTTCCAGCCTTTGGCGGTTTTCTCGTTCCAGGCGAGGATCTCTTCGGCGGTAAGGATGGGTTGGGTCATACTGGCTCCTGACGTAAAGCGCGATGGCCGATGTCGCGGCGGAATTGGATGCCTTCGAAGGATATCTTCGCGAGTTGGGCGTAGGCCTTGTCGAGGGCGGTCTGCAGGTCGGCGGCCGCGGCGGAGATGGCAAGGACGCGACCTCCGGCGGTGACGATCTGACCATCTCTGATGGCTGTGCCGGAGTGAAAGACGATTACGTCGTGATTTTGGCCGTCAGGCAATGGGAGGCCGGTGATGGGCTTGCCCGAGACGTATTTGCCGGGATAACCGCCGCTGGCTGCAATGACGCAGACGCTGGCGCCGGGGCGCATCCGGATGGTGAGTTGGTTGGCTGTGCCATCGATGGAGGCGTTGAAGAGGTCGACGATGTCAGTTTCGAGGCGGAGGAGAATAGCTTCGGTCTCGGGATCGCCGAAGCGAGTGTTGAATTCGAGGACCATGGGGCCCCGCGGGGTCATCATGATGCCGCAGAAGAGGACGCCTTGGAACGGGTCGCCCTCCGAGCGCATGCCGTCGACAACCTTTTGCGCGACATTGCGCAGGAGCCATTGGCGCATGGCCGGCGTGGCGATGCCGTCGGTGGAGTAAGCCCCCATCCCACCCGTGTTAGGACCGGTGTCGCCTTCGCCAACGCGTTTGTGGTCCTGGGCCGAGGCGATCTCGACGGCGTGAGTTCCGTCGCAGAGTGCGAAGAAGGAGAGTTCTTCGCCGGTGAGGAACTCTTCGAGGACGATCTTGGTCTCCACCGTGCCGAGGAGCACTCCGCTGAACATCTGTGCCGCGGCCTCTTCCGCTTCGAGATGAGTATTGCAGATGACGACGCCTTTGCCGGCGGCGAGGCCCGACGCTTTGACGACGACAGGCATGGTAAAGCGGCGGAGCTCTTCGTGAACCTCTTCGAGGCTAGCGCAGATGGCGTGGGCCGCGGTGGGGATGTCGTGACGCTGCATGAACTCTTTGGCAAAGGCTTTGCTTGTTTCGAGCTGGGCTGCGGCCTGCGTGGGGCCGAAGACGCGGTAGCCGCGTTTGGTCAACTCATCGACCAGGCCAACAGAGAGAGGGAGTTCCGGACCGACGACAGTCAGGGCTGGCTGCTCGATCGCGACGATGTCGACCATCTCGTGGAGATTGCCGGGATCGACGGGAACGCAGCGGGCGAGCTGAGCGATGCCGCCGTTGCCGGGGGCGCAAAGCACTTCTGTGACTTGAGGCGATTTGCGGAGTGCCCAGACAAGGGCGTGCTCGCGTCCTCCACCACCGATTACCAGAACCTTCATCCGTTGATGCGCTCCACTGTCTTTCCGATTCGTAACCTGTCTTCGAGGCTAGGCATCGCCGGGGGTGAAGTCAAACAGTGTCCTTATTTGACTGCGACGGAGATGGCTTCGGCGAGGGAGTGGCTTAGCAGGGCCGGTTTCGCGGATGCCCCGATACGAACCTGGTAGGCGCCTTTGAAGGGGAGTTGTTCGCTGAGAGTAAGACGCACGCCTGGGCGGATCCCTTGGGAGGCGAGGTAACGCAGCATCTCCGGGTCCTTGTCGGAGACGCTCGAAACCTTTGCTGATTCGCCGGGAAGAAGATGCGAGAGCGATTGCGGTTCCTGGCTTGGCAAAGAGCCGTCGATGGCGGGGATTGCATGGCCGTGTGGGTCGAATTCGGGGTGGCCGAGCTTGGCTGCGATTCGCTCTTCGAATCGCTCGGAGATGAAGTGTTCAAGGCGCTCGGCCTCCTGATGGACCTCGTCCCACGGATAGTCGAGGACCTTGTGCAGGAAGGTCTCGAGGAGACGGTGATGGCGGACAATCTCGAGGGCGCGTTTCTTGCCGGCCTTCGAGAGCTTCACGCCGTGATGTTTCTTGTAGGCGACGAGGGGCGGCTCCAGCGCGGCGAGTTTTTGGAGCATGTTGGTCACCGAAGCCCCGGTGATGGACAGGTGAACCGCGATTTCGGTGCTGGAGACCTGGCGTTCCGGCCGTCCGCTCAACTGGAAGATGGCCTTGAGGTAGTCGTCGATGGCTTCACTGCCCGCGGAGGCGGCAGTGCTGTTTGTTTCGGTCGATCGCTGCAGTTTCATGAGAGATTTTCTCATCGGTTACGATTTGACTTAGCGTAGCATTAAAGTAATATTTAGTCATGGCTAATATTTTGGTTAGCGAGGATAAGCCTACGTTCCCTCCAAAATTTCGGCGGAACGAGATGTGGACCTACTTCGGGCCGGCGTTCGTGGCCTCGGTGGCTTACATCGATCCGGGAAACTTCGCGACCAATATCGAGGGTGGAAGCAGATTTGGGTATCGCCTGCTGTGGGTGCTTCTCTGGTCCAATGCGATGGCCATTCTGATCCAGTATCTTTCGGCGAAGCTCGGCATTGTGACCGGTCTTACACTGCCGCAGAACTGCAGGAAGCATTTTTCGCGGCCCATGACGCTGTTTTTGTGGGTGGCGGCGGAGGTCTCGGCGATTGCGACCGACCTGGCGGAGTTTCTCGGCGCCGCGCTGGGGCTTTATCTGCTGTTTGGGCCGGCGATGCTGACGCATGGATGGTCGCGGACCGAAACGCTCTTCGGTGCGGCGCTAATGTCTGCGGTGGGAGTGTTTCTAATTCTGGCGCTGGACCTGGCCGGATATCAGTGGCTGGAGCGCGGCATCATGGCGTTTGTTGGAATCATCGGCCTTTGTTACGGCTTCGAGGTGTTTCTCGTGCATCCGGACTGGAAGCTCGCGGCATTTCACGCGCTAATTCCTACGCTTGATCCAAAGGATCTGCACGGCAGCCTGTATGTTGCAGTTGGAATGCTGGGCGCGACGGTGATGCCGCATGTGGTCTATCTGCATTCGGCGCTGGTGCAGCCGCGGCGCGAGGAACTGATAAAGCAGCCGATAATTCCCGGTGGTTCGCGGCGGCGGAGCTTTCTGCGGTTTGAGCTGATCGATGTGTTCGTTGCGATGAACGGCGCGTGGCTTATCAATTCAGCGATGATCGTAATGTCCGCAGTAGCGTTCGGGCATCTGTCGAACCCGGTAACGACCATCGAGGACGCGCATCACACGTTGGGGCCGCTGCTGGGGCCGTTGGCAGCGACGGTGTTTGCGGTGGCGCTGCTGTGTTCGGGGCTGTCCTCGTCAACAGTGGGCGTGATGGCCGGGCAGGTGATCATCGAAGGGTTCCTGGACATCAAGTTTTCGATCTTTCTGCGGCGGCTGATTACGATCATTCCTGCGCTCGTCGTGATTGCGGTGGGACTCGACCCATTGAAGATACTGATTCTTTCGCAGGTGGTGCTGAGCTTCACCCTGCCCTTTGCCTTGATTCCGTTGCTGGTGCTGACCAACCGGGCTTCCGTGATGAGGAGTTTTGTCAGTGCAAGGCGGACGCGCATGGCGGGATGGTGCGCGGTGGGTGTTATTCTCACGCTTAATGTCGTACTGCTGGGACAGATGGCGTTGGGACGTTAAAACCCGGGCTTCCGTCTAAAGCCATCAATTGCTTAGATCCAAAATCATTTTCCATGGAGAATCCGTTCCAAAACGTTCAAAAGAGTCACAAACGAGCGTTGACCCCACCCCCGGAACACGATACACTCATTAAGTTTGGCGCTGCAGCCCATGTGTCTTTATTTCAAGGGTTGCAGGGACGACAGGCTCGAGCCGGCGGTCGGTTACAAACGACTGCGATGGTTTGGCCGGTTCGCTTCGATGCAGTGCTCCTGTATGCGCCCCATGCAGCACAATCTATTGGAAGAAAGCAGTCAGCGCTCTACCGCGCCACGCTTGAGGTTTTAGCCATGTACGCAGTCATCCGCACCGGCGGCAAACAGTACCTCGTCTCCCCCGGCGAGCAGTTGAAGATCGAGACCACCGCCCACGAGAACGGCAAGCTCGAGTTCTCCGACGTCCTCGCTGTCAGCGGCGAAGAGGGCAAGTTCGAGTCCGACCTCACCGGAGCCAAGGTCCTTGCCTCTGTCGTCGGCGAGGGCCGCGGCGACAAGATCCTCGTCTTCAAGCTCAAGCGCAAGAAGCAGTACAAGAAGATGCAGGGACACCGCCAGAACTTCGTTGAGGTCAAGATCAACGAGATCCTCGTCAACGGCAAGAGCTTCAAGGAAGAAGCAGCAAAGTAAGAGCTTCTCAGTAAAGTTTTTTAAGCTTCTCCAGCAAAAAGTTTGGCTTTTGATTTTCAGTTTTGAGACCAGCGCACACGCCCTTCAGGGCAGCGCGAAAGAGGCAATCGAATGGCACATAAAAAAGGTTTAGGTTCTTCTAAAAACGGCCGCGACTCAAACGCCCAGCGGCTCGGAGTCAAGGTATTCGGCGGTCAGACGATCCTCGGTGGAGGCATCATCGTCCGTCAGCGCGGCACCCCGCTCAAGCCCGGCGCGAACGTTGGCCGCGGCAAGGACGACACCCTCTTCGCCAAGGTCGACGGCATCGTCCGCTTCCAGGACAAGGGCCAGCACGGCCGCTTCGTCAACGTCGATCCAGCCGACCTCACCTCGGTCCCGGTCTAACCTGCACCTGTTTCAACAAAAGCCCTGCTTCGGCAGGGCTTTTGTTCGTTAGCACTCACTTCCGGATTACCAACCATCCATTCTCAGCCATATGGAACCATCTTCCGACCGTTGTCGCGGCGACAGTGTAAGGAGTTGCTGGTCCCAGCATTTTCTCTAGGCCAGTGTCTGACAGCAGATGATTGACCCTGTTGCTCTGCTCAAGTAGACTGCGCGGCAAGTGCGGCCAGGAGGACATTCCATGGCGAAATCTGGGTTCATTTGCTTTGTACTTACGGTAACTGTGCTCACAACTCTGGCGGCTCAGGACCAACGGACCACGGGAAAAAGCAACCAGGTCGTTCTGAAATACCTGGGAGCGGCAGGCTGGGGAATCAGCGATGGAACCACGACGATTCTGATCGATCCATATCTGTCGAGAATCAACGGACCGCCACCACCGGGAGGCCACTCCATGCCTGGAGATACCCGCCGGGCGTATGGGTGGGGCGACGTCGCGACGCCAGACGTGGCGGCAATCGATTCGCACATTCAACGAGCAGATTTTGTCCTCGTCACTCACACTCATTACGACCACGTTTTGGATGTTCCTCACATCGCACTCAGAACTGGCGCTACAGTGATCGGCACCGAGAGCACCGAAAATGTCATGCGGGCCTACGGCGTGACTGAAGAACACCTAATTACGGTGCGTGGCGGAGAGGACTACCAATTCGGCTCTTTTTCCCTAAAAGTCATTCCCAGCATTCATAGCCCTCTGGACCACAAGCGCTACTTTAGTTCCGCGACTGCCCCGGCTGGAATGAAAGCGCCGTTGACCTTGGAACAGATTCATCCCGAGGGAGGCACTCTCGCCTACCTGATCCGTTTCCACGGTCATCAGATTCTGGTGTTTGGCGGGATGAACTACATCGAACGCGAGATAGCAGGACTGGAGCCGGACGTCGCGTTGATTGGAGCCGGTGCTTCCCGAAAGGAGATCTATGACTACAGCGGCCGCCTTATGCGCGACCTACATTATCCAGCCATAGTCCTCCCGACTCATTGGGACAACTTTCTGGCGCCGTATGGCGTCTCGCAACAACCTGCTCTCGAGGCCCTGCAGTCCTTCGTACAAGAGATCGTGGTCGCTTCTCCGAAAACAAAGGTGATTGTGCCAAAGTACTTCGAAGCGATTCCTCTCGAAACTGTCGCAAAGTGAGCATCTGACGGAGCTGCTCTTCTACCCAATGGGAGCGACAGTCCGCCTACGACGACCGCAGAGTCGCTTCGATCCCGGCGTTCACCTCAGCCTGTGCAAACTCCGCCGCCACGCGCACGCCGTTCATAATCGCCTTCTCATTCGACGATCCATGGCCGATGATACAGACTCCGCGCACCCCCAGCAGCACCGCTCCGCCATATTCGGAGTAGTCCAACCGCTTCTTGAACTCATTGAATGCCTTGCGCGACAGCAGCGCCCCGACCTGCGAGGTCACCGTCGACTTCAGCGACTGCCGCAGCGACGCACTCAGCAACTGCGCCGTTCCTTCAATCGACTTTAGCGCCACGTTGCCCACAAAACCGTCGCATACTGCTACGTCGCCGTGTCCGTTGAACAGATCGCGCCCCTCGACGTTGCCGGTAAAGTTGATATTGTTCAGTGCGCGCAGCAGCGGCAGCGTATCGCGGGTTAGAGAGTTGCCCTTGGATTCCTCTTCGCCGATCGACAGCAGCCCGACACGAGGATTGTGGATTCTCAGCACATTCTTGGCGTACATGTGGCCCATCACGGCAAACTGGACCAGATTGTCCGGATCGCAATCAACATTCGCGCCCACATCGAGCAGCAGCGAAGGAACGCCTTTGATTGTCGGCAGAATGGTCGCCAGAGCCGGCCGGTCGACGCCCGAGAGCATACCCAGAACCATCTTCGCGGTAGCCATCGCCGCGCCGGTATTCCCCGCGGTAAAGAACCCCGCGGCGCGACCTTCGCGGACCATCTTCAGCCCAACCCGCATGGTGGAGTCGCGCTTGGACCGGACCGCCTGCGCGGCCTTGTCGTCCATGGTGATCCACTCGCTGGCCGGCACGATGAACACCGGCAGCCGCTGCCCGCGCAACGTCTGCCGCAGGATCGGGCGCAGCTTGTCCTCCGGCCCGACCAGATGCACTCGCACATCGTATTGACGCGCAGCAAGTACAGCCCCGCGAACCTCTGGCTCGGGGGCTTTGTCGGAACCCATTGCGTCTACAACGATGTCAATCGGCATCAGCAGGGCGGTGCAGGGACTTCGATTGCGAGAGCTAGCTGGCTTCTTTGGTCACGAGGACATCGCGGCCCTTATACGTCCCGCACTTTTTGCACGCACGGTGCGGCAGTTTGCGCTCGTGGCAGTTGGGGCACTCGGAGAGGCCGGTGGGGGTAAGGAAATCGTGGCTGCGGCGCTTGGCAGTCCGCTGCTTGGAGTGGCGCCGTTTCGGATTAGGCATTGCAGTATCCCTTTCGATCGGCCGCGGCGCTTACGCGAAAACACGCGGTCGACGAGGCAAAACTTGATTTTTTAGTGCTTCAACTCGAGCTTATCTGTCAGATTCCCCAGACCCGCAAGCGCATTCCATCGCGGATCAGCCGGAGCGTCACCGCAGGAGCATTTTGCTTGATTCAGATTCTGACCACAGCGCGGGCAAAGCCCTTTGCAGTCCGCCGTGCAGAGGGTGCGACTCGGCAGGGAGAGTAACACCTGCTCGCGCACCACATCCTCCAGCAAAAGACCGCTCTCCTGATAATAACCGATTTCGGTCTCATCCGGGGTAATTGACCGCTCGCCGGCGTCAGCATCGGCGGTTTCAGGGCGAAAGATGAGGTCAAAATCGCCCGAAAGAGGCACCGCGACCGGATCGACACACCGCGCACACAGAATCTCAAAATCCGAGCTATAGTGCGCCCGGACCCGGATGTCGTTCACATGCGTGTTGGAGCTGCGGTGCTCGACCAGCAGATCGGCCACGCCATTGACGGGGAGCGGTCCTACCTGCCGGATATCGGAGGCATAGTCCAGCACACCGGGGGCGATGACCTCATTGAACTCAAGGGGCTCATCGACGAGTTGGAGAGGGGTAATCAGCACGATATCAAGGTTAGCAGGTTCGCGGCACAGATCAATAGCTCCGGAGAGACGTGAGCCCCAGAGAAGCGTGGCTTCTCGGGCCGTCGCCCTGGGCTACGCCGCTGGACAGATGCTATAGACGCCAGGTTGAGCGTCGAAGAAATAACGTATTTTAGCGTCGGCGAGCCAAATACTTCAGCGCCGCTTGAGCGGCGTGAAAGCCGGCCATGCCGTGGACACCGCCGCCCGGTGGGGTCGACGCTCCACAGAGAAAAAGGCCTGACACCGGTGTGCGATAGAGCGAAGGGGTGGGACGCAACAGAAGTTGTCGAAGATCCATTGCTCCGGCTGAAGGATCGCCGCCGATCAAATTCGGGTTCCAATGCTCAAGTGCCGCTGGAGGCGAGATAGAACGGGCGAGAATGCAGTCCTGGAATTCGGGGGCAAAACGCGCGATCTGGCGTTCGATGGTTTCAAGGCAATCGACGTTGCTACCGTTGGGCACATGGCAGTAGGCCCAGGCGGTATGTTGGCCGGCAGGAGCTCGGCTTGAATCGAATAGCGAGGGCTGGACGAGCAGGACAAATGGGGTGTCGGAGGTGTGGTGTCGTTCCGACGCGACGATCTCTTCGATCGTGCCGCCGAGGTGGACGGTGGCGGCACGGGAGCACTCTTTTGCGGTCCAGGGGATGGGCGAGCTGAGTGCATAGTCGACCTTGAAAACGCCAGCGCCATAGCGAAAGCGGGCAAGCTGCCGGCGATACGCCTCGGGTAACGCCGGTTCGGCTATCTGAATAAGCTGACGCGGGGTCACATCGGCAAGGATTAAGTCCGCTTCTGGTAGCTGCGTTACTTCGTGGCAGGTTTCAATACGACCACCAAGGGATTCAAGATGACCTGTGAGCGCCTGGGCGAGCGTTTGAGCGCCGCCGTGAACAATGGGCCAGCCGCTGGCGTGCCCGGCAGCCATCAGAACAAGACCGACTGCGGAGGAGGTGGAAGCTTCCAAGGGCAGAACGGAGTGAGCGGCCATCCCGGCGAAGAGTGCGCGGGCTCGAACGCCCAAAAAACGCGAACGGGCGAGCGATGCAGCCGGGAGAAGTGCCGAGAGACCGAAGCGGGCCAACAGAAATGGATGTCGCGGGAGGTGCTGAATCGGTACAAGAATCTCTTCGGCCAGCTGTGAGAAATGATCAGTAAGAGGCTCGAGCAGGGAACGGTATTTTCGGCGGTCGATCACATCCAGATTAGCTGTGGTGTCTTCGATGGCATGTTCAAGTAGGACCGCCGTGCCATCATCGAGCGGATGGGCACACGGAGCACTTGGCTCGATCCACGGAATTTCGATCGGAAGCGAGCGAAAGAACGGACTCGCCACAGCCATCGGGTAAACCGAGGAGGCAAGGTCATGATGGAATCCGGGAAGCGTCGTTTCTGCGGTGGAACAGCTCCCACCTATTTGCGCGTTGCGTTCCAAAACAGTGACGGAGACGCCGGCGGAAGCGAGGGTAATCGCTGCCGAAAGGCCATTAGGGCCAGAACCGATAATGGCGGCGGTTGGCATAGAGCAATATCGCGGCTGCGGCGGCGGGAATTCACTTCCTCGTTTCGATGAGATGCCTTCTCGCCTGTAAGTGCGGACAAAGTTTCCAGGGATAGGCGTCTATAAAATCGCGAGGTACCTTTCGTTCGGAGCTGCTGTCGCCTGGTCAGTTTCCGCAGTCATCCTGAAGGTACCGCGACCGGCACGCGCTGCATCCAAACGTTGCATACGCGGGCCGATTATGTCCAATGCTGAACGCATCTTCCGTTATCTGTTCGATCCAGCATATGGTCGTTTCCATCACTTCCTAGCGCGTTGGTTGTTTCTTCGAGCACTCGGGCTGATCTACTTTTCGGCTTTTTTCGCGCTTCTCTTCCAGATTCGCGGCTTGATAGGACCTCAAGGCATTCTTCCCGCTGCCGATTATCTGCAGTCCGCTAGTGGCCTTGGAACGCTACGTTTCTGGTATGCTCCTTCCCTTTTCTGGTTCAGCAGCAGCGACGGCATGCTGATGACCATGTGCTGGATTGGTCTTATCGCCTCCGTGGCCCTGGTCGCCAATTTCTGGCCACGCGCCACGTTATTCGTCTGCTTTGCGTGCTTTCTCTCGTTTGTCAGTACGGCGCAGGACTTCTCCGGCTACCAATCGGACGGCATGCTGCTCGAGGCAGGCTTTCTCTCGATCTTTCTCGCCCCCTCCGGCTTCTTGCCAGGCTGGGGAGTCAAGCAGCCTCCTGCTCGCGCCGCGATGTTTCTGCTGCTCTGGGAGTGGTTTCGGATCTACTTTGAGTCGGGCATTGTCAAGCTTGAAAGTGGCGATCCGACATGGCGGAACCTCACCGCAATGTATGAGTACTACCAGAATGGGCCGTTGCCCACATGGATCGGCTGGTACCTGCAGCATTTGCCGCATTGGTTTCATATTGCTACCGCTGCTTTGACGTTGATGATGGAGCTTCTTCTTGTCTGGATGGCTTTCCTTCCGCGCCGTTGGAAGATAGTCTGCTTTTTCATCGTCACTGCATGGCAGATCGGGGTTATCGCCAGCGCAAATTACGCTTTTCTCAATTACCTTGTTCTTATACTGGCCTTCCCTTTGCTCGACGACGCATTTCTGTTGCGCTACGTCCCACCACGTTGGCGAGGCAGTGGAACTTACATGCTCCTCGATAAGAAGGACAAAGAATCTGAAGAGAAACTTCCCTCTATCAATGAACCTGACGCCCCAGCAACATCACGCGCGCTCGCGATTTTTCCCTCCGCCATATCAGCTGTCCTACTCACATGGATCTTCTACGTGACTGTGGTTCCGTTGACGCAGATGTTGTGGCACGAAGTTCCGCTTCCCCTGAAACCTGTAACTGTGCTCGAACCCTTCCGGATCGCAAACGCGTACGGTTTGTTTGCCGTCATGACCCCCCATCGTTATGAGATTGAATTCCAGGGATCCAATGACGGCGAACATTGGGTTGCATATCCCTTCCGCCATAAGCCCCAAGATTTAAAGGAACGCCCGCGAATCTACGCGCCCTATCAACCTCGTTTCGACTGGAATCTTTGGTTCGCCTCGCTCGGTTCATGGCAACAGAACCCTATGGTGCCTCGAACCGAAGAACTTCTTCTTGAAAACGACTCTGCTGTCGTTGGACTCTTCGCCGGCAACCCCTTCCCGAATGCGCCGCCGCGGTTTATTCGCGCTGTGCTCTGGCAATATTGGTTCAGCACGCCGGAACAAAAACGTAGAGAAGGACTATGGTGGAACCGCCAGTTCATTGGAGCGTATGCCCCTACGCTCACTCGACTCTCCGACAATCATTTTGGGATTGTCGACCAATCTAGGCAATAGACATTGACGTACCTTGTTCCTGATGGGTGATGTTCGAGTTGTACGGAAAGGCCTGTAGTTTTTCGAATCCAGTTTAGGGTTGAAACACCAGCCTTGTGCCTTCTTCTGCGTTGTTCCAGAGCGCTTCAACGTCCCGCAGGGGAGCGGCGCTGGTCTGGAACTGGAACGGCCGCTTTGCTGCTGCCTGGAAGAACTCCGCCAGGGCCAGCCGAATTTGATCGAGAGATGCGCTGCCAAAACCGCTGCCAACAAGTTCGAGTGCAGAGCTGCGCAGTGTGGCTGCCGGGAGCGAGATTGTCTTGCCTGCGCTTTCGCCGATTTGAATAAAGCGGATTCGGGCGGACGCTTTTCGCAGACCTTTTTGCGAGATTGCTTCGAGCATCCGCTCGGCGGGCTGGCCCCAAAGATAGTCGAGCACAACATCGACGCCTGATTCAGCTAACTCGCTGCGGAAGGCGGACACAAGGGACGCCTGATCCTGATCGAGGGAGATGACTGTGTCGGCTCCGAGCGCTTTCAGTTTTTCAAGGGCTTGGGGATTGCGACCGGCAGCAACGACGCGCCGCGCACCAAGACGCTTTGCGACCTGTATCGCAAGCTGGCCGGCGACACCGGTTGCGCCGAGAATCAGGACCGCCTCGCCGGCGACAAACTTTGCTCGCGCTGTGAGTGCAGCCCAGGAGGACATGGCGGGATTGGCGATTCCAGCGGCGGTCACATCGTCGATTCCTTCCGGCAGGGGCAGGCACATCCAAGCGGCCGCCAGTGCGCGCTCGGCGAAGGTGCCGAAGGGGCTTCGCGCGATGCCGAAATAGACGCGGGTACCGTCTTCGAGTTTTCCAACGCCATCTATCCCTGCGATGAAGGGTAGCTCTCCGGAACTGGCGTAGTGCGTGCCTTTGGCTAGCGCCTTGACGATCGGATGCAGTCCCGCGGCGGTGACGCTTACGAGTCGTTCCCCATCTGCAGGGACGGGGTCGGCGAAGGTGGTGTAGCGGGGAGGGGCATCGAAGGAATGGACGACGGCAGCGTTCATACAATCTCCTGAGGCTTTTTTTTAGGTCGGCGTGCGCTTGATGGGTGCATCTTTGACGGACTACAGAAAGCGGACTACAGGAATTTGATGCCTATGAGATCTTCGCAGGTCCGCCACAAGCGAGCGGCGGCGGTGGTGTCGAGGGCCTGCGGGGCCACTTTGGCAGGGCCTACGTCTTCGCCACGCATCTCCTGAAAGCCTTGAGGGCCGTAGTAGCCTCCGTCCTGCGCGGCGGGTGCGGTTGCGGCGTAGAGGGTGGGGAGCGCTCCTTCGGCGTCGGTGTTCAGGACGATGCCAATAGCGTGACCCATGAGGTTGCGAGCGGTCTTTTCAAAAGGGGAGTAGTCACCGACCTGAAAGAGGTTGGTGCTGGCGACGCCGGGGTGGGCGGCTACGGACATCACGCGGGAGTTTGTGGCGCGGAGACGGCGGTTGAGCTCGAAGGCGAAGATCAGATCGGCGAGCTTCGATTGCTGATAGGCCCGCATGGGGCCATAATTTCTGGAGGATTGCAGGTCGTCGAAGTTGAGCCGACCCCGCTTGTGCGCGATGGAGGCGATCGTGACGATGCGAGGTCTATCCGCGGATTCTGCGGCGGCTAGCTGGAGCGCAGGCATCAACAGAGCGGTGAGAGCGAAGTGGCCGAGGACGTTAGTGCCGAACTGCAGTTCGAAGCCATCTGTTGTCTGCAGACGTTTGGGCGGCGCCATGACGCCGGCGTTGTTGATGAGGACATGGATGGAACGATGCTTTGCGAGTTCATTTTCCGCGAAGCTGCGCACAGACGCGAGGGAGGCGAGGTCAATGATGACCAGTTCGGTATGTGCGCTGGGGGCGTCGGCGTCCAGGCGGGCTAGGGCAGCTTCGCCGCGCTGCCGGTTACGGGAGGCAAGTATGACGTGCGCGCCCTTGCGAGCCAGCTTCAACGCTGCGTGATAGCCGATGCCGCTGTTCGCGCCGGTGATGAGAACGCGTTTGCCGGCCAGGGACGGGATGTCTGCTGCTTTCCAGTTCTCGCTCATACCGGTATTGGACGTTGCGGGCTACCGATTAAGATGCGAACTATTGCTGTATTTGTGTGCAAGCGCTTCATTTTCAGGGCTTGCTGAGAAAGCGCGTCGACTACTTGCACGTACTTCTCCGGCTCTTCGTAGGAGGGCAGGTGTCCGCTCCGTTTCGAGAGCAATTCGGACAGAACCGAACTCTTCGGCGATCCGTTGAAGTTGCGACAGGTTTATGGAAAACCTGGTTCGCAGACCTCGTTCTCTCCGCTTCGCCGAGCATCTGCGCGAACCAATTGCACAGGAATGAAGCGGAGCCAGCGTATGACTGAACGCTCAACACGTTCAAAGAAAGAGGGAGAGTGGCCCAGACCAACTCCCCCGTGCTGATTACAGGAGAATGTGGCACGGATAAGGAGTAAGTGGCGAAGGCAATCCTCACACAGCGATAGACGCAACGCCGCTTTGTCGTCCGTGAACTGTGCAGCCCTTCCAGAGAACCTGATTGAACCCGAGCTATTGGGTACGAAAAAGGCTGCTCAGGGGAGCGCTCAATCGTAAAGCCGGTAAATTCGCGAGCGGGCAAGTGCGCGGTTCTTTTGCTACAATCGAGTGACAGGGCAAGGGCTAGATGTTCTGTGTTGCACACTCAGTGCAACCGCATTGGCGGAACGTATTTGTGCTGTTTATGCTGTCCACAACCACGGAAATGGTTAGATTCTGTGGAGGGGATGGAAGCAGTAGAAAAGATGGAAACGGCGACAGCTGTTAGTTTTCAGTTTTACAGTAAGTAAAAGAAAACGCGCAGGCGCGTAGCTCAGTTGGTTAGAGCGCTACCTTGACACGGTAGAGGTCAGGAGTTCGAGTCTCCTCGTGCCTACCATATTTCTCAAACGCTTACAGCAAGTGGTTTTGAAAGATTGGGTAGCTTTTGGTAGCAAATCGCCAAAAGCCTGCTTCGATTCCCCTCCTTTCATCAGCATTGTGTAGACCGATCCGACCATCCTCTTCACGCTCTCTGGCAACTCCTGCATGTACTCGTTGGCTGTGGTATCGGCCTTCGCATGCCGCAGGTGCGCTTGGATAATCGCCTTCGAGCGATTTTGCGATCGTGTCCTCGCTGTTCTTGACTCCGCCATGGCAGAGCCGCGCCAGGGACAGGGGATCTCGTTCACCCGCAAGGATCGCATCCAGGATCTTGAGGCCACTGA
>Ga0185299_10002670_pt1 | contig 26532 bp, 17 predicted proteins | sample PaiPotPPA55metaG_FD_128002 | JGI IMG/M metagenome (GOLD analysis project Ga0185299, IMG submission 128002) | Iron sulfur acid spring bacterial and archeal communities from Banff, Canada, to study Microbial Dark Matter (Phase II) - Paint Pots PPA... ...
TCTCGACCGTGCAACGTAAGTCGGGCATTCTTGTGAATGTCCATTCGACCTCCCGGAAAGGTTTGATTGCTCAGCACAATCAGCATCTCCGGTTCTGGTCGAATGGACAACCTGTTGAAAGATCACATCTAGTGGCTAATGCTCTCTGGGCCGCGAATGGGGAGACGCAGATGAATCGAATCGTGATCGTTGTCTTAATTCTTTGCGTAGGAGCGTTCGTTATGTTTGCCACCACACGCCGCAACGCGGCGACCACATCGGCGGCCAATGCCGCTGCAATTCCCGATCCTGCGGTTGACGAAAAGCTCGCCGCTCGTCCAGGCGAGGAGACGCTCGTCATCGCAGGAGGTTGCTTCTGGGGCGTGCAGGCCGTGTTTAAGCACGTAAGAGGGGTAACTCGATCCACAGCGGGATATTCGGGCGGCACGGTGAAAAATCCCGGCTATGAGGACGTCAGCACAGGAACAACGGGACACGCGGAATCGGTCGAGGTCGTTTACGATCCCTCAGTTATCACTTTGGGCCAGCTGCTCAAGGTGTTTTTCTCGGTAGTGCACGATCCTACGCAGTTGAATCGCCAAGGCCCGGATGCGGGAACGCAGTACCGCTCCGCGATTTTCTACGGCAACGCCGAACAGCAGCGGATCGCGCAAGCCTATGTCGACCAGCTCAATCGGGCAAAGATATTTTCACAGCCGATTGTGACGCAGATCGTTCCGCTGAACGGCTTCTATTCGGCCGAAAGCTATCATCAGGACTATGCCGAGCATCATCCGGAGAATCCGTACATCATGATCTGCGATCTTCCCAAGTTGAAGAACCTTGAGCAACAGTTTCCGAACCTATACATCGCAAAACCTTGAGCAGGATTGAGGAAGCAAGGAACGCAGAAACCAAGGAAGCACGGCTGATCTTCACTTTTTCTATCCGAGGCGCAAAATCGAAGGAACCCGTTTTTACCGCCGATTAGAAATTTGTATGTTATTGTAAATACGCCTGTTAATTCGATTTCTAATCGCGCTACCGTAGATTAGAGATGCTCTCGCAGCGACTATTTCTGCCGCTTGCATCGGGCGACGACTTCCGCCCCGGTGGCAGGCGTCTCGCTGCCACGGCTTAGCATTTTGCTCCGCAGCATATCATAGCGACTTACCATGTGGAGCGCAAGCGCACCTTCGCTGAGAATTTGGAACGGTTTCGTTGAGCGCGAGGGAAAAGGAAGGATCGAAGAGTTCCCACCTTTCGAGAAGCTCGAAAGATGGGCCACCCGCCTTGGTCATCCAACAGCACCAAAGCAACTCGGCAGGAGGAGCCGATGCAGGGAGACAGGGAAGCAGCAACAAGGATGCAAGGAATGGAGCGAACGGGTGAGGGAATTTGAAATTAGAGATAGAAGTTTGACATAGGGTCAGCTCACCCTTCGCAAAAGGCAGCGAAGGATGGGGCACCCGGCAAACACTAACCCCTACGTAAAACCTCCGATAGGACGACGAGATAACCAATTGTAATTAGGGAAGCGTAGAAAAGTCCCAAGTTGATCATGAACGCGGTGACTGAAAGTATCTTATGCAGTTCAGAACCTAGTTCTATTCTCTGACTCTGCTGACCCATCGTCAGAACGAAACGGACGCTCCGATGAATTTCTAGCGCCAGACGCCACAGCAACAGTGTCGCTCCGACAGCTAGAAACAACCCCGTCACCACGAAGAAATCCACGCGTTGCAGATATTTCACCACTAGGATCCCGATAAAAGTGAATCCCAGTGACAATATAATCGTCGCTCCTAGAAAGTGGGAGGAACGGAACGGCGATCGCAGATAAAAATCTGACATACCCAACCGGTTTCTGCTGATTAGGAACCACTCTTCGGGTTGCATTTCAACCTCCAAACTAATCGACAATCCAACAGGTTAGTCCGCCTACGAGAGCTAAGGTTCCCACAACACCTAAAACTGGCGCTGCGGCACTTGCGGACGCGCCTGCAAGGATCGCAAAAAGACTGGTTCCCGATGCAGAAGCCGCCCCCATTCCAGCGATCGTTGAGTATATTCCACCCAAGCTTATAGCAGTGCAGACCGTGTGGACAGTGGATTGATTTTGGTTCTGATTCTGGCTTCCGTTTTGGACCGCCTCTCCTGATCCGCCAAGGTCACCCGGCTGAGGATCTGTGAACTGGGGGAGAGGATTGTCCGGCTGGCCGCCTGGGTTCGGTTGGCTCGGATCAGGATTACTGGGCTGGCCCGGATCGGGCGCTGGTGATTGCGTAGGATCGGGCTGATTTGGATCCGATGGAGGATCGGGCGCGGGGCCCGTACCACCGCCCGTGGGATCAGGGGTAGGACCGGTTCCGGGATCGGGGACGCCACCACCGCCACCTCCGCCTCCACCGTCACCGCCGCCGCCCGCACCGTCTTCGCCGTCGTTGGTATCTTCCATGCCCGTCGGGTCGGTGAGCTTTAGCGGGTTGTTGCGGACATACGCATATCTGTTTAATGTTCGCGGATCACGCGGATGAATGGAGGATATTCCGGCAGAGTCGGGCGACGGCCAGCGACCCTGGATGCCATATTCCCGAGCCGGGAAATCATACAGATTCGGAACCGTATCCTGATTCATACCCGTGAAAGAAAGATCTGTAGTTCCGGTCTGTGCGAGCGCTATATACGATGAGGCTAAATAGTTGTCAAGTAAATATTCATAGAAATACGTCGAAGCATATAAAAATATAAAAGATGAGGCGGGGAAGGAGCTAATGCCTCAGGTCTGAGCCCTCAGGTACGTGATGGCGTGTAAAAGCAAAAAGGCCTCTCAGAAACTGAGAGGCCCTTCGCAATGCAAATCCGAAATGGAGCGCAACTATTGCTTCGGCTGTGCAGGGGTTGCTGGTTTCGGAGCTGCTGCCTTCGGAGGCGCCGAGGACTTCGCCGCGCCCGCCTTCACGGGATAGTTCTGATCGTAGAGGCGGATGATTTCCTGCGTCACATCGATCTGGTTCGCAGCGTAAACCACGGGAGTGTTTTGCGCGGAGGTGTCAAAAATCACGACGTATCCGTTCTCTTTTGAATACTTATCCAGCACGTCGATCATTTTCCGGCCTATGCGATCCACTACTTCGCGCTGCGCTTCGTTGAAATCGTCCTGCGAATCCTGCTGCTTGCGCTGGAACTGGCGGCTCAACTGGTCGCCCTCGCGCGAAAGTCGCGCCTTCTCGTCATCGCTCAGCGTGCTTGCGCCTGTGCGCAGCCGCGTCTGGATGTCTTCGATCTGCCGGCGAAGCCCATCGAGGTCTGATTGCCGCGGTGCGAACTGCGACTGCAATTCCGCCGCCGCTTGTTTTCCTTCCGACGTGCTGGTGATCGCCACTTGCACGTTGATCACGCCCACTTTCGTGACAGTCGGGGCAGCCGCGCCGCCCGACTGCGCCCACACTGCGGGTCCTGCTAATGACGCCGCAAGGGCCAATGCTGCCAATCGAATCCTCATTCTCACTCCTTATTCGTAAATTCCGTCAAACGCAAACTGGCGATTATAGCCGCGCCCCGAGAACACGGTCAATCGGATTCAACTCGCCCGGCCTTCTCGGATGCGCAGCGAGACTCGATGGTTGGCCCGCCTCAAATCGACGTATCCTCAATGCGGAAGGGGGATTAGCAATACGCGGCTGTTGTTCGTGTCCACAACTACGGCCAGATTCAGCTTCGCATCAATCGCCACCGAAAACTGCTGGTTCTGTGAGAACTGCGCCGAGCTTGGCAGCCCAAAGATCGCGCGCGTTTGGGGAGCGGTGCAAGTTACAGGAGAGCCTGCGGCAGGAGGACACGAGTAATCCAGAAACGACATCGTGTTGCTGGCCGAATTCACCGTCACGAGGGTACTCGTCTGGAAGTCATAATCCAGCGAGGTCGGATTGATACCCACTTTCACCGTCGTCGGAATACAAGTTACGGGATCCACGATAACAATGTTGTTCTGCAGGCTGTTCGCTGCGACAAAAACGTGGTTGACGGGATCGAATACAACACCGCTCGGGACCTGCACGCCGCTTATGCGGCAACTCACTCTGGACATCAAGAGGTCGATGATATCGATGCTACCCGCTTGCGAGGCTGTGCCCACGGCCACAAAGCCGTCGCCATTCGGATCGACGGCAATGGAAACAGGATTTTGATTCACGGCTATGCTTGTTCCCGCTGACGATCCAGTCGATGCGACATTGACAAAGCTGACGTCGCAACCGCTGGTTACCGTTGAGCAGTTCACGTCCGGTCCCGACGCGGCGACGATCGCACTGGCGGTATCCTGGTTGATGCCGACGCCAGTCGGGCCAGTGCATCCGACGCACAACTGCACCGTTTGCGGACTGTTGATGCCGTTCTCATCGACCACGGTCACATCGCTGCTGGTATTGTTCGCAACGACTGCCAATCCCAGCCGCGGTAAAACGGTGACGCCAATCGGGCCTTGCCCAACCGACAAGGGGCTTTGCGGAAGCGTAGTTCCGGTCGTGAGATCAACCAGAGATACGGTTGCGCCGCCATTGTTTGTCACAATAGCTACGTCGCGGTCCGGATCTACTGCAACGCTGGAGGGCAGATTTCCGACAACAACGGGTTGCACAACCGTCAGTTCTGTGGTGTTTGAAACATTCGACGCCGAGTTTTGAACGGTGACGATATAGCGCCGCGCCGCCTGCAGCATGCTTGCGGGAACCGTCGCAACGATTTGCCTGCCACCATTCGAAACCGTGACATTTCCAGGCGGCAGCGCGGTAATGTCGAGAAATACCTGCGAGGTGCCTTGCACGAAACCGAAACCGTTGATTGTGAGGGTGAGATTCGTTGCAGCAGGAGCAAACGCAACGGCGGGATTTAGCGCCGTAACTTGCAAATTCCGGAAGGAATTGCCGAGCGACACAACCGAAACGGTGCCACTCGTTTGATTTACTACAAGCGCTTCGTTCAGCGCCGGGTCCACCGCAACAGCTTGAGGCATGGTCCCGAGACCCGAAACCGTAGGTTGTAGTATCACGCCGGTTCCCAGATCGACTATTGCCGCCGTCGAGGTCTGCGAGTTTACTGCGATCCCCACATTGATCAGCGGATTCACCGCTGCCGCCGCATATCCCAGTTGTCCCACCGTAAAGGAAATCGTGCTCAGCGAATTATCAAGGAGGCTGAAGGTCCTGAGTGTCGCGCCGTTGGGATCGGTGAAAAGCACCTGGTGCGTCTCTGTGTTGATACCTACGCCCTGAACGCTCGTTGAGAGCGACAAGCTCCCGATCACTTGGGGAGGCCGTCCCCCGTCTCCCGCTATGGGCGCGCGGCCGAGGTCTACTAGATTGATGGTGCCAGCGCCGCCCGGAGTGACGACGGCCCAGTTCAGCGTCGGATCAATGCCGATCTCTGGGCTTACACCGGTGCTGTACGGCGTCAGGCTGCCGCCAATCTGCGCTACGAAGAGAGGAACGCCAGTGGAAGTGTCCAGAACTGTTGCGAGATTCGTGGATTGATACGCAACGATAGCGCGATGCATAAGTGGATTGACGCCAATCGCAATCGGCACAGGACCGGCAACCGGCGGAGGCGGGGCGCCGATTTGCACGGAGAGAGGAGTGCCCACCACAGATTGCGTGGCGAGGTCTATTGCGGAGACAGTATTGTCGCCGCTGTTGACGACGAGAGCGATATGATCCGGCAACTGATCATCGATCGCAATTCCGGTCGGCTTATTTCCAACACTGGGAATCGTTACGACAGAGTTTGTCGCCAGGTTAATTAAGGAAACACTTCCGTCTCCGGTGTTGGCGACCGCGGCGAGATTCAGCACCGAATCGACCGCAATTGCAGAGGGGCTTGTGCCCACGGCGATATTGGCACTCGGGGCGGTGGCAATCGGAGGACTCGGCGTGACGGCCAGATTGACGGCAGAAACGGACGGCAGAGTGGGGGCGATGCCGAGATTTTGAACTACGATTGGGTAGAGGCCAGGCGTGGCCACACCGTTCGGAGGAGTCGGCACCATCAACTGACGGCTACTGATCACCGTCGGCGTCACACTTGTGCCATTGAATGTCGCCGTCGTGCCCTCCGAGGGAGTCTGGAGCGGCGAGAAGAAACCCCCTATGAGAGTAACGTTAGCGCTCGAAGTCATCGGCGACAGGCTGTCGGGCGTTACTGCAATCACCGCCGGCCGCACCGGCGCGACCGTCAGCGACGCCGCTGGCGACGTATCCCCATTGCTTCTCTGTACCTGAATGTTCACGGTCTTTGCTTGCTGTAGCGATACCGCCGGAATCGTCACGCGCAACAAAGTTGGGCTGATGAACGTTGGCACGATCGGCACTCCGTCTACAAGCACCACGGAGGTCGAAAAGAAATCGGTGCCGGTGACAGCGCTTCCGTTTATATAGACATCCTGCTGCACGGAACCTTGGGCCGCATTAGTGGGATCGATACTGGAAATCGTGGGACTCGCAGACGCTGCCACGACGGTTACAGCCGCAGAAGCGGATTGAGTGGGATCAGCGGATGATGTCGCGGTCACAGTAATCGCGCCAGGTACTTGTGCCGGCGCCACGTATGTTCCCGCCGGGCAAGCGGGAGGCGTTGGAACGGCAGGGTTCGGGCAGACGAAACCGTTAACCGAATCGCCTCCGGCGGCGCCATTCACCGACCAGGTGACGCCATGATCGTTCGTCGGACCGCTGACGGTGGCGGTGAACGTAAATCTATCCTGCGGCGCAATCGTTGCAGTAGTGGGGGTAATTTGCACGGTAATTCCCGACGTGATTGTGACAGTGGAAGTTGCAAAGGCTGTTGAATTGATGGTGCTGGTAGCCACCACGAGGATAGGATTCGTGGAAGGTACGCCTGCAGGCGCCGTGTAAAGCCCTCCCGCTTGAGTGGACGATGCCTGCGTGATTGTTCCCACACCGGTGGGCCCGGTTCCGGTCTGGCCTGGCAGCGGGGTACAATTCGTTGGCTGATTTCCGGCGGTAGCCGGGGGAAGACAAATTTGCCAGTTCACGGTCGTCGTGGTCGAGCCGGATCCGACCGCGCTGAATTGCTGCGTTCCGCGCTCGACGACGGTTGCCGTGGTGGGACTTATGGTGACGCCAATTGTCGCTGAGTTGCCTCCACATCCCACCAGGCAGGCAGCGAGCAATGCTGCGACGCTCAATCTCCCAAATTTCATCGCCCTTCCTCCGAGCATCGCGTCTCCACTGAGGCTTCGATTTCCAAAATCATCAGCATCACAAACTCTTCCCCGATCGGCATCAATTTAGAATGTCCGGCTTATAGTAAAGCGGAAAGTCTGTTTGGGTTCGATCAATCCGGCGGGAATCCGTTGCACCTGGGAATCCAAAAATGTATTCAGTTGTGGCGCAATCTGGGTTTCAAACACGTCCGGAGGCAATGCGGCTTTCTGCGCATCCGACAGGAAAAATCCTCCTCGCGGTCCGGCGAGCGTCTGATTCAGACGCAGATAGTTATAAGCGTAATAGAATCGAAAAGGAGCATTGACGATCGGCAATTGAACCACGAATTCAATTCCGGCCGATGTGTGGGGTTTGAAGTTCGTGCCAGACAGCACCGAGAGATTTTTGGGAATCGTCAGATTGGGGAAATCCGGGTTGGGGTATTGCTGCTGCAACGTGCTAAGCGCTCCCGGATTCAAACCTAACTGCGACTGGCGAATAATTCCGTCGAAGCCGATGTCATTGAACAAGCTCATACTTACCGGCCCGGCGATTGGAATCCGGTATTCGAGATTGCCCACTCCTTGAAAATCACCTCCAGGACGCGTGGGGAGAAACGTCACGACCGGAACATTGAGGGCTACCTGCGTGGGGGCGCCGCCGGGGCCCAGCCTCGTGGGATCGAAGTAGGTGACCGTGGTTGTCGCGGCGCTCGGGATCGCTACAAACGGGGAAATCGTGTAGAAATCGAACCCACGCACGTCGTTCTCTCCGCCCAGATAGAAACGACTGAACGGGGGAACGTCCGTTCCGTTGTACCCCGTAATCATGCTGCTCAAAACCCGAACACCGATCACGTTGCGTTTTTTGTGGTGCGGACGAAAATACGTCATCGTAAACGTATTGGTAAAGGTATTGGTGTTGCCGCCTAACGGTCCGCCCTCCCATCCGAGGCCGTAGTAAAAGCTCTTGCCGTGCGTGGGATTCTGCGGATTATCAACGGTATTGTAGGAAATCGTGGGAGTAATTTTGCTGGACTGAATCCCGTTCAACGCCGACGGTCCTGCCAGACTGCGGAACTGCGTAAACTCAAAGAGCAATTGCGCGGATTGGCTGAAGGCCGTGATATTCGTCGTCGAAAAGCCGTAGGTGACGCCGATCCGCGTAAACCGATATTTCCGCAAGGGATAGCTGGCGAAAATGGTGAACCCGTGGGAATCGGTTGTGTAGTTCTGCTGAAGCGCAGGATCGATGGCGATCTGCTGCCCGAGCAGCAGGCCTTCCTGTTTTGCCTGATTGTAGTTGAACTTGCTGTAAAAGACCGTAAATCCAGTGGAGATCGGCCGGTCGAATAAGTACGGCTCCGTGAATCCGAATGTTGCGCCTTGCTGCAAATTGCCGAGTTGTCCTGAGATTGTAAGCGTCTCGCCTAATCCCAGAAAATTATTCGTCTGATAGGAGAGGCTGATGAAGGTGCCCGCAATTCCGCTTACACCGCCCGAGAAGCTGATCGATTGCTTGCCCTTCTCTTTCACTTTGAGCTTGATATCCACCGTGCCGGCTTTTTCATTTTTCTTCAGCTCCGCATTCTCCGGCTTGATCGGATCAAAATAATTCAGCTGATTCAAACGCAGCAGGCTTAACTCCCACATCCGACTATTGAACACCTGGCCTTCATCGATTAGAAGCTGCCGGCGAATAACCTTATCGCGCGTCGTCGTGTTCCCCGAGAATTCAATTCGGCGCACATAAAACGGCTTTCCCTGGTCGAACTCCATCGTGATATTTACCAGTTTTTTCGCGTCGTTCACTTCGGTGATGGGCGTCGCCACGAAGTTGATGTAGCCGTAATTGCCATAGAGCTTCTTGTAGTCGTCAAGCGCTTTTCTGACCTTCTCCGTCGAAAAGATTTCGCCATCTTTGAGCGGGAAGCTCTTGGCAAGGGCGTCCGGTTTAAAAACGAGACCTTGTTCGGGGTCACTGCTCCGGAACTTCACTGCTCCCATTTTGTACTGCTCGCCTTCTTCAATCGGGATCGTGATATTTGTCGCTTTCCCGTGTTTCGCACCGACGAGCGGCCAGGGCCCCGGTATTCCATTGCGATCTTCGTCGACGATTTTCAGAATCGGATCCTTTACCAGCACTTTGAAGTAACCGTTGTTCTGGTAAAGCCCCCGGACGCCAATTTCGAGGTCTTCATCGAGTTTCTGACGGTCGTACGTCTTGCTCAGCACCGGAATTTCGGTAAAGCCCAGAGGAATCGAGTACGGCCGGTCGTGCTTCATCGCGCGAATCAGTTTTCGGTCCGAAAACGCTTTATTTCCGTCGAACTTAATTTCGCCCACCTTCACTTTCGGTCCTTCATCAATATTAAATACAAGTTTCACGGCGTTCGTAGCCGCGATTCTCTCGTAGGTCGGCTTCACGGTCGCAAATTGCCGCCCGTGCTCGGCAAGCAGCTCCTTTAGAACCACTTCAGCACGTTTAATCTTTGTAGGGTCGAATTGACTCTCCACCGAAAGGCCGACCTTCCGCTCTTTGAAGCGGTCGAGGATGTCGGATTCGGTGATGGATTTGTTCCCCTTGTACTCGATCCTGCGGATGATCGGACGCTCCGTCACGTAATAGACGAGAATTTTCGCGTTGGGATCGGTGGGGCTATCTTCGACTTCGAGACGAATGTCTTCGAAAAATTGCGTATTCCAGAGCGCCTGAAAATCGCGATGAATGCCTTCTTCCGTGTAAGGATCGCCCGGACGGGAAAAAATGCGAGCGAGAAGTGTGTCGCGTTGAATGCGGCGATTGCCAACGAATTCGATCCGCTGGATCGTATACTGCGGACCGGAGGGCGGCTGCGACCGCTGAGCCCAAACGGGATGCACGATCGAAAGCCACAAGAGGTACACAACGACGGGAAATTGAAATAGGCGCAGAGATATTTTCCTGCCTGCGGCCATGGTTCTGGTCAAGGCCGCACTTCCCCGCCCAAGATATTTGGCTCCCCCGCCGGACCGCTCCCGTCCAGCTTGCGCGTGTAGGATTCCTAGTGGGCCACCGGGGTTGCTTCCACGACGGGACGGAACAAGAGACCGTCGCTTGAGAGATAAATCTCAAGCGTTGCCGGCCGCTGCAGTCCGCCCTGAATGAGAGCTTCCGACAGTGGGTCTTCGACGTACTTCTGCAACGCGCGCCGGAGCGGCCGCGCGCCATAATTTCGATCGCCGCAAGTTTTCTCGAGAATCCACTGGCGCGCTTCCGGCGTCAGGGCAATCTGCACCTGGCGATGCACCAGCGTCTCGTTGATCTGGCCGACGAGCAAATCGATGATCCGCAGCAGATCGTCATCCGTGAGCGAATTGAACAGGATCACTTCGTCCAATCGATTCAAGAACTCAGGATTAAAGACCCGCTTGACCTCGCCCATCACCAGGTCGTCCTGGCTTTTCGCTGCAGCCACGTCATCCGGGGACTGAAATCCAAGTCCGGCTTGTTTTTGCAGCTGCCGCGCTCCGATGTTCGAGGTCATAATAATGATTGTGTTGCGGAAGTCCACTGTATTTCCTAGCCCGTCGGTCAATTGCCCGTCTTCGAAGACTTGCAGCAAGATGTTGTAGACGTCCGGGTGCGCCTTCTCGATCTCGTCGAGCAGCATGACAGAATATGGCGTGCGCCGAACGCGTTCGGTGAGCTGGCCGCCCTCTTCGTATCCCACGTATCCTGGGGGCGCGCCGATCAGCTTCGATACCGAATGCTTCTCCATGTATTCGGACATGTCGAAGCGGATGAGAGATTTTTCGCTGCCGAATAGAAATTCAGCGAGCCTGCGTGCCACTTCCGTCTTGCCGACGCCCGTGGGGCCCAGGAACAAGAAGCAGCCAACCGGACGGCCGGGAGCTTTCAAACCAGCGCGGCTGCGTCGAATCGCTCGCGCCAGTGCAGTAATGGATTTATCCTGACTGATAATCCGGCGGTGCAGCTCTTCTTCGATCCGCAGCAGCTTCTGTTGCTCGTCTTCTTTAATGGCGGAAACTTGAATACCAGTCCACCGCGCGACTACGTCTTCGATGTCTTCGCGCGTGACGATACCGGTGGATGAATCATCAATCTTCAACTTTTCGCGCAACACCCGAAGGTGTTCCTTTTCTTTGCGTTCTTCTTCGGAATAAAAACGGGCCTTCTCAAATTCGTGATTAGCGATCGCCGTTTCCATCCGGTGCGTGATGAACTTCACACGTTTCTGAACTTCAGAGACTTCGTCCGGAAGCATCGCCTGGCGCAATTTCACGCGCGAGCCTGCTTCGTCGAGAAGGTCTATGGCCTTGTCCGGCAAGAAGCGGTCGGGAATATAGCGGTTCGAGAGATACACCGCATAGCGAATCGCGTCTTCGGTGTAGCTCACTGCGTGGAACTTCTCGTAACGGTCGCGTACGCCCTGCAGCACTCGGATTGCTTCGTCTTCCCCCGGGGCCGGAACTTTAACGGCCTGGAAGCGGCGCTCCAGCGAGCGGTCTTTCTCGACCGACTTGCGATACTCCGCCGGAGTCGTTGCGCCGATGCACTGAATTTCACCCCGGCTGAGCGCCGGTTTCAAAATGTTGGCGGCATCGAGCGAACCTTCCGCCGAGCCCGCGCCGACGAGCGTGTGCAGCTCATCGATGAACACGATCGCGTTTTGGCTCTCCATCAATTCTTTCATGATGGTTTTCAGCCGCTCTTCGAACTGCCCGCGATACTTCGTGCCGGCGACGATTAAAGAAAGGTCGAGCGAAAGAATCCGCTTGTCGGCGAGAAATGGCGGCACATCGCCATCCGCAATTCGCTGCGCGAGACCTTCGACGATCGCTGTTTTCCCCACGCCCGGCTCGCCGATCAGGACGGGATTATTCTTCGTTCGGCGGCACAGGATCTGAATGGCGCGTTCCAGCTCTCGATCTCGTCCCACAAGAGGGTCCAGCTGGCCCTCCATCGCCGCCTGGGTGAGATCGCGGCTGAATTCCGCAAGCAACGACGCTTCTTTTGGCCGGTTCACAGGCACCTTCTCTCCCGTGCTGCGCGCAAGTTCCTCGCGCACGGTCGAAAGCCTCAATCCACGTTCCAACAGGATTTCCGCGCCGAAGGATTTCTCCTCACGCAGAACGCCGAGGAGCAGATGCTCGGTGCCGACGTGCTTGTGGCCGAGACGCTCAGCCTCTTCCGCGGCGAAGGTCAGGATGCGTTTGCACTCCTGGCTGAGAGGCACTTCCACGGACGTCGAAATACGTTCGCGGACGGTGATTCGCGATTCGATTTCCTTGCGGATCGATTCGATTGAGCCGTGCGTGCGCAGGAAGCGATTCGCCAGTGCCTTATCCTCGCGCAAAAGGCCGAGCAAAAGGTGCTCCGTCTCGATGAAGGGACTGCCGTACTGACTCGCCTCGTAGCGAGCGAAAAATATTACGCGCCGAGCCTTCTCTGTATAGCGTTCAAACACGGTTCACCCAAGGTCTCCCGAAATCTGCGCCTCAATACCAGCCGGATACGCCGTCGAGCCCGCAGAACCACTGAGCCCGTCTACGCCCGGCACGAGCTTGCCGTGATCCAAAACCAAAATGCGGTCTGTGCGCCGCGCTAACGATAGATTGTGCGTTGCGAGAATGGAAGTCAAATGGTGAGAGCTGTGAAGGCGCGTCATGAGTTCGAAAACATTCTCCGCGCTTCGCTCGTCCAGATCGCCTGTAGGTTCATCCGCCAGTAACAGCGCCGGCCGGTTTGCCAACGCCCGTGCAATCGCAACCCGCTGCTGTTCGCCACCCGACAATTCCCCCGCGCTCTGCGCAGCCCGATCGCCCAACCCCACTTCACTTAGCCAGTCGTGAGCCGCACGGAGCGCCCGCCCCATCGGTTCGCCCTGAACCAGCATCGGCATCGCCACGTTTTCCGCCGCAGTGAAATCTGGTAAGAGATGGTGCCGCTGCCATACAAAACCCACCGCGCGGCTACGATATTCCGCGAGCTCGGTTTCGTTCAGCGATTCGAGCGAACTCGTGCCGAAGTATACTGCACCGTTTGTTGGAGTGTCCAGCGCGGCTAGGATATGAAGCAAAGTGCTTTTGCCCGCGCCGGAGGGTCCGACGATTGAAATCATCTCGCCGCGATCGATCGAAAAACTGACTCCATCGAGTGGCGTGATTTCTTGCGAGCCGGAGTGGAAGGTTTTCCGCAAGCCTTCGACGCGCACAAGCTCTTGCGCGCTTGTGGCGGCTTGGAGATGCGTGTCGTCAATGACAGAGACGCCCAAGGTGGCTTGTCCCCTCCGTTGCATCGTCTATTTCACGTTAGATGCCGAACCGAGCCAGCCGTATGTCCTTCATTTCCTTATAACTAGTCTTTCCCTAAATGGCACTGATTCTAAAGACTTTCACATTTGAGCCGTACCGTTACCCCTATAAGCCCTTCGGACGGCCTTTGTCGTTCGACTTTCTACGCCATATCTTCGCCCTATTCAATATTCTAACACGTCGCTGCCGAAGATTCATGTCGTGTGGGCGTTACTTTCAGCGCATTCGTCAACCGTCTTCAAGAATGAGTCCACAAGGCCTGGACAACTACTCGAAGCGCAAGATCTGTACCGGCAGAATCTTCGCCGCCGAGCGCGCCGGCAGCACTGTCGCTGCGATGCTAATTGCCAGCGCAGCAGCCGCGATCCACAACGCGTCAAACCCGTTGGCGTGAAAAGGAACGTACGGAATTGCGTAGATTTCCGGGTTCAGCGGAATCAACTCCCACCGGTCCGCCACCCACGCCAGCAGATATCCAAGCACGAGACCAGCAAAAGTTCCAGCGAGACAGACCGCTAAGCCCTGCAAAACAAATATCTTTCGCACCTGCTGCCGCCGGGCGCCCATCGCCATCAATACAGCGATGTCCCGCGAGCGGTCAGTGACGGTCATTGTGAGCACCACCAGAATATTCAATCCGGCGACGAATGTGATCAATCCGATAAACAATGCAGTAACAAGCTTTTCAAGGCTGAGAGCACGGAACAGAGCGCGATTCTCGTCCATCCAGGTGCTGACGGTGAATCCGTTGCCAGCACGCTTCGAGATTTCTTCCGCAACTCTACTCGTATCGTCGAGATTGTTTACGCGCACCTCGAGCAGGCTCACTACATCGCCAATCCCTGCCATCGCCTGTCCGGATGCTAGCGTTACGAAAGTCCAATTCGCGTCGTAGTCATAGAATCCGGAATCGAAGATTCCGGCTACGCGAAATCGACGCGAGCGGGGCAGCATCCCGAAGGGCGTCAGACTGCCCTGCGGGCTCGTTAACGTAACGTAGTCCCCCGCGGATATTTTCAAATCGTCTGCGAGCAGCCGCCCAACCAGAATCGCCGGAATTCCATCTGTGTCCGCGCGAAAATCGGCCGAGCCCGCCACGATGCGGTGCAGCGCCTCGCTCGCATTGCGCTCGAGTTCTGGGTCCACTCCCTTCAGCACAACACCCCGCGCACGATTGCCCGACGAGAGCAGAACGGTGTCGTAAATTGCCGGCTCAATCGAGCGAACACCTGGAGTGCCTGCGAGCCGCGCTATCAACTCACGATAATTCCGAATGCCCTCCGGGCCGACCGATTTCAGGTTTACGTGGGCGGTTACTGTGAGCAACCGGTCGCGAATCGCCTGGCGAAAACCCGTGTTCATTGCGAGCGCGATTACGAGCGTCGTTACGCCCGCTGCCACGCCAATCACTGCAAGCAGCGTGACCAGCCGCAGCACCGCGGGCCGATTGGGCGATCGCAAGTACCGCAGTGCAACGAACGATTCAAACTTCATTTTGATTTTTTGTCGGAGTGCGCGTTCGCAGACGCGTCAGACGAGGCGCCAGCCGCTACCTTCGAATCCGGCGGTGCATCCGGCTCCGCCGATTCGGTACGCAGGAGCGGGAACAGCACCACCTCGCGGATCGTTCGCGAATTCGTCAGCAGCATCACCAACCGGTCGATTCCCACGCCTTCGCCCGCCGTCGGGGGCAGTCCGTGGCTAAGAGCGCGAATGTAATCCGTGTCCACTTCTTTCGGCGCTTCCTGGCCACCCTTTGCTACCTGCGCTGCGAATCGGCTTTCCTGATCGAATGGATCATTCAGTTCGGAGAAACCGTTTGCCAATTCCATGCCAGCGATAAAAAGTTCGAATCGCTCCGCAATCGACGGATCATCGGCTCGCGGCTTCGAAAGAGGCGAGATGGCTGTCGGGAAGTCATATATAAAGGTCGGTTGGACAAGATGCGCTTCCGCGACCGCCTCGAAAATCTCGCCAATCAGTTCGCCAGCTGAGAGCTTCTCGATATTCGCGATCATGTCTGCGCCGTGCGTTCGCGCGTACGCGTTGTATCGCGCAGCGACGGCCTTCGGCCCTCCCTCGGTTCCTAACTCCGCAACCAGGCCGCCCGCCTCCGCCGGAGCGATCCAGTACTTCGCAATCGCTTCGCGCATCGCTAGCCGATCGAACCGGCTGAAATCAATTTCGATCTCGCCGTATGGAATTTTGGTCGTTCCGCACACTTTCTCGGCGATCCCGCGAAAGAGATCTTCCGTGAGATCCATCAGCTCCGAAAAATCACTGTACGCCTGATAAAACTCGAGCATCGTGAATTCGGGCATGTGAATCGCATCGATACCCTCGTTGCGAAAGTTGCGATTGATTTCGTACACGCGGTCGAGACCGCCTACGACGAGCCGTTTAAGATAGAGCTCCGGCGCGATTCGAAGGTACAGATCCATGTCGAACGTGTTGTGGTGGGTGACGAAGGGCCGCGCCATGGCTCCGCCCAAAATCGGATGCATCATGGGCGTTTCGACTTCCACGTAACCGCGCTCGTTGAAGAAGTTGCGAATCTCCCGGATGATTTTCGCGCGCATGATGAAAATCTCTCGCGGCCGGTCGTTCACGATCAGATCGAGATAACGCCGCCGATAGCGCTGTTCGATGTCCGCAAGACCGTGCCATTTCTCCGGCAGCGGCAGCAGCGCCTTGCTGAGCAGTTCCAGCTTCGTCACCCAGACCGTCAGCTCGTTCGTCTTCGTCCGGAATAGATGGCCGCTGACGCCGATGATGTCGCCCAAATCGAGCAGCTGAAAAAGCTTGAACTGCTCCGCGCCGACCACGTCGAGCTTCACATAGAATTGCACCCGTGCGCCGTCTCCCAGGACGTGCCCGAAAGCAGCCTTCCCGTGCGGCCTGAGCGCAACGATGCGTCCCGCCACGCGCACGTCCACGTGCTCGGCGGCTAGTTGCTCAGCAGTTCGCTCGCCGAATTTCTCGGCCACTTGCTTTGCCGTGTGTGTCCACTCGAACTTGTGCGGGTAGGACGCGTGTCCCAGCGCTTCGATTTCAGTCAGTTTCTTGCGGCGTTGATGAAACTGGTCGAGCGGCTCAAATTCCAACGAAAAGTCCTTTCCGGGAGTCGCCCGGCAGTATAGCGGTCGCATTCAAGAAGCGTCAAGAAAACGCGGCCACGCGCTGCGCTGGCAGAGCTATAATCGCGGCCCGACATGCCACTCGCACCCGGCACAAGACTAGGCCCCTACGAAATCGTCACGCCGCTGGGAGCGGGCGGAATGGGCGAAGTGTCGCGCGCTCGCGACACGCGGCTCGGGCGCGACGTCGCCCTGAAAATTCTTCCCGAGTCCTTCGCGCGCGAAAGCGACCGGCTGGTTCGCTTCGAACAGGAAGCCCGCTCCATCGCGGCTCTCAATCATCCCAATATCCTCGCTGTCTTCGATATCGGCCAGCACAGCGGCTCGCCGTTTCTCGTCTCCGAATTACTGGAGGGTGAGACTCTGCGCGCTGTGCTCGATCGCGGAGCGATCCCGCCTCGTAAAGCCATCGATTACGGAGTGCAAATTGCGCAGGGTCTTGCGGCGGCGCACGAGAAAGGCATCGTCCACCGCGACCTGAAACCCGAAAACATCTTCGTCACCCGAGATGGACGGATCAAGATCCTCGATTTCGGCTTGGCGAAACTGGCGCAGAGACCGGGAGCCGAGAAAGCGCAGAGCGACGGAATCACGCTGACCAGCTCCCACACCGCGGCGGGCGTGGTGATGGGCACGGCGAGTTACATGGCCCCTGAACAGGTTCGTGGCGAAGCTGTCGACGCGCGGACAGACATATTCGCCTTTGGCGCCGTTCTCTACGAAATGCTCTCCGGCAAGCGCGCATTTCGCCGCGACACGACGCCCGAAACAATGACCGCAGTACTGAAAGAGGATCCGCCGGAGCTCACCAACGCAGCACATCCCGTCTCACCCGCGCTCGATCGCATCGTGCGGCGCTGCCTCGAAAAAAATCCGGAGCAGCGATTCCAATCGGCCAAAGACCTCTCTTTCGCGCTAGCCTCTCTTTCTGGGACCGATTCAAGCGCCGCCGCAAGAGTAGTTGCCGCCGCACCTCAAGACCGTTCGGCGGTCGTTTGGAAGTTCGTCGCGATAGCGCTGGCAGTTGTCGCGGTCGTTGGCGCGCTGGCATGGTTCTTTGCGCCGCGCCCGGCGCCGAAGGCTCGAATGCAATTTTCGATTCCAGTCACCGGGGAAGTGAGCCACATGGCGCTTTCGCGCGATGGCTCGATGCTGGCTTTCATCTCACCAGAAGAGAGCTCGGGCCTGCCAGCTCTCTATGTTCATCGCATCGGCGCTCCCGCTGCGATCATGCTTCCGGGCACCCAAGGAGCCAGCTACCCATTCTGGTCGCCGGATGGAGCGAGCGTCGCATTCTTTGCCAATGGTAAGCTCCAGCGCGTCGCTGTTGCCGGAGGGCCTCCGCAAAAGTTGGCGGACGTGTTGTCCGCACGAGGCGGCAGTTGGGGGAGCCGGAACGTAATCATCTACGCCCCCGACGCAGGAAGCGCCATCTGGCGAGTAAATCCGGACGGGAGCGGCGTCGCCCCCGTCACCCAAGTTGCCGCGGGCGAACATCAGGACGAGACGCAACGATGGCCTTTCTTTTTGCCGGATGGCAGTCACTTTCTATATTGGAACGGAAACTTCGGAAATCTAAAAGAAGACCGCCGTAGTGGCATCTATGTCAGTTCGCTCGATGGAAAAGACGTCAAGCTGATAACTGTTGGGCGTTCGAGCGTCGCATACGCCCTCGGTCATCTATTTTTTGCGGATGACGAACACCATTTGGTCAGCGTTCCTTTTGACCCTTCCAAAGCTATTCTTTCGGGAAGTCCGGCGCCTGTCGCTGATGTAGTGGGATTTCAACCTTCGACCTACTGGGCGGATTTCGCAGTCTCCGACAACGGTACGCTGATTTACAACGTCAAATCCGGGGGCACACTCTCGCAATTGGTCTGGATGGATCGGACGGGGAAACAGCTGGGAACGCTTGGACAAACGGGCATGATGTGCAATCCAGCGTTGTCTCCCGATGGCAGCCGCGTGGCTGTTGACATCATCGATGAGAAAGCAAACAACGTCGATATCTGGCTCTTGAGCACGAAGGATGGCGGCAACACTCGCTTCACATTTGACCCTCAGGAAGAGGAAATGGCGGTATGGTCGCGGGACGGCAGCAAAGTGGTCTATCGTTCAAATCTCGCCGCCGGTGTCGGTTTGCTCTTGAAGCCGGCAAACGGACTGGAAGGGGAAAAGACCCTCATACACTATCCAGGCACCGACGACATGCTCCCCAGTTCGTGGTCGCCGGACAATCAGAAAATCCTGTGTACGCACAGCACGCCGTCCGGCTCTTCCCTTGAGCTAGTTCCGGCGGCTGGCGGCACCGCCACTCGTTTTCATTCAGGCACCGGCAGCGAAACTACCGGCATGATCTCTCCGGACGGAAAATGGGTGGCCTACGCCTCCGACGAATCGGGGAATTGGGAGATTTACGTGACCATGTTTCCCGGTGCGGAAGGAAAGTGGCAGGTGTCAAGAGGTGGCGGCACGCAGCCCCGTTGGCGCGGAGACGGCAAAGAGATTTTTTACCAGGGGCCGACCGGCACATTGACCGCGGTGCCTGTCAACACCCAGTCGGCCTTCTCCACCGGCAATCCTGTGCCTCTTTTTCAGATTCACGGGCGATTCCAGATCTCCTCGACCGATACCTTTACGTACGACGTATCGCAAGATGGGCGGCGCTTCGTTATCAACCGCTACGTAAAGCCCAACTATGTCGCGCCGATCACGATCGTGCTGAACGCATTGGCCGCAGGTCAGCAGTAAGAGTCCGCGGTCTATCCGAAGAGAAACTCGGAAACCGCTTTCTACCGAGAGCGGTGCTATAATGCGCTGCCTTTCGGAGACACGTGTTGTTCAAGCGAAGGCGGGCTCCCTCTTCCGTTCGGCGGCGTGCTTACGATGATTGGATTGCTGCGCTTCCTCGGGAGAAAAACCAGGTTTTCGAAAAGACGGTTCGCGGCTGGGAATGCTCCTACGCGATGATGAGCGTGTCGCTTGATGATGCGCTCGCTCAGCGCGCCCGCGGCGAGCTGGTTTGCGCCCAGCAACAGGTGGCGATTACTTCGGAACTTCTGCTGCGTCTCGCGCGCATGCTCGTCGGCGGTTGCGCCGTCCTATCGGAACGCGGCAAGCGTGTCGTCAATCTTCCGATTGTCCGGCCGTTGCATACGGCTTTCTTCCGAGGGGACACCGGGCAGAGCGCGGCGTCCTGGAACAACCTTCTCCACAATGTACTGCTGGGAGAGCGTTCGCGTTTCTTTCACAAACTTCGCATCCTCTCGAACACGGTCGAACAGCTCGGAAGTGAATTTGAACAGGCCGCCCACGATATTGCCGGCGGTTTCTGCGTCCAGCCCGCCGCCTGCTGGGAGCAGCTCGATTATCTCCACTACGATCTGAACACTTGCCTGCGCGAGTCGGAAGTGATCCTCAAATCTTTCCTGCACGCACTGCCCGCGGAGCAACTTTCCGTTTTCGACGCCGAGCTGAGCCGACCATCGGCGGCTCCGAAGTCCCGTCCCCTGCCACGCGCCACCCGTGTTTCTGCGTAGCAACTTGAGATTTGAAGTTGCTCGTTTCCGACCTAGGTTATGTTCTTCGTGATGCGTGCCAAACGCTCCAATAAATGGAAGAAAAAAATTAGATTTGGAACCTGACTGGATGTCCGGCACAATTGTGACGAGAATATTGCCTCCTTTATACTGGGCGGTTGCATCGAACAGGCACTTTCGCCCGTCTTACCGGCGATACTCGGAATGCCGAATTGGATACTTGCGTGAAAAGAACCACTAGGACAACTTCCAGACACGGTGACGCATCGCAGTTGTTGATGCGTCCCAGCGGGTAGCGTGGCCCGCGTGAGACGAGTCGAGACGCCTGGCGAGTTGCCGGAAGCGGAAGCGATCCGGCTAGCCCAGGCGGGAAATGCGGCGGCCTTCGAACGTCTGTACCGGTTGCATAACCGCCGTGTGTATTCTCTGTGTTTGCGGATGGTTGGGAATACGGCCGAAGCGGAGGATTTGACGCAGGAAGCCTTCCTTCAGCTCTTCCGAAAGATTGCAACCTTCCGCGGTGAATCGGCTTTTTCTACGTGGCTGCATCGGCTGGCGGTAAACGTGGTGCTGATGCGCCTGAGAAAGAAGTCGGCCACCGAATCGTCGCTGGACGAAATGACCGAGCCGGACGAGGAATCCGGAGGGCCCCGGCGCGATTTCGGTATGCCGGACTTGAGGTTGAGCGGTTCAATTGACCGCGTCAACCTGCAACGGGCCGTGGATCAGTTGCCACCCGGCTATAAGGCAGTTTTCGTGCTCCACGATGTACAGGGCTACGAGCACAACGAGATTGCTGAGATCATGGACTGCTCGATCGGAAACTCGAAATCGCAGCTTCATAAAGCGCGGATGCGGCTGCGCGAGCTGCTCCATGAATCAGTGCGGGATAAGGCCCGCGAAGATCGAAAAGCTGCCGGCAACGCCGGTGGCGAGGATTAAAAGCAATGGCGACAGTGACCTGCAAGGATTTTCAGGATCGGTTTGAGTCGTCCGACGATTCTGCGCGCATTGATTCCCCGCGTGATCTGAACGCTAAGGCGCACCTTCGCGATTGTCCAGCCTGCCGCAGCTTCGTCCAAGATTTGGGGATGATTCGGGCAGCGGCGGCCGAATTGGCTGCCTCCGACCCTGAACCCCCGGCTCGGGTTTGGTCTTCGCTGCGAGCGGAACTCGAAAAGGAAGGAATTATCCGCGAGACTCCCTCCAAATCCTGGCTGCGCGAGTTTTTCGGCGGGCGATTCAGCGCACTTCCTCGGCCGGTTCTCGCCGGTGGTTACCTGGCTGCGCTTCTCGCCATTGCCTTCGGGCTGAGCGGTCCAATCAATTCGCGGATTAACCGGCAGCGCTGGCTGGACGGAACGCAGTCCTCGACGATGCCGTTAAGCGCAGAGCTGACGTCTGCGGAAAAAGCCTCCTTCTCTTCTTTGCCTGCATCTGAATCATCTGAATCACCGGTGACGGCTTCCCTTCATAAGAACCTTGAGATCGTTGACAACTATATTTCTTTGTGTGAAAACAGCGTGCGCGAGGAACCCGAAAACGAACTCGCGCGCGAATACCTCTATGAAGCGTATCAGCAGAAGGCCGACTTACTCGCCCAGTTGAACGAACGATGAGTGCGAGGAACGAACCACAATCGAACGCGGAGGCACCAGCCCAATGAGTACCGCTCAATTCCTACCCCTTCGTTTCAATTGGAAGACAGGCCTTGTCGCGCCGGGCCTCCTGCTTGTCACTTCCTCGACGGTTTTTGCGCACAATATCGAAAAGCACTTTAAAGTTGAGCCGCGTAGTGTAGTGACGATTCACAATCCCAACGGGAAAGTGGTCGTGAAGGCGTGGACGAAATCTGAAGTTATGGTAATCGCCACGCACACGAGCGATAAAGTGGAAGTGGACGCCGAACAAACCGGCAATCGCGTTGACGTGATGACCCATCAAATCTCCGCTTCCGTTTCGCCCGACGATATGCGCGCCGACTATCAAATCAATGTCCCCGAAGACGCCGAACTGCAGATTCACGACGACTCCGGCGAAGTTTCCGTCGCGAACGTCCTCGGCGACATGAACGTGGAAACGATTGGCGCAGGTGTAGACCTCGAAGATGCCGCCGGCTATCTCACCGTGAAAACCGTCGGCGGTTCGTTCCAGTGCATACGCTGCGCGGGACGATTGGAAGTTTCGTCCATCAGCGGAAGCTTTAAGCTTCTCAGTCTGCGCAGCTATCATGTGCACGCGCAAACGTCTAAGGGCAGCATCCTTTTCGACGGCGAGTTTCTTCCCAACGGAATTTACCGGCTCAAGAATTACAGCGGCGTGATCGAAGTCCACTTTTCGCCGGGCGATTCATTCGACCTGAGCGCCACGTCGTTGAAAGGCAAAGTCAACAGCCAGGCAAACCTAACTCCTCCGGCTCACCCGCATACCGTCTACTCGAAATTCGGGAATGCGATCCTCGGTACGTTCAATGCTGGGCACGCGAAAGTCGAACTCAGTTCGTTCGATGGTACAATCAATATCCTGAAGCGAGAGTAATTTTCGCGCGATTGATTGCACCGATTTCACGATTGCGGAACCAGGCATCGAGCAACGACGCATTCCATCCATGAAGATTGATAATCGCGCGCGCCGTATCATAGGTCTCACCGGATTCATGGGCAGCGGCAAGTCCACCGTAGCGCGGCTCCTGGCTCGCCAAATCGGCTGGCAATATGTTGACCTCGATAAGCTTATTGCCGAAGCGGCAGGCGCCACCATTCCCGAAATTTTTGCGAAGCTTGGTGAGCCGTCATTTCGCAAACTCGAGCACGAGCAACTCGAAAAAACCATCGGCGAAGCGCTCGCGCTCCGAAAACCGCGCATTATTTCTCTCGGCGGCGGCACCACCGCGCAGCCAGACAACGTGGCCCTCCTCCGCGACAGCGGTGCCGCCCTCGTTTGGCTTCACTGTCCCGTTGAAGAACTTCTCTCCCGTTGCGCGCACATCACCAATCGCCCGCTTTTTCGCGACGAGACCAGCTTCCGCCAGCTCTATAACGAGCGCTTGCCCTACTACGAGCTTGCCGACTACCGTGTCGAAACCAACATCGAACCCCTGCGCGTCGTCGAACAGATCCTCGCGCTCGGCATCTTTCCGAGGGTGACCGCATGACGAGGAAAGACGATTCAGATTGCAATTCGATTTGGCCATTTCGCAATTTCGTTTTTGTCCTCGGGCTTTTCGTCGCGCTCGCTGCTGGAGCCGTCTCCGCGAATTTGGCTGCTTTCGCCCCCGATAAAGGAAAGTTCAAGATTCTCATCAACGGTCAGCAGGCCGGCACGGAAGAGTTCGCGCTCAGCGCGAGCGGCGGCAACTGGACTGCGCACGGCAACGCTGAGATTCAAACTCCACAAGGCGTCGCGCACGTCACTGGCAATCTCGAGCTGCGGCCTGACGGCGCTCCGGTGCGCTACGAATGGACGATGCAGGGCGCGAAGAAAGCGGCGTCGACGATCGTCTTCAACGGCACAACCGCGAATGTGGAACTCCGCATGGAAGGCGCGCGGCCCTACACGCAACAGTTCACATTTAACTCCGATCGCGTCCTGGTGCTCGACAACAATATGTACGATCAGTATGCGATTCTCGCCCGCGTCTACGACTGGGACAAAAAAGGTGTGCAAACCTTCTCAGTGATCGTTCCGCAGGAAATGACCCCGGGCAGCGTGACGGTTGAATCTCTCGGCAAACAGGACACAGGCAGCGGCGAAAAACTCGAACAGCTCCGCGTGAAGACGGAAGATCTCGAAATCAACCTGTTCATGGATGGGCAGCGCCTCGTGCGGATCGTCTCCCCGAGCGCAAACGCCGAAATCATCCGCGAGTAAGCTTTTTGTCCGGAGCTATCAGTTAGGCTTTTCGTACCATCCTTTTCGAATCTCTCCGTTCCGTCTGCTTCAGACCTTCCCGCGCAATATCTTTCTATTCTCGCCGCGCCAGATTCTTTCCAAAATCGGCCCACAAAAAATCTGTGAAGCACAATCTTGAAACCCCCTTTTACCACCGATTAGAACTTAGAACTGGTCTCGTCCCCATGTTTTCAATGGTTTACGAGGATTTCTGATCGCGCCACGGTAGATTAGAAATGCAGCGGAAGGCGTCAGAATCGTAGCACGGCGCTCGGCGAATGGTCGGCCACTCGCTGGTGTCCTCGGCGCGTAGCTTTTCCACCAAACCGCGCGGCCCTTTCACCCATAGGCGAACAATCGGGAAATGCGTTGAGCGCCGGCAGATCAGCGGGAGCAATGGTGATTGTTTGTTCGGTCTTGACCGGGTGGCCATCAAACAGGGTCGGCGAATATCTCCACTCGCGAACTGCGCTTATCGCTGCCGAAGCAAACTGCTGAGGTCCACTGATTTGCTGGACACTGATCACCTGCCCGTTTTCTCCCACGGTGGCGAGCAACTTAACGATCGCGACTTCGTTGCGAGCGAGTTTTCTTGGATATTGCGGGTCGACATGGAAGACGAGAGTACCGGGTTGCAATCGTTTTGGTTGTTGAGACGCTTGTGCGCCCGCTTCACGCGGGACAAGGACCGAGGTCTGAGAGCTGATCGCTACGGACGAGGACGCACTGATAGCCGTTTCCGGAGTGGTGAGCCGAAATGGCTGTCCTCCGGAACCTGTGGCAGTCACTAAAACCGGCACGCTATCGTCTTGCGAAATCCCGGATTTGCTTTTTTCACTGCCAGAAGAAGCTTCTGCCTCAGACGGTGTTTCGGCGCCCTGTGTTTTCTCATTCTTACTAGCTGGTGTGTCCGGATTCGAAGCCGTGGGCGTTTCGGAGGTTTGAGCCGTGGGTTCGGCGCTCTGCGCCTGTGCGGGAGCATCCGCCTTCGTCTCCGGCGCTGTCGAGCGAGGCGTTGTAGCCGATTCTGCGCTCGGTGTGGCAACGGTGGGGGCCTGCTGGTATTTGTCCGGCATGAGCCTTTTGATGCTCTCTACAAATTCATCCAAGGATCCGTGCCCGAAAGACATTCCGATCGCAAAGGCAACCACAACAAGGAGAAGGCCCAGCACCACAAAGCCGAGTTTGCTTCGGTGAGCGATGGCAGGATCAACCCAATTGGTCCAGTCCTCTTGCTTCTGATAACCGGCGGAGGTTTGGTAACCAAAGGTGGGGACACGTGCTGCACGTCTGGCAAAATCACTTGGCCGAAATTCATCCGTTTTGCCAGCGGAAGCAGGCTCGGGCTCGGTAGCTGCCTCTGGCTGTTCAATTGGGCGAGCACGTTCGGGTGCTACAGATTCTCTTTGCTGAGCTTGATGTGTCTCAGGTGGCGTTTCGACTTGCAAGGTCGAGGCAAAGCGAGGCACCGTCGTCCGAACTTGCGGAACGTTTGATGGGAATTCTTCATGCTGAGCTTCGCGGGTGTGGTGCTGGATGTCGACTTCGGGAGCTGCAGTCACAGCGGGCTCGCGTCGCATGGCGCTCTCGGACGGGAAATACTCTTCGTGCGGCGCGGCATGAATCGCACTGGACGCGTCAACTTGTGGCACCCGAACCGGATTAGGTTGCGCGGCTTCAGGTCCGAGGACACTTTCAGACGGGAACATCCTTTGAAGATCAGGTTCCAGAATTTCGTACTGCGTCTCGATTTTGCGAGTATCGCTCCTAGGCGCCGGGAACGGCATTACTTCCGATTCTTTGCGACTTCTCCGACCAGCTCTCGCCGAATCTTGGATTTCAGACGGTGTCTTCGACGAGACCCATCGCCTTATTTGCTCGCGATCCTCATCTGAAATGGAAACGAACTGGATGCCGGCTCCCTTCTTCGAATCATTCAGCCATATGATTCGTCCGCTGGCCTCGATCCACTCCGCATTCTCGGCGAGTTGAAAGCGCAATCGAGGAATGAACTCCCCGACCAGGGGCTCCGCTGCGGTGCAAGCCAACCCGTCTTCGCTCACGTCCAGAAGTATGCCGCCGTTCGTTTCACCCAACTTTATATAGTTCAGCGACGTAATCTGCCGCGAGTGCCGGCGGCGATCGCGAGCGTCTGTAATGCCGCCGAAATAGTCTCGATTACCTGGCATGCTTCGGCACCTTTCTAACGGTCTTCGTCGGAAGGCCGGGGTTCCGACTGTGGTGTTGAGAAAAGTTCAAAAGACAAGCTCCACTTTAGTTTCCGCCCGAGTCGATACAGATGTCAACACACCAACGAAGCCTTGTAGCTGCAAAGTGAGAATGTCCGGTTTGTGCAAAGTAGAAATGTCCGCTTTTCTAGGGGTCCGGGGGCCCCATGGAAGAGGAGCGGATCGAGTTGAGCGCGCGCGAGCGGGAGCGGTTGAAGGTG
>Ga0185299_10002671_pt1 | contig 26526 bp, 25 predicted proteins | sample PaiPotPPA55metaG_FD_128002 | JGI IMG/M metagenome (GOLD analysis project Ga0185299, IMG submission 128002) | Iron sulfur acid spring bacterial and archeal communities from Banff, Canada, to study Microbial Dark Matter (Phase II) - Paint Pots PPA... ...
CTCAGCAAGGTGACGGCAAGAAGTTTACAGGCCTCTTATAGTTCCGGCAAACGCATGAAACGCCAATTGTCCGCTTCGGCCCGAGAGCGCATCGCGGCCGCGCAGAGAGCGCGCTGGGCGAAGGTGCGTGCGCAGTCCAAACAAGCGTCGTAAGCACGGCGCAGTCGGCGAGAAAGATCTTGGGTCGTGGGTCGGTTTGCTGGAAACAAAAACAGATGAACCATTAAGGACACAAAGGTACACGAAGGAAAACGCTGAAACTGACAGCCTTCGTGATACTTTGTGCCCTTCGTGTTTGGTTTCGCGCCTGTTCGCCCTTTCAAACTGACCCACTACCGGATCTTGGAATTCCCGCCTACCCGGCTTTTCTTTGACGAAATTTGCTAGACACCAGTCTCATAAATACGTGAGGACTGGAAATGGTGCATTCTGTAGGTCGCTCTGTGCGACTCCCCACGCACCATGGCAGGACTCTGCGGGTTGATCGACCATCCTCGCGGGTTGTGGAGAAGCGCGTCGACGCCCGTTACGATAAATGCGGCGCATCCCGGTGGCTCCTGATCTCTTCCTGATTGCGTCCGCCTGCGGTTTCCCCATCTTTACTCTGGGAGGATTTTGATGAAGCCTTTGCACTGTGTTCTCTCTGTTGTGCTTGCGTTTGGCGGTCCTGGCGCGCAGACGCATGTCTGGCAGCCGTCGGCGGGGCATACGCAAGTGGCAATATGGCCGGGCACGCCGTCCGATGCACATCCCGTTCCGGGAACGGAATATGTCGAGACGACAAAAGACGAAATGGTGGCCGGCAAGCCGTATGTTTGGGCTAGTAACATCACGAGGCCCACGATGACGGTCTATTCGCCAAAAGGAAATAATACGGGCGTCGGGGTGATCGTGTTTCCCGGCGGCGGCTTCGAGGGGTTGGCAATCGACTTGGAAGGCACGGAGGTGTGTGACTGGCTGACCTCCGAGGGGATCACCTGCGTGCTGCTCAAATATCGCGTGCCGGGCCTTCCGTATGACTGGCGCTGCAAGTGCCGGCCCAACGATCTTGCGACCTCGACGCTGGCGCTGGAGGACGCGCAGAGAACGATAAGGCTGGCACGATTCCATGCGGCGGAATGGCACATTGATCCGCACAAAATCGGAGTGCTCGGATTTTCGGCGGGCGGGTATTTGGTGGCGGAAATCAGCACGCAATTTAGACGGCGATTGTACGCGTCTGTCGATGCAGCTGACAGAGAAAGCTGCCGGCCGGATTTTGCAGTGGGTGTTTATCCGGGGCATTTACGGGTTGGCACTCATGCTTACAAACTGAATCCAAACGTTCCGGTCACGCAGCAGACGCCGCCAACGTTTTTGGTGCAGGCGGAGGACGACAATGTGGACGGGGTAAACCAATCAGTCGCTTACTACATTGCGCTGAAGAACGCGGGGGTTCCCGTGGAGATGCATTTGTACGCGCAGGGCGGGCATGCGTTCGGGCTGCGGCGCACGAAGTTTCCAATAACCGGATGGCCTCAGTTGGTGGAGACGTGGCTGAGGACGATTCGGATGATTTCGGAATAGGTACTCCTGGGATCGCGTACCACGAAGCGGGTCTGGATGCAGTTTCATAAATGCCTGAGCAAGATGTGAAGGCAGGCGAGTTGAACAAAGCCGAGGAAGTTCTCGATGTGGTATTCCCATCGGGTGACGAGGCGGCGGAAGTGGTGCATCCAAGCGAAGAGCCGTTCCACTCTCCAGCGCCGACGATAGCGGCGTAGCTTGCGTCCGTCCTGAGTCTGACTTCGGCGCTGTCGGTTCGGCGCAATCAGTTCGATGTCGTATTCGTCAGCGAGTTTTTGGTCGAGCGCGTCGGAGTCGTAGGCCTTGTCGCCGACTAGGCGGGCGGGCAATTCGTCGAGGAAACTGCCGGCAAGAACCTCTTCCACAAGCTGGCACTCGGCCGGCGAAGCGCTTTGTACAGATACGGCGAGAGGAAGACTGTTAGTAGCAGCGATAGCGACGATCTTCGTGCCCTTGCCGCGACGGGTAGGGCCGACGGCGAAGCCCCCTTTTTGGCGCTCGCGAAGGTCGCATCGACGAACGCCTCGTCCAAGTTCAACTGGCCGCGCTCATATTAGCGCTGCGCCAGTCGCCGCAATGCCACCTCCAGCTTCCCGCTTCGCACCCACTGCTGGAATCGGCGGTGGCAGGTTTGGAACGGTGGGTATCTCTCCGGCAGTTCGCGCCATTGCGCGCCGGTGCCCAAGACCCACAACACACCATGCAACACGGCACGTGTATCGTGCCACGGACGACCGCGCCCATCTGGCCGACGCCGCGGTCGCAGCACCGGTTCCACTAATTTCCACTGTTCGTCGCTCAGCTCCCAACGGCCACGCATCGGCACTTTCGGAGATCAGCAGAGCGTGTCCAGAATGCTACCAAGATGGCCTTCACCCATTTATGAGACTGGTTCTAGTGCTTGAGAAGTCAGTCGGCGGCGACGATGTGGTTCGCTACTTCCTCGGACTGGGGGTGGCGGGGGGCGCGGTTGGAGGGCAGGCCGGCATCGCGGATTTTGTAGAGCAGGGCGCGGTAGCTGATGTTCAGGGCGCGGGCGGCTTGTTTGCGGTTCCAGTGGTGATGCTGCAGAACTTTGAGGATGATCTTGCGCTCCAGTTCGCGGACGGCCTGGCGGGTGATTTTTTTCAGCGAGATGGGGCCGTCGACGGAAATGTCGGCATTGAAGAAATCGGGCTCGTGCGGGTGCAGATCACCGGAGATGGATTCTTCGGTGCCCAGAATCACGTAGCGCTTCATCAGATTTTCCAGCTCGCGGACGTTGCCTGGCCAGTGGTATTTCTTCAATGAGTTCATCAAATCGGCCGAGGGCAGGACGGCGCGCGCGTTGAATTTCCGGTTGTAGTATTCGATGAAATAGCTGATCAGTTGGGGAATGTCGGAGGCACGCTCGCGCAAGGGCGGCATGTACAGGTTCACGACATTGATGCGGTAGAACAGGTCAGCGCGGAAGTTGCCGGCGGCAATCTCTTCTTCGAGTTTTCGATTGGTGGCGCAGACTACGCGGACTTCCACTTTTTTGTCTTCCTGAGCGCCGATGCGGCAGAACTGGCCATCCTGCAGGAGTTGCAAAAGCTTCGACTGCAGAGCCATGTCGAGTTCGGAGATTTCATCGAGGAACAGGGTGCCGCGATGCGCCATCTCGACACGGCCGGGCTTGGTGCCGTAGGCGCCGGTGAAGGCTCCCTTTTCGTAGCCAAACAGTTCGCTCTCGAGCAGCGTGCCGGGAATCGCCGGGCAATTCACCTTGACCCAGGGACCGGTCTTCCACGGCGAAGAGGCGTGGATCATGCGCGCGATAATGTCTTTGCCCGTGCCGCTCTCTCCCTGGATGAGAACAGGGACGTTGGCGCCGGCTATTTTGGCCAGCCGCTCGCGGAGGGCCCGCATCGCTTCCGTGCCTCCGAATACGACCGGATCGGGGGGCATTTCGCCGAGGGGCTGGATCAACGCGCTGACTGGATTTGAAGTGCTCATAAGTGCGCCAGGCTCGGAAACATTAGCTTCCGCAACTCAGGCTTATGCTCTGATGTGCATCTGGAGAACCAAACAAAGGGGGGAGTACGACGTAACGCATAAGCTTAGCCTATGTGGTTGATGAAAAGCAACTTACTAAAGGTTGCGAGCAACGACGGGGGGTAATCAGCAGGCTGGTAAGGTGGTAGAGAACCAAGGAAGTGCGGGGGAAAAGGTTTTCACACCGAAGAAGCGTATTTCCGTCGAGGCTTGGAGGAATTGTGGTTGAGAAGCGGCCGGGAGAACTTTACGCCCATCAGATGGTAGCCCTGTCCGTGTTGCATGCGTAACACCTTGGCGTGCAGGTTGCGGGTAACGTTTGGGAGGCTGGCCAGTGCAGCTAAAGGAGCGCTGGGGATCTCGAGGGAAACCTGGGCCGCAGAAGGGATGGAGCGGCGAATGGCGACCAACATCCCGCCGGCGGACACGTTGAGTGCGGTGGCGAACTCCAGGAATTCCTGGTCCGACTCGGCCCGGCTCCTGACAAAGACGGGGATAGCCAAAGGCAAGCGCGGCCACCGCCTGCGCTCTGCCGCCGGAGTTTTGCCGTTCACACGCACCCTTCCTCCGTACTTTTAACCGAACAATCCAAGCACCTTGGGGGCCAAAGCGTTAGTTAAGGGGGAAATCCAAACGGAAAACGTGGTGTAAACCCTTAGAGACCCGGTCAAGAGGGGCCGTTCGGAGCCATAAGAGCCTTTGACTCGCTGGCTTTTCACGGTTCTCGACTGCGCCCAGTTTCCGCCGAGGGAGCGCGGCCAAAGCAATCCAGAGCGAAGGGAAGTGCAAGGTTTTGCCACACTTGGGTAATCAGCGTGCATTTTTCGTTGACAAGGAAAAGTGGTGTAGCATACGATTTTCGTACAGCATTCTTCTTTCAACCAGTCGAGTGCATCCTCCCTCCTAAGAGTTCAGTGTTAGACCGTCGCGCCCCCTATGGCCACTGTGCAAAAGAATTTGTGTGTTTCCCAGCCGGGTGAAGGAAAACCGGGCGCATCAGCGTCTCCGGATCCCGGGGAAGGAATGCCCAGTCCGGCTGATTTGCAGCAGGCCTACTCCGAGTTGCAGCAGCGATTTCAGCGCACAACCAACGCGCTTGGCTCAGCGGCCCACGACCTGAAAACGCCGCTGGCGATTCTGAACGGGTACGTGGAGTTGCTGCAGAGCGAGAAGCTGGGACCGTTGAATGCGCGGCAGCGGGAAGTGCTCACTGACATGCAGTCGAGCGGCAAACGGCTGCAGCAGTTCATCCAGGACTTCCTGACCTACAGCGCTCTGGAAACCGGTGGCCTGAAGATGCAGTTCGAGACCGGCAACATCAACCAGTGCTTGTCGGATATGTGCCGCCTGTGGTCAACGCGCTTTCAGGAAAAAGGATTAGCGCTTTACTTCCTGGCGAACGATAAGCTGCCGGTGTTTCCTCTCGATTCTCCGAAGCTGGAGCGGGTGATTTCGAACCTGCTGGAAAACTCCTTCAAATTTATTCCGGCGGGCGGGACGGTCTGGCTGCACGCGGAACCTTACATGTGGGAGCGCCGCGCGGCGGCCCAGCCGGCATCGGCGGGGGAGAGGCGGCGGCAGGATAATACGCAGCCGAATTCGGTAAAGGTCAGCGTATCGGACACGGGTCCTGGAATTCCAGCGGAGTTTCATCAGGAAGTTTTCGATGATTTCTTCCGCCTGCCCAGCAACGAAAATCAGGAAGGCATGGGGCTGGGCCTGGCGATTGTGCGCCGCCTGGTGCAAGGCATGGGCGGAAAAGTCTGGGTGGAGAGCGACCCTGGAGCGGGCTGCAAATTCTCGTTTCTGATTCCCTTCAAACCTTCCCCGAACCCGGCTGGCAAAGGAAAGAATCGATGAAGGAAACCGCCAAGATCCTACTGGTGGATGACGAACCGGCGATGCTCCGCTATATCCGGACACTGCTGGAGGTCGACGACTATAAAGTGGAAACGGCGTCGACCGGCGAAGAGGCTCTGCAATGCGTGGACAAAGGCATGGAGCCGGACCTGGTGCTGCTCGACGTGCTGATGCCGGGCATCGACGGACTGGAGACGCTGGAGCAACTCCGCCAGAAGCGGCCCGGAGTGAAGGTCGTGATGCTTTCCTGCGTCAACGACACCAAGAAGGTGGTGCAGGCGATGCGCCTGGGGGCGCAGGACTACCTGACCAAACCGTTTCAGAAGGCGGAACTGGATGCGGTGATCGACCAGTGCCTGGGTCAGGGAAAAACTGTGGCCGGCGGAGAAGCCGAGGACGTGGGCGACGACGTGTTCTTTATTGCAGCGAGTCCGGCGATGCGGAAGATCCGGTCGCAAGCCGCGCTGGTCGCGAAGGTGGATATTCCGGTATTGCTGCTGGGCGAGAGCGGTACCGGCAAGGAAGTGCTGGCGCGCCTGATTCACAAACTGTCGCGGCGCGCGCATCGCACGTTTCTGAAGGTAAATTGCGCAGCCGTTCCCGCCGATCTGCTGGAAAGCGAGCTGTTCGGCTATGAGCCGGGCGCGTTTACCGGAGCCACGCACGCCAAGCCGGGCAAGTTCGAAATCTGCAACAAGGGAACCATCCTGCTCGATGAAATCGGGGAGATGCCGCCGCAGTTGCAGGCCAAGCTGCTGCACGTACTGCAGGACCAGACATTCTCGCGGCTGGGGAGCCGCAGCGTCATTAAAGTGGACGTGCGCATTCTGGCGGCAACGAACATTGACATTCCCCAGGCTTTGGCGGCCAAGCGCCTGCGCGAAGATCTTTACTACCGGCTCAACGCGTTCACCTTGCAACTGCCGCCGCTGCGCGAACGGAAGGAAGAGATCCCGATTCTGCTGAAGCATTTCATGACGCGCATGGCCGAACGCTACGCGCGGCCGCAGCTTCCGCTGTCTCCGGCGCTGCTGGAGGCCTGCCAGAGGCATACCTGGCCGGGCAATTTGCGGGAGCTGAACAATTTTCTGAAGCGCTATTTGATCCTGGGTGACGAGAATTTGGCAGCGGCCGAATTGCAGCCCCGCAACGACAGCAGCGGCGGCGGCGCACCGGGAGAATCCGGGACGAGAAGCGGAGAAGCCAGCGGGGGATTGAAATCGCTGGCCCGCAGCGCCAAGGATGAAGCGGAAGGCGAAGCCATCCGGCAAGCGCTGGAGCAGACCAATTGGAATCGCAAACGCGCGGCCGCACTTCTGCAAATCAGCTACAAAGCGCTGCTCTACAAGATCCGGCAATATGGGATCGCCGAGGGCGGCAAAAGCCACCACAAGCTTTCCGCAGGGGCCTAGAAGCAGTTTCCTGTTTCCGGTTTCTAGACTTCTGCTTGCACAAATACTGGAAACTAAAAACCGGAAACTATCTCTTACGGCGTTACCGTCAACTGGAACGGCACCGTCTTGCTGAACGAGCCTGAAGTGGCCGTCACCGATAAGGGGTAGATGCCCGAAGGGGTTCCGCTCACCGGCACCGGCGTCTTGCTGCCGCCGCACGAAGGCTGGAGCAGAACCAGAGTGAAGAACGCCGAGAACATGAGCAGGCCGAGCAGTCGATTCTTATTCCCTTTGCCGCTTCCGCGGCGCGTGCCGCCCGTCGCCAATCCCAACAGAGTCATTCCTGGAACCATCAGCCAGAGGGCGTAAAGCGCGCGGCGCCATCCCGCCGAGGCGACCGTGGTCACGGGTTGCGCAGTGGTGCTCAGGTTCAGGGTGGTCGAACCGCCGCTGCTGCCGTTCAATGTGATAGTGCTGTTCTTGAAATTGCAAGCCGTCCCGGAAGGAAGAGCGCTGCAACTGAGGGCGACATTGGCTCCGAAGACCCCCGTAGGATTCACCGTCACGGTATAGGTGGCGATCAGGCCCGCGGCCACGGTTTGCGCGGAGGGATCGATGAACACGGAATAACCGGATGCACTGAACGAAGCAGTTTGCGCGGTGTTTGTGCTCGTATTGTTACTGGCGGATACTCTGGCCGTCACCGAATAATTGCCGGTGCCGTTCGGCGTTACCACAAAGTTGACCAACGAGGTGGAACCCGATTGCAGCGTTTGGATCTGGCAAACCACCGTATTATTGCTGGGCGGACTGCAAGTGCCCGAACCCGCGGTTCCGCTGATGAACGTGGCTCCGCTGGTGACCGTGCCGGTCACGTTGACAAAGGTCGCCGGGTCGGGCCCTTCGTTGGCAACGGTAAAAGTTGTGGTGACCGGGCTGCCGGCGCTCACCGTTCCGAGCGGGGATATGACGGGCGCCACGCAGGTGATGCACAAATCCGTCGCCGTGCCCAGCTTGACGACGAACGCATTGCGCGTGCTGCCGGGCGTGAGCGTGCTCTGCAGGGAGTCGACTACCGTCAGGTTGGTCGAGGTCGTATCACCGGCAAGATATGTATTCAGGCCGGGATCGACCGCGATGCTGGTGCCGCGATCCACCAGGTTGCCCCCGAAATAAGTGGCGTAAGAGCCCACGCCGGTCTGGCCGGTCGTGGTTGTCGTGTCGATTTGGGCAAAGAAAGCGTTCTGCGTGCCGTTCAGCGTGCCCTGAATTGGGCCGGTTGTGACCGGGAAGTTTGTCGAACTGGTCGTCCCGGTAACGACGGCGTCACCGAGCGCGGTGTTCGACGCGTCCAACACCGCGATGGCCAGTCCGCTATCGTTTCCCGCTCCGCCCAGGTAAGAAAAATAAGTCAGAGCAACGTTGTTTGGTGTTCCCGTGGTGCTGAGCGTGGGGTTGCTCATGCGCGCCACATAGGCGTCAGTGCTGGTTGTGTTGGCACTCGTACAGGCAGTGGTCGACCCCGGGGGATTCGCGTTATTCAGGCAACTGTCGAAGGCGGCGGAACCGGTGGGCAGAATGAAATTGTTGGAATTGGTCGAGCCCGTGAAGTAAATGTTGGCCGCGCCGGAATCGATCGCAATCGCAGTAGCGGTATCGTCACCACCGCCGCCGAGGTAGGTGGAGAACAGCAACTGAGCGCCACCCGTCTGAGCGGCGTTGGGATTCAGTTTGGCCATGAAGGCGTCGGTCGGGTAGGGCGTGGTGGCCGGAGCCGCACACGGATTTTGACTGGAGATGACGGTCGGTGGAGGCGTATCCAGACAGGGCTGATAGGCGTTGAGTATGGGAAAGTCTGTGGACTGACCGGCGCCGAATGCGCCTAAGCCGCTGTTAAAGAAATTCGTCGTGCCATCGAAATAAATGTTGCCCGTCTGGTCAACCGCGATGCCGCCGCCGACCGCGACGGGAGGGGCCGAAGTACCTCCGCCCGTGCTCCCGCCGAAGTATGTCGAATAGGCGATGCCGAACGTACCCGGAACATTGATATTCAACTTGGTGACGAAGAACGCGATGCTGGAAAGCGGCGTGCTCTGAAACGGAACTGCGGGCGGCTGGCTCGCGGGAAAAGCGTCTGTGATGGGCTCGTTGTTAGAAGTTGTGGTTCCGGTAATGAAGACATCCGCACTGAGGTCGATCGTCATCCCGCTGGCCTGGTCGTTGCCGTTGCCGGAAAGATAAGAAGAATAAGTGAGGGCACTGCCCTGCGCGTTGAGCACGCTAACGAACACGGACGTGCAGGTGATGGAGGCGCACTGCGCGCCCTTCGTCTCCGGTTTGGGCTGGTAGGGAGTGCCGAAAGTGGGAAAGTCGGTGGAAGTTGTATTGCCTGCGAGGTACGCTATGCCACCGCTATCCACGCTGATGCCAACGCCGGTGTCGGTTCCACTGCCGCCGATGAAGGTTTCATACACCACCGAAGGCGGCTGCGAGGGATTGATCTCGGCGACGAAAATGTGGCTGGGGCCCGCCGGAGTAATTTGCAGCGTCGACGGAATCGATGTCTGGATAGTACCGGAAGCGTCGGTAAACGAACCCTGAGGCGAAGTAGTCGTACCGACGATATAGATATTGCCGTTGCCGTTTACTGCGACCGAAGGTGAGGTTTCCGAACCGCTGCCGCCGAAGTAGGACGAAAAATCGAGCACCGGGTCGATAATCAGCTCACGGCCGCGATCATAACGGCCAATTTCGAAAGCAACGCGGTTGGCGGCACGCAGAACAAAGCGTCCCGCTACCGGTTCTTGCCGGTCTCCATCGCGTTGGTAAATGTGAGGCGCTCGCAGGCGCAAGCCGCCTTCGTCTTTACCGGTGAGAATCAGGTCGCCGCCGCTCAGCTCCAGTCTGGTTGCGCCTTCAAACTGCAGCTCCGCCTGCGCTGGATCGGCGCCCGGTGCGACGCGGAAATCGTATTCCAGACGGCCCTGGTTTCCGTAAAAGACCAGATCGATTCCGGGATAAACACTTTGGTAGCGAACTCCGGCAAACTGCGGAATACCGGTATGCCATTGCCGTGGGTCGTTGCCGATGATGTAGTTGCTCTTGCCGGGCAGCGGACCGGTTCCGGCCGTGGCCGCGGCAGGGTTTGCGCCAACCAGCTTCATGCGCACGAATTGCTCACCGCTCTCCGCCGAAGTACGCGACGAGGAGGTGCGCGACGACGACGAATGAGCCGTCTGCATTGCGAGCACTGCGCCCGTTGCGTCGAGAAAGAGACTGTAACCCGCGCCCCGCGCCAGAAATTTCACCTGTGGATCAGTTTGGCCCCGGTTAGGTTCGAAGATCAGCGGCAACTGCCCGAGAATGGCGCGCGCGTCCGACTTCGCATGCAATGAAGATCGGGAGGAGATTGCAAGCGGAGAGGCTGGAAGCTGAGCCGTTGCTTCCTGGGAGTAGCGGCGGGAACCCGACCGGAGCAGCACGGCACCACCCAACAGCAACACCAACATCGCCCCAACGACGAGCGGCCACACCCGGGTGCTCGCCGCGTTGCTGCGAGAGCTTGTTTCCGAGCTTGTCCCCGAGCTTCTTCCCGACCAAGGGCCATTCCCCATCACGCTTTTCCTCCGATTCAAAAAGGTCATTTGGAGAGAGTAGAAAAACCGAGCGCGAGTCAGTACTGTACCCCGCGCCGGCGAAACCGCCCGCTGCTGACGTGTCGCTAGGAACTGGCGGAAAACAATTAACTACTTAAACATCTGGCGGATAGCCAAGTCAAGCGAGCCTCCGCCCGCGCGCGCTCCCGGAATTGTCAGATGCGTGGGGAGACACGGAAAGATGCCGGACGATGGCACGAAAGTGGGATGAAGGAAATTGCGAACTACATCGCGGGCTGTTTACGAATTTAGTTCCCGGAGTCTTTTTGCTCTTGTAAAGCGCGGGCAATTCTATACATTGGATAGTAATCAGGGCCTTGTTGTGGGGCGCCGGACCCTGAGCCCTCCCAGCCTTAGAGTTGATTCCGTACTGCCCTTGGATCAGTCTTTGTTAGAAGTATGCTTTCGGAAAATGTACTCGGGATGCAACCGGAGTCTCAGGAACGGCGAGCGATGCGGCGTTTTGATATGCGCCTTCCGGCAGTAGTTCGTCTAACCCAAGATCAGGACAGCGAATTCCACACCGAAACCCAGAATGTAAGTGCCCGCGGAGTTTTTTTTTACCTCGATCAATCGATCCCGACGGGAACCGCCTGTGAAGTCACTCTCACCTTCCCACCTCACATCACGCTGACCGACGCGGTCCGGGTGCGCTTCACGGCGCGCGTGATCCGCGTGGAATCTCCCCTGCCCTCGTCGCGCATCGGGACCGCCGCCATGATCGAAGACTACGAATTTCTCCGTTCCGGCGGCAGTACGGATTTCTTCAGCGCGCTGCAGCGCGAAGCGGAAAACTAAATCGGGTTTCGGCTTTCGGGCTTCGGCAAATCCAATCAACTCATGGCAGACGCGGTGCTTCCCTTCACAAAAGCGACGACATATTGATTGGCCGAAGCCCGCTAGCCGAAGGCCGAAGCCCGTTACTTACGCATATCCTTCATCTGTTGCCGCAGCCTGCTGTAGCGTCGCAGCAGGCTGCCGAGATAGAGAGCGTGGATCACCCAGGTGGCAACATACGCGGCGTAGAGGTATTTGACTGAGTTCATTAAGATCCTGCCGGTTTCGAAGCGTTGCTCAGCGGGATACTGACTTGTGGGGCGGGCAAAACGTCTCCGTGTAAAGACTCAATCGCCTGAGCTTCCTCCACTTCCCGGTGCAGCCACTCCAGGCGATAACGCGACCAGCACACCAGAAAGGCAAAACAGGAGAACGCCAGCCAGTTGATCAACAGCACATGAAACATGCGGGGATCGATCGACCCACCCCCGCCGATCACCGGCTGCGGATGCTGCGTACGAAAAAACCAGATCGAGAAATAGACCAGCGGCACATCGAGCGCGCCAAAGATGGCCAGCACCGCCGCCAGCTTCGGCGTCTGCGAACTGTCGGAGAACCGCCGCAAGACCAGGTAGCTTACATAAATCAGCCACAGAACCAGAGTGGTGGTGAGGCGAACGTCCCACGTCCACCAGATGCCCCACACCGGCCGCGCCCAGATGGGGCCGGTCACCAGCACAACCGTGCAGAACACCACTCCTACTTCGGCAGAGACCACAGCCAGAGCATCCGCCTTGGCATTTCGCCAGATCAGGTAGATCACCGAAGCTACCAGGTTCACGGTAAACAGAAGAAACGCGGTCCAGGCGGAAGGCACGTGGTAGTAGAAAATGCGCTGCACGTCTCCCATGGTCCGCTCCATGGGAGCAACCCAGATCGCTTCATAGAAGGCGTAGACCAGCAGCGCCGCCGTGATCACCGCGAGAATAGGGAAGGCCCGTTTCATTCCGCCTGCAACACCGTTTCAAATAATGCCAGACAAGCAGTAGTAAACACCACGTCGTAGGTGAGAAGCAACACGATCCAGAAACGGGCGGAGCCATCGCCGGCAAGAATGATGCGAGTGGCTTCCACCATCGATTGCACGGCGGGAATCGAGATGGGGAACAACAGCAGCGGCAGCATGATTTCGCGGCTGCGCGTGCGCAACGACATAGCGGCGAAAAACGTCCCATTCACCACCAGCGCCCAGGTTCCCAGCAGCGCCACCGGAATCAACTGCCATGCGGGACCAAGCGCGCGCAGGTTGTAGAAGATGATGAAGAGCGGCCCCATCAGCCCTTCCAGCAGGCTGACCAGGATAAAGTTGCCCAGCGCCTTGGCCAGGAACAACGCGGTCGGCGGCGCGGGAGAAACCCGGTAGGCGTCGAGCACCTGGTTGCGCAACTCTCTAGCCCAGGTCTGGTTCAAGGCGACCACTGCGGCGAACAGGAAGGCAACCCATATCAGCCCTCCGGCGATTTGCCGCGATTCCTCGGCATTCGGATCGAATGAGAAGCTGAAGATCACCACCACCAGCAGAGAGAAAAACAGCATGGCGTTGAGCGCATCTTTCGAGCGCCACTCCAGGCGAATATCTTTCGTCAGCGTCGCGAGAGTGATCGAGCGGAGTGAACTCATGGTTCCTCCGCTTGCGAGAGTGCAAATGTCCTGTGAACGATCTGTCCGGCCCGCATCCAAACAAATTCGTCGGCCACTCCGTCGAGCAGCGGAGCCTGGTGCGTAACCACGAAAATGGTTTTGCCCGCATCGCGCATGCCCTTGAGCAAGCCGACCATCTCCCGCGCCGAGTGCACGTCCACGTTGGAAAACGGCTCATCCAGCAACAGGATCTTAGGATCGTGCAGAATGGCCCGCGCCAGCGACATGCGCTGCCGCATGCCTTGCGAATACTTTCCCACCGGCCGTGACAACTCCGGGTCAAGCCCCACGGAGCGAATCACCTGCTCACAGCGGCCGTCGCCGGCAATGTCGTAGAGGCGCGCGAAGTAGCGCAGATTCTCCATGCCGCTCATTTCGTCATACAGCAGCGATGGATGCGCCATGTAGCCGATATCGCGGCAGGCCTCGTACGGAGTCTTACCCAAAATCGAAACCGCGCCGCGTGTGGGATGAGCCAGTCCTGCCAGCGCGCGCAGCAGAGTCGTCTTCCCTGCTCCGTTGTCGCCGAGAATCACGTGGAACTTGCCCGCGTCAAAGTTCGCGGTCACATCGCGCAATGCGGCAAACCGGCCGAACTGCTTGACCAGATTACTGACGGAGATGATTGGTGCGCGAGGTTCCGCTGTCGCCGGAGTGCTCACCGCGAAGGTCCGAAGAGAATTTGTTTTCCAGCAGCCACTGCAACGAATCTAAGGATTTTGACCAGTTTTTGCAAAAGCAGGAGTCGCAGGAGTTAACGCGAAGGCCGCCGCGAAGCGGCCTTCGCCCAAAAGCGCACGCCCAATCAGCGGCGTTTCGGTTGTGGTTTTGCTTTTCCCGACGCCTTGGAGCTGGTGCCTGACGGACAGGTATCGCCCGAAGCCGTGGTTTCCACCACATTGTAAGTAACAGTTCCCGATGCGGTGCCGCCTGAGCCTCCTAACAAAACGCCCGCGCAGGCCTCATTAACCATGTTATTCGTGGCTATGCTGTTGGCCCCGCTCGCCCCGCCATTGCACAAGCTATCTAAGTGGACGCCGGCCCCGGAACTATTGAACACGGTGTTCGAGGTCGCCGTGTTGTGGTCGCTGCACAGGTCGATCCCATCCAGAAGAAGGGTGCCGGCGGTGACAACGATCGCTGCGTTCGTCGTCACTTTATTCGAGGTAACGTCGTTGTAGTCGGCGGTTTCAGCCCCGTCCGTGACGGTTACAATCGCTTCCTGCGTATTGCTGACCGTGTTCCCGCTGATAGTTACGTGGCTGCCGCTGGTACCTCCGGAATCGTAGAGCAAAATCCCAGTCGCACTGTAACAATTCGTCCCGATGACGCAATCCGACGAATTGACATACACATCATCGGTCACGGTGTTGTTCTGGATTTTTCCGCGGGCTCCAAAGCTCATCTGAATCCCGTTCTGCGCGATAAGCGGAGTGGCGCCGATTCCAACAACGTAATTGCCCGTAATCGTGGCAACGGTTCCGCTGCCATCGGCGGTGATTCCGTTCTTGTCGTAATCATGAACGCTGCTGTTTTCGATGGTGACGGTCGCCGTTCCTCCGGTACCGTAGCCGCTCTGGACATAGATGGCCAACCCGTCCTGGCAACCGAAATCGGCCGGCGGGAGTTCCTGATATCTGGTCGTTACGTTTTTCAAGGTACCCGAGGCGTTCTGATAGTAGATTCCGACGAGGTCGGTGCCGCAACTGTTAAGCCCGTTATTGCTGCCGTCCACGGTGATATTGCCGATGTTGACGACAATCGGCGTCGCCAGAGCATTCGATGGAGTCTGCACAAGGATTTGAGCAGCGGTGGGCTCGCCGCTCGGATTGTTATACAGATCGCTGGTGTTCACCGCCACACCACCGGCCGGAGACACGATGACCGGATTGTTCGATCCCGCGGCCGCTGCGCCTACCGAACCGTTTCCAGCCACGCCTTCCAGCGTCAACTTCTTGGTGATCACAACCTGCTCTGCGTAGGTGCCGGGACAGATGTAGATCAGTGAACCGGCAGGCACGCTGCCAACAGCTAGCGAGATGGTGGGATAGCTGGGAAGAGCCTTGCAAGCCGTGGTACTCGGGGGGGTAACGACCACCGAGGAGGCCGAAACATTCCGGCTCAAAGCGAGAGAAAAAACAGCCGCACCCAAAACGCACAGGGCGGCACGACGACACACAAAATGAAACATAGAAATCTCCTCACAGTCTGGAATTTTTGTTTTGTGATACACCCGGGGTCAAGTCCCGTGAAAGGACTCGCGGCAACACTTATAGCCGGAGAGAACCTCGCGCAGTGAAACGATTGGGCCGTTGATGGCTCAAACAAGCCACTGCTGTGGGGTTAAGGGAAAAACAGCGGACAAGAGTGATGCAGGCTGCGTGACCGAGTCACGCAGTCAAAAACTCAGTTTTCAGTTTGATGTGACGGAGGGCCTCTGGACCTGCGTCATGCTTTTTTGTGGCGCGCTGGTTGGCGTGCCGTTGGTGGGAGCGCCGGGCTGCTGTGGCGCATATTTCGAGGCACACTTGGCCTGAAGCTGCTTGGCATGGAAAACGCCATCGCGGCCAAAGCTGCCATCGGCAAGCGCTTGCGATTCGTCCTTGAAAGTGTCAGGAGGCGCTTCGGTGCCGGTGTAATCGACCGAGAGCAACTGGTCTTGTTCGACCAGCACGAATTGCACGTGCGTTCCGGTGCGCTTGATCGAGCCCGGTTGCACATTCCCCGCAACCCGCAGGCGCTTCGAGTAAGCGCCGTTCCCCATCTTGTGCAGCTCGCTGATGGTGACGTAGTAGCTCTTGCTGTCCTGCACGCCGGTATAGGCAAGGTAGCCCAGCAGCAGCAGGATCACGACCGTAGCCGCGCCGAACTTGAGATAAGTCTTGCCTTGGCTGGACATAGAGACTAACCGTAAGAGAACTCTGTCCTTCAATCAAGACTCTACGCGACCGCGGCCCCAGAATCAAGATTCCGTAAGGCTCCGGGTTGAGCAAAAGGGGCGGGTGATGCGACTTTAACGATGTTTGCGTGCACCATTTCCACCGAGGGTGCCCCATCCTTGCGTTTTTTGCAAGGGTGGGCGGCGATGCTGCCTGCACAATTTTGCGTGTGCCATCTCCGCGGCCTGGGCCGCACCTAGTGCTGCCAGCGTGAGAAATCCACTGGTGAGGCACTTCCGCCTCCTGCCCTTCGCAAAGAACGCGAAGGACAGGGCACCCACATTGGCCGGTGATGCCAGCAAGATCAAAAGCCTGGGCCACCCCGCCAAGCCCCCGAGCGGCCATTCTGGTGCGATGGCACCCGCGACGAGCAGCATATCTGGCAGCGCCGCTTCTACGATTTCGTCCTGTGGAGCGCGCAAAAGCGCCAGAGAAGCTGCACTACGTCCACCGCAACCCTGTGGAACAAGGCCTGGTCGAGAAGCCGGAGGATTGGCGGTGGAGCAGTGCCCCGCACGATCTGCTCGGCGAGCCCGGGCCAGTACTGGTGAATGAGCGCGTGGAAGCGAAAATGAGGATACGGGATGTGGGATGATGGGAAGCGGGCCGGCCAACGGTAGCAGCGCCAAAACTGAGGATGCCCCACCTTTGCGAATACAAACGACCTCACGAAGTCGGCGTGACCTCACTTCAGTTTGTCTGCGCTCGCAGAAAGCTGCCTAGCACAGACATCCATCTCTCCAAGATTGATGGCTTCAAAACCGCAAGTGTAATGGTACGGCTTATGTGACACTCCAAGTCCTCTCGCGTCAAACTCGCGCGCGAGTTCCATGGCATCGAACATAAATTGATCACGATACTGGACTACACTCTCTTCATCGAACTTCTTCCTAGCTTCTCCGGTCTTGTCGGCTTCAGGTTTCAAGTACCAAACCGATGCCGATAATTGTTCCCTCTGGCTCACAAACTCCGATATTTTGGTGGAAACAGATGAGGCCCTAGCCTTTAATGCTTTTGCATTAGCCATTCCTCCACAGTGCTCACTTGTCTCGATACCGGCTAAATTCATGGTTTCGGGGAGCAGTTTGTACTGGATCACCTGTACGGAACTGAGGGCAGGTGCCAGCGGATCAATCACATATCTCTTTCCCGCAAAATCAGAGACTGTTGCTCTAAGCCTATTTGTAAACATCTTGAAGTCTTCGCCTGCGGGATAATCAAAAAGAACCCAACCGCGAAGTGCGCCACTATTTGCCTCCAGGGTGTGATCTATCATCAGGCGATCCAAAAAGTCCGCCTGAATCGGGTGCGCCGCGCCTAAGCGTCCGCCGTAAACTGTCAGGCCTTGAGTTGGCATCCGATACAATTTTACCCATCTCCCGTCTTGAGTTCTCACCTCTACATCAAATCTATCGAGCATCGCAGGAACAGGTTGCAGATTCACGATCCTAACAAATCCGAGCAAGTTTACCTGACACACTTGCACGTTTCCATTTACGGTCCACCAATCTTGATAAGTCCTATTAACTAATGTTTCGATTCGTACAGAGAATGGGGGCGGAGACGGCTTGGTCGCCGGTGCCAGTTCTTTTGCTCGGGCGCGGACGGCATTCAGGAGAGCTACATAGGACTCGTGATTCGGACCACTCGGCTTAACAATACTTTTATGGTTTTCGTCTATGGCGACCGACTCGTCGCAATTTCGAGTTTCGCTCCAGCGGTCAACGACGATTACACCGTTTGTTTTTTGCTCCTCGTATGCGCAGTACTTCCTTATTTTAAGCGATATCCTCTTCCAATCAGTCTCCAGTGCTTGCAGGTAATTGTTGCCTTCGCTGCCTCTTAAAGCGTCAACTATCGGATTCGAGCTGAAAACGTTCACGTATCTCGCGAAGTCTGAGCCAATTTGGGGTACAGCGAAAAAGTATATGAATGGTACTTGCGTCGCGTATTCAGGATGGGCAATCAACAACCGCTGCACGACAACGCCGCCTAGGCTATGGCAAACGAAGACGACCTGATGGTATTTGGTGAACACATCAGCGCCGTCGAGCCGATTCTTAAGACTACTGACGATGTCCTCGACCGTCTTGTTGCCCAAGACCTCGGTCCGGTAATTGGCGACATAAATGTCGTAGTCTATGAACGCCGAATCTGAAAGCAGCAAAGCGGGCCAATATACGTCCGAGGAATAGCTCCAGGTTGATTTGTCGTCACCCAGAAAGCCGTGCACGAACACAATGACCTTGCTGTTGTTTGTTGACCGAATGTAGCCTGACACGTGGTTAGGTGAATCAGAGGCCGGGCGTGTTCCGAAACTCCGTGGAACGCACGCAGCGATGATACAAAGAATCGTGCTGAGCCGCCGGATCAGGACACGCCTCCAAAACTTCAGAGTTTGGGCCTCCCGGATTGGATTCCCCCAAGGAGAAATGGCGCGGCGAATGAATAGCGAATTTATTATACTCCGGGGACGGACTCGGGGACAGACGGGACGTTCACCCTTTTTTTGCTTTAGAAAAAATGCCCCGCCTGCCCCGGTTCAATCCCCCAAGAATGGCGCGTGCCTGCGGCCATAGCTGAACGATGCCCGTTCAAAGCAGGAAAACGCAAGTGCCCCAACAACTTTTCCACAGCCCTCATGTGACATCTGACCTTGCGCCCCACTGAGAATCAGTCCATCATCGTGCAGGCAGACGGAATATCGATTTAGAAAAACGCTACCCACAAGTTCTTTAAGCGTAAGATTTTACCCGCAAGTGATTGTGGCCCTTAGATTATTTCGCAAATTCCCGCTAAGCCAATGATTGCAATAGACCGTGGGGGAGGGGGCATACCTCGAAAATTGAGGAATTCCCATTTTGGGTACATCATCCAAGCGAAAATATTTACACTAGGAATCCACAGCCACTTTCCGAGTGCGCACGACGCAAAAAGATCGCCACCATAAGACTTGAACTGAGAACTGAGAACTGAGAACTGAACCCCATGATTCATCCCTGGCACGACGTAACTCCCGGCGACAAACTTCCGCAGGAATTCGATTGCGTGATTGAGATTCCGTTTGGATCGAGCGTGAAATACGAACTCGACAAAGCCAGCGGACTGATCAAACTCGACCGCGTCCTCTATTCTGCCGTCTACTATCCGGCGAACTATGGTTTCATTCCGCAGACGCTGGCCGAAGACGACGATCCGCTCGATGTGCTGGTGCTCTGCCAGGAAACCGTAGTACCGCTCACCATCATTCACGGCCGCGCCATCGGGCTGATGACGATGATCGACACTGGCAAGCAGGATCACAAGATCATCGCCGTCGCCACCGAAGATCCCGAGTTCAACTCCTACCACGAGGCCGCGGAGATGCCGCACCACCGCCTGCTCATGCTGCGGCGCTTTTTTCAGGATTACAAACAGCTCGAAGGCAAGGCCGTCGAGGTCGACGAGATACGCCCCGCCTGCGAAGCGTATCCCATCATCCTCGACGCGCTGCACCGCTACAGCGAACAACGCCGCAAAGGCTTCAAGACTCCGGAAAAGCACTAACCGGCGACCGACCAGCAACGACCGACAAGCAACGACCGACGACCGGCGTTAACGGTTCAAGCCTGCGGCCTGGCGCTCGGCGTGAGTACCTCAAGCACGCCGAACCAGAAGGCCGCCTCACTGCCGGTCGCGGCGCGCCGGTAATTTTGCGAGGCCTCGCTGCGCGCCTGTTCAACGTCGTCCTCACAGATCGCGATGAGCACTTGGGCCTCGTATACAGGGATTGGCAGTCGCCTGGATTCTAGTGTGGGCATTTGTTCCCTGCCTTACATTCCCTTGAATACGAAGCTGAGCTGTTTGGTTTCGTTGGCGCCGATGGTGATGGTCTGCGTCGACGTGCCCAGCTTCTCGTGCCACGCTTTGATCGTGTAAGTTCCGGGCGGAAGGCTGCTCAGATCGAAGCTGCCGTCCTTGCCGGTCACGGCGAAGTACGGATGTTTGAACACCGCGACATAACCGTGCATCCAGGGATGCAGGTTGCACTTCACGGGAATGGCAATCTCCTCCCGGGCAAACGATTCATCGAGGCTGGATCCTGGCGGTTCGGCCTTGTTCCATTCCCGATTGTTCGTGGGTGTGGGATGGATATTGTGCGACGTGGGATCCTCATTCACCACGTGCAACGGCTGATTGGCCCGCACCGCCAGCACATGCGGCGTGTACATGCAGCCCTTCTGTTCAACTACCACCGGCTGCGTAGGAGCATCGAAGGTGCGGTCGCCCAGGCCTTCGGACACGAACACGATCACATCCTGCAGATCGCCTTTCGCATCGGTCATCACTTCCTGAGCAAGCACAGGGGAGGAATGCTGCTTGACGCAGCTCGGGTCGGCGGACATGCTGACCAACTTGGGCTTCGGCACGGTGCCTTCGAACTTCACGACGCCCCTTACGCTAGCGCCGGTGGTGGTTGGGGGAGGGCTGCCGGCCTTGACTGCATAAGGCGCGGAAACGCAAACCGCCATGGTAAGAACAAATGATGAGATCAACTTCTTCGCTTGCATGACAACGTCACCTCAATCTTGGACTCTCGATTTGCAAAACTTAGTTTCGTGACTCCGGTTTCGTGGCTCCAGCCGGGTCGCGTCATCCGGCCAGCGCGGCATTCAGCGCTCGCTCGCAGCGCTGGCGAGAACTTCGTCGTAGCCCTGGCGATATCCGGCCGCAAACAGGGAGCGGTCGTGCTCGGTGGACCAGCGGCCAATAGCGGGACGCGGCGGTTGGCCCTGTTGAGCTGAAAGCTGGCCGAGGTACAGTCCGTCGCGGAAGGCTCCGTCGGGGGCAAAGAGCGCTCCGCCGGTTGTAGTTGGCTTCTCGGTGCGGGGATTGACGGCGAGCGTCGCCGACGCGCTCAGGCCGACAAGAATTGCCGCATAGCTAAAGAATTTCGTCATGTTTTTTCTCCTCGTTTTAAAAGCAACCGGCCAACGCCTGGACAGAGCACTGCCTGGGCCTAACCGCTCAAAGAGCGGTCTGTTCACTGATTCAGTTCGCAGGGGGTTATTCCCTCTCGATGGAATGAGCGTACGGGATGCGGAAAGAGGGATTGTCATCGAGTCGTAAATCAGTTGTCATTTCTTCGTCATCCCACCGGGTTCGATTGCAAGCTTTTTCGGGAATGGAGGGCCGTTGATTTTTTTCTTGACTTAATGTACTAGTTGTATAGTACACTGACACATATGGGACGGACTCCCGTTAACGGCAAGGGTTTCCAGCTCAAGCTGGACTTGCGTTCCGGAGTTCCCGTCTACCGCCAGATCATCGACCAAGTCCGGACCGGGGTGGCGGCGGGAACGCTGACGGCCGGCGATCAACTTCCCACCGTACGCCAGCTTGCGGTCGATCTGGCTATTAATCCGAACACGGTCATGCGGGCCTACCGCGAACTCGAGCTGGGCGGCATGATCGAAACCCACCAGGGAACCGGAACGTTCATTAGCAACAAAAAGATCATCAAGAACAGCGGCGAGCGCGAGCGGCAACTCACTCAGTTGGCCAACGAATTCGCTGCCCGCGCCGGAGCTGCAGGGTTTTCTGTCGAGGAATTGCTGGATCGACTGCGCGAGTTAGCGCCTCAGTCGAAGCAAAGGAGATAGTGCCATGACGAAAATCGAAATCGGTCAGATCAGCGGCATTGGAAGGTCACTGTTTGTAATTTGTTTCCTGGCAGGTGCAATCGTTACTGCCACCACCAAGCATCCTGCTGGGATTATTGCGGGCGCCGCTCTGGGCATCTACCTGCTATTCGCCATCAAAGTCGTGCGGCAGTGGGAGAAGGTCGCGGTGCTCCGGTTGGGGCGCTATGTCGGTCTGCGCGGGCCGGGCCTCTTCCACATCGTGCCGATCGTGGAGACCCTCAGCCCCTATGTGGACCAGCGCGTGCGCGTGGCTAACGTCTCGGCAGAGTCGACGCTGACTCGCGACACCGTCCCGGTCAACGTGGATGCCATCGTGTTCTGGCTGGTATGGAATGCGGAGAAATCCATTCTGGAAGTCGAGAATTTCATCGAGGCCATCAACATGAGCGCCCAAACGGCGCTGCGCGAATCGATTGGCCGTCACGAACTGGCACAAATGATCACCGAGCGGGAAACCCTCGGCCGAGAACTGCAACGCATTCTCGACGAGAAAACAAACCCCTGGGGCATTACGGTGCAGTCGGTGGAAATTCGCGACGTAAGAATTCCGCAAGGGCTGGAAGACGCCATGTCTCGCCAGGCTCAGGCGGAGCGCGAGCGGCAGGCGCGAATCATTCTGGGCCAGGCGGAAACCGAAATCTCGAACAGCTTTGTGCAGGCCGCAGCAGCCTACGCGGAAAACCCCGTGGCTTTGCATCTTCGCGCAATGAACATGCTGTACGAGGCAATCAAAGAAAAAGGCTCGATGGTAATTGTGCCCTCGTCAGCAGTGGAGACGATGGGCCTGGGCGGAACTCTCGCGACCGCATCCCTGGGCGGAGCGAAAGCGCAGTAGCAAATGATGTGAAAGCGAATAACACGCCGGAAACGGCTATGAGAGGAGAAAACCTATGAGTTGGCTTAAGACAAATAATCTCGCAAGATCGAAGAACAGAGTGTGGAGCGTGGCACTCCTGGCGCTTGTAACTGCGTTATCAGCTGCTCCCCGGAGCACCTCACAAGCGATGCAAAAAGGGATCAGGGTTGAATTGGCACCCACGAGCAGCGCGGTGCCAGTGCCAGGTGCGGACAACCCAGAGGCCTTGATTATCACAGTGACCGACACTGGTAAACTCTATTTCGGAATCGATCCGGTCGCGCCCGGTTCCCTGGCGGAAAAGCTCAAGAGTCGCATGTCTGATCGCACGCAAAATCTCTACATCAAGGCGGATGCCAGGGCGCCTTACGCGCTGGTGGTTAAAGTCCTGGATGCTGCGCGTATAGCGGGTGTCGCCAGTGTGACCCTACTAACGACTCAATCTAAGGCCACCCAAGCGGGAACGGTTGTACTCCCGGAAGGTATTGAAATGGAGTTGGCCCGGCGTTCGCCCGCGGTACCGAAATGAAAAACAGCAGCTCAGGTCGCTCTCGTGACTCTGTGAGTGTAGAGCTGCACCAATAGCTAGGGTCTTATGGCGGATGCACAGTCTGCACGAGGTCCAGCAGCCAACGACAGCTATCGCTGGCTGACGGCGCTCATCTCGTTGATGGTAGGCGCGGCGTTCTTCGGGTTGTGGTTCTGGCTGCTGCCGTCGTGGCTCGGCTTCAGCGTGGAAATGGCGGGGGCGGCACGCTGGCGATGGCTGGCGGCGGTTCCGTCCGTGCTGGGATTCGCGGTTGCCCTGCGCTGCGTCTGGGATTTCGGCTGGACGGGGCGCGGCACGCCGGCCCCGGTCGCTCCGCCGCAGCGATTGGTTGTGGTGGGTCTCTACCGCCACGTGCGCAACCCCATGTACCTGGGTTTCGCAGCGGGGTGGATTGGGCTGTGGGTGATTTTCGGGCACCCCGATCCCAGAGTGATCGCCGCGGTTGCAGCGGTCGCTCTCGGCGTGCATCTGTTTGTTGTCTTTTACGAAGAACCTACTTTGCGTGGGAAGTTCGGCGCGGAGTACGAAGAGTATCTCCGAAACGTGAGCCGATGGTGGCCGCGTCTGCGGGGCTGGAATCAGCCGCAATGACCGCAGCGGCGGCTAAAGCCGCTGTTAATCTGGTTGGGCCTAACGGCGCGGCTTGAAGCCGCCCTTTCAAAACTGGATTAGCCGCGAGGACCGCGATAGGGACAGCCGAGAATCTGCCCTGAGCGAAGTGGAAGAGGCGGCTGTCCCCACATTTTCAGCTACCAGACGTGGCAGGCGTTCCCTGCGACCATGGGCTGTCCCGCTTTACATCCCCACGCCTTCTGGAACTCCGGCATGTTCTGCACCACGCCGTCGACGCGGTATTTGCCCGGCGAGTGCGGATCGGTGAGCACGCGCACGCGGGCCACTTCAGGCCGCCGCTTCTCACACCACACGCGGGCAAATCCCAGGAAAAAGCGCTGCTCGGGCGTGTAGCCGTCGATCTTCATGCCTTCTTTTCCGGTCTTGTCGTCGGCGATCATGTGCTCGAGCGCCATCAGGGCGATGCGGGCGCCGCCATTGTCGGCGGTGTTCTCGCCCAGCGTGAGTTTGCCGTTGAGCTTCAGGTCATCGACAGCAACAAAGTTTGAGTATTCGTCGGACACGCAACTGGCGCGCTTCTCGAATTCCTTGCCGTCCTGCTCCGTCCACCAGTCGTGCAGGTTGCCTTGTGGATCAAATTTACGGCCCTGATCGTCGAAGCCGTGCGTGAGTTCGTGGCCAATGACCAGGCCGATGCCGCCGAAGTTGACCGAATCGTCCATTGATTTATCGAAGAACGGCGGCTGCAGGATGCCGGCAGGAAACACGATCTCGTTTAGCGATGAACTGTAATACGCATTCACGGTGGGCGGAGTCATGCCCCACTCCTTGCGGTCGAGAGGCTTGTCGATCTTCGCGATGTCGCGTTTCGTCTCGAATTCGTTGGCGCGAAAAGCATTGCCCAGCAGGTCATCGCGCTTGATCACGATCGAACTGTAATCGCGGTACACATCGGGATAGCCGATCTTGTTGCGGATGGCATCGAGCTTTACTTTGGCCTGCTTCCTGGTTTCTTCGCTCATCCAGGAAAGATCATGGATGTCTTCGGCGAGCGACTTCTCGAGAGCGTCTACCATCTTGAGCATGCGCTGCTTGCCTTCGGGGCCGAAGGTTGCGTCCACGTATTTCTGGCCGAGGGCTTCGCCGAGTTCACGGTCAGTGAGGTTGATGCAGCGCTTCCAGCGGGCTTGGATTTCCTTCTGGCCGGTGAGGTTCTGCTGGAACTTGAAGTTGGCCTCGACGAAGGGCTGCGAAAGCCACGGGGCCGCGGCGTTCAGCACATGCCAACTCACATAGGTCTTGAACGAATCAAGAGATTCGGACTCCAGCGCCGCGTTCACCTGTTTGAAGAAGTCGGGATTGGTAACGTTCATCTGGGAAAAGTTGGGAGCGCCGATGGCGACGAAATAGCGATTGAGATGGAAATTGGGGCCAAGCGCAGCAGCCTCGTCGCGGGTCATCTTGTGGTCGCGGTTCTTGGGATCGCGGCGGGAAGTGCGGTCCATGGAGGCTTTGGCTAAAGCGGTCTCGATACGGAGCACAGTTTGCGCGGAATCGGCCGCCTGCTGCGGCGTCTGGCCTGCCAGCGTGAACGACTGGGTCACATACTCGACCAGATGCTGCCGCATCTCCTTCATCTTCGGGTTGTCGTCTTTGATGTAGTAGTCGCGGTCCGGCAGTGACAAGCCGCCCTGGTCGATATAGGCGATGACTTGATCGGCGTTGTGCAGGTCTGATTGGGAAAAAAAGGTGAACAGCGCGCTCGGCCCGATCATGCGCACGTGCGCGATCTCGTCGATTAGAGCACCCTTGTCTTGCGCAGCTGCGACGCGGTCAAGTTCTGGCTTAAGTGGGGCGATGCCTTTCGCGTCCACCGCCTTCTCGTCCATGCAGGAGCCGTAGAGATCGCCAATTTTCTGGTCGATCGCGTCGCGGCTTGCACCACCGGCCGCTGCTTTCTCCAGAATGCCGCGCTCGATCTCCCTGTTGCGTTCGTTGAGTTCAACGAAGCTGACCCACTGCGATTGATCGGGAGGAATCTCGGAGTTCTTGATCCAGTTGCCGCAGGCGTATTGATAGAAGTCCACGCAGGGATCGATGGTCTTGTCAATGTTATCGAGGCTGAAACCGGGGGCGGGTTTGGGGGAGGAAGACGTTTGAGCAAAGGTGGCGACAGCCACCAAAAGCAACAAGGCCGGCAAGAGATGAAACAATCGCATATGAAACCTCTTTTTATTTTGGGAACAGAAGAGATTTTATTCCGGACGCTCTCTACTGGGCAAGGATGGGACCGTCTTCAAGACGGAAACTGTGGTCTGGGCGAGGCATCTGGTACGAATTTTCATGAAGCTCAACCGCCTCGTGCCCATGCTTTGGACGGCCGGTCTCGACAATACCGTTAAGTTCTATCTCGACCTGCTGGGGTTCGATTGCGTCAATCGAATGGAAGGATGGGCGATTCTGGGCAAGGATTCCATTGAGTTAATGTTATCTTTGCCCAACGCTCACGAACCTTTAGATAAGATTCCCGACACTACCCACGATTTCTCGGCGTACCGTTCCCGCTGCGCGTCCGAGTATAATCGGGACAATCGAATCCAGAAGAAAGCTGGCTCTGACATGACCCCGACGAATGGCAATTCCGGCAATGGCAATAACGGCTACAGCGCACCTAAACCCCGCGCAGAGTGGCTTGCCTGGCGCAGGAAAGAGAACACGGACGGCAACTTTTCGCAGATGCACTATGCGCGGCAGGGCGTGGTCACCGAAGAGATGGGTTACGTTGCCCACCGCGAAAAGCTCGCGCCGGAACTGGTGCGCGACGAGGTGGCGCGCGGGCGGATGATTATTCCCGCGAACATCAACCATCCGGAACTGGAGCCGATGGCGATCGGCGTGGCTTCGCTGTGCAAGATCAACGCCAACATCGGCAACTCGGCGGTCAGTTCCGAAAT
>Ga0185299_10002672_pt1 | contig 26521 bp, 20 predicted proteins | sample PaiPotPPA55metaG_FD_128002 | JGI IMG/M metagenome (GOLD analysis project Ga0185299, IMG submission 128002) | Iron sulfur acid spring bacterial and archeal communities from Banff, Canada, to study Microbial Dark Matter (Phase II) - Paint Pots PPA... ...
GCGTTCAAGGTGCCCGGTGCGACCACGCCGCAACAGGCCACCGAACTGGTCACTTCCCTGCGCAATATCTGCGACTTCCAGAAAATTACTTCAGGGCAAATTGGTACCGTCGAAGTACGCGCCCCGCAGGCCACGCTCGCGGCTTGTACGAAGTTGCTACGCCAGTTGACAAGCGATCGCCCGCAAGTGTCGCTCGATGTTCAGGTCTACCAGATCAGCCACACTTTCACCCGCGAAATCGGAATGCACATTCCAAATACCTTCAACATGTTCAACATCCCGGTGGCAGCCCTGGCGGCGCTGGGCGGACAGAGCATCTCATCGCTCATCAACCAACTGATTGCTTCGGGCGGGATCAACGCGGCGGGAAGTTCGGCGCTCTCCGGGCTTCTGGCGCAACTGCAGGGCCAGTCGAATTCCATTTTCAGCCAGCCCCTGGCCACGTTCGGCGGCGGCCTCACGTTTTCCGGAGTGAGCCTGGATCACCTTACAACAGCTCTTTCCCTCAACGAGTCATGGGCGCGCAGCCTCAGCCACGTAACCCTGCGTGCCGGACAAGGCAATGACGCAACGTTCCACCTGGGCGAGCGCTTTCCCATTCTGAACGGAACCTACGCGCCCATTTTTAACTCGGCGGCGATTTCGAAGGTGCTGGGGAATCAGACCTACGTCCCGCCATTTCCGTCGGTCAGTTACGAGGATTTGGGCCTAAGCCTCAAGGCCAAGCCCGCAATCCACGGCAATGGGGATGTGAGCCTGACCCTCGAACTGCAAGTACGCTCGCTGACCGGGCAGAGCGCGAATGGCGTCCCCGTACTTACCAACCAGGAATACAAGGGCAGCATACGGCTCCGCGATGGCGAGCCCGCCGTGGTGGCGGGAGAAATCACAACCAACGATCAGCGCTCGATGAGCGGCATCCCCGCAGTCGCGGCCATCCCCGGCCTTAACTGGGCTGCGACCGACAACACCCGCATGAAAGAAAACGACGAACTGCTCATCGTCATCACGCCGCACGTAGTGGCCAGCCGAGCTATGTCCACCGATGAGATCTGGGTTAGCGCAAATTAGAAGTGGACTTCGGCTTTCGGGCTTAGGGCTTCGACGCGATACTTAGGTCTTTTACAGGCTCAGAGTTCTCACGGAAAACCGAGGCCAATAGCCGTGAAGCCGCAAGCCGCCTTATTTTCCCGAAGCCCGAAAGCCGAAGCTCGAAGCCCGATTTACTTCCCCTGCTTCGCCGCGAATTCCACCAGACTCTTCAGTGTATCGGCAGGAACCTGGCTGATATTTCCGATGCTGCGGCCGTTGATAAAAAGAGTCGGCGTGCCCGTCACATTTACTGATTTCCCAAGAACTATCGAGGCGTCCACATGCGCCTGTGTCACTGGAGTGCCGACGCACACTGCGATGTCCGCGCCCTTCACACCTGCGCCATCGGCCAGTGCCGTCAATTTTTCATCGGCGTTTTCGGCGGTGATGTCGCCTTGCGTCTCGTAGGTCTTCGCGATGAACTTCCAGAACGCATCGTTCGACGCCTGCCCAACGCAGTCCGCGTAAGCGGCCCCTTTTGCCGCCCAGTTGTGCATCTCGAGTGGGAAGTTTTGAAAGACGAAGCGCGCGTTGGGTTCAGCCGCGATCAGTCCCTCGATTGCAGGCTGCGCGGCCTTGCACGCCGGGCACTGCAAATCGCCGAACTCGACAATCGTAACCGGCGCGGCTTTCGGTCCGCGCGATGGGCCAGTAATACCCTTCTCCAGCTTCTTCTTCGCAGGATCGAACGGCTTGGCGCCAAACGGAATAATGTCGCCCACCACGGCATGCTCGCCATCCGGTGTTACGTAAAACCGGCTCGCTTGCGGGCCCTGAGGCGTAGCCATCACGATATCCACTTCAGCCAGGCCCGACGCCTGCGCAGGTTTGATACTGGAAATCTTCCAGCTCACCTGCGGGTCATGGCCAAAGGTCTGTTGCAGGAACGAGTCCACGGTGGCTTCCGAAGGAAGATTGACGGCCGCCGCGGACGCCGGCTGGTCCGCGGCCTTGGCTTTTGCCGTTTGCGCGGCAGCCAGACTGCCCGTCAGCAGGAGGATGAGAATCAGATGAATAGAACTGCGCATGGTTTTCCTTTCAAATTCAAATAATTTGGTGCGGAGCAGGATACGCCGGGATTCTGTGACAATCCCTTTCAAACCTCGCTCTTCGCGGCGATGGGAAAACGGCGGCCATAGCCGAAAGCCTTCGCGGAAATCTTAATGCCCGGCGCCGCCTGCTGGCGCTTGTACTCGGCACGGTCCACCATTCGGACCACGCGCCGCACTGCCTCGATGTCGAAGCCATGATCGGCGGCGATCCGTTCGGCCGAGTGCGCGGCTTCCACGTAATCTTCCAGCACAGCGTCAAGAATCTCGTAGGGCGGCAGCGAGTCGCTATCCTTCTGGTTAGGCCGCAACTCCGCCGATGGAGGCTTCTCCAGCGTGGCCTCCGGAATGACCAGGCGGCGCGAATTTACGTAGTGACTAAGCCGGTAGACCAGGGTTTTCGGCACATCCGAGATGACCGCCAGGCCGCCCACCATGTCTCCGTAAAGTGTACAGTAGCCCACGCCGAGTTCGCTCTTGTTGCCCGTGGAAAGCACGATCGCGCCAAACTTATTAGAAAGCGCCATCAGCAGCGTGCCCCGCGCGCGTGACTGGATATTTTCTTCGGTAACGTCCTCCTTCTGCCCCGCAAAAACTTCCTGCAAGGTTTGCCGGTACGCCTCAAATGCGCGATTGATCGAGAGCAACTCGAAGCGGATGCCGAGATTCTTGGCCAGCGCGCGGGCATCGTCGATCGAACCCGGCGAAGAGTAGGGACCGGGCATGCCCACGCCGATCACGTTCTCCCGACCGACCGCGTCGGCGGCGATGACAGCGGTGAGCGCCGAATCGATGCCGCCGCTCAGGCCGATAATGGCCTTGTGAAATCCGCACTTGCGCATGTAATCGCGCGTGCCCAGCACCAGCGCGGCATACACGCTGGCTTCCTCGCCTTCGATCTGTTCGTGCATATCGCCGGTGAGGGTCTTGGAGTCGAAGTAGATAAGGTCTTCCTCGAACGAACTTCCCTGCGCGATGATGTCGCCCTCCGCATTGAGCACCAGGCTCGAGCCGTCGAAGACCAGGCTGTCATTGCCTCCCACCTGGTTGACTAACGCGACCGGAACTTTGTGGTGGCGCGCGATGGCCACCAGCATGTCGCGGCGCAACTCGCGTTTGCCGATCCAAAAAGGCGACGAGGAAATGTTGAGCACGAAGTTTCCACCGGCGCGGATCAAGGTTTCGATGGGATCGACCGTGTACAGGCGCTTGGGCCAGAACAGTTTGTCGTTCCAGGCGTCTTCGCAGATCGTGAGGGCCATGCGGTTGCCGCAGAAGGAGAACAGGTCCTGGCTTTTGGCCGGTGCGAAGTTGCGCATCTCGTCGAAGACGTCGTAGGTGGGCAAGAGCATCTTCGACTGCACAAAAGCGACCTTGCCATCCTCCAAGAGCGCAGCGGAATTCATGACCGACTTGCCGGTCTCGGAGTGCGCGGGAGTCACTAGCCCGCAGATGACGGCGATGCCGCCGGTCTCGGCGGCAATCCGCTCGACGGTTTCGCGATTGTGCGCGACAAACGATGGCCGCTCCACCAGATCGCGGGGAGGATATCCGCAGACCGACAACTCGGGGAACAGGATGAGCCCCGCGCCGCTCGCCTGCGCGCGGCGGGAAAACTCGACAATCTTTTTCCGGTTGCCGGAGAAATCTCCGACCGTGGGGTTGATTTGGCCGAGGGCAATCTTCACAGGATTAGTGTAAAGCAGGAGAGCTGGCTTCGGCTTTCGGGCTTCGGCTGGCCCGAATTTCAATCCCCTCCGTCGGGAATGAGGGCGTGTTTTGGCGCGGGCATTGGTGCGTCGCCTTTCTGGTCGCGCCAGAGAACTCTATTCAGCCCCGCGGCTCCGGCCGCGTCGGGGCGCGAGAAATCCATCTTGGCCGATTCCTTGGCTCCTTGGACGTCGCGTTTGTTGGTCTCGTAGATGAGGCCGTTCTTCAGGTTGCGGTAGTCCGCTTTGAACGCGGGCTGGTCTCCGTTGCCTGAGAACATCGGGGCCATCGCCGGGGCATACGCATCGTTCTGGTTCATGGGAGGCAGGCCGAGCAGCATCTCCATGGTGTGAATCAGGTTGACCGTGGTGTAGAAGCGGTGATCGACGTAGGGCTCGGCCGCTGTGCCGGGCGAATACTTGCTGACTACGAAGGCAATCGATCGATGGGCGTCGATATGATCGCCGCCGTTTTGCGCGTCGTCTTCGAGGACGAAGATGGCGGTGTCATTCCAGTAGGGACTGTGCGAGACGGCGTCGACGACGCGGCCCAATGCTAGATCGTTGTCGGCCACCGAGGCCGCCGGGCGCGGGCGCTCAGGCCGCGTGCCTCCGGTGTGATCGTCGGGCAAGTACAGCAGGACGAATGCGGGCAACTGAAACTCGGCACCCTCGTTCAACTCGCGCGCGCGTGTGTAGGCCGTGAATTCATTCAGGAATTCGTCGGCGCGAAGCTGGTCGGGATAGTCCGTGTTGAAATCGGGATACAGTGGGTCGAAGTGATCGCGCAGCACGGCCTTGCTGGCCTTGACGCCATTAAACAAAGGCACCGTCCAAGGGAAGGGGCTCGGCCCGCCGTGAGGATCGCCCACATTCGGCGGCAGCGGATCACCCTGATGAAGCTCGGTGCGCGCACAAGTTGATTCCTGCGCCGAAGGAGTACCCTCTTTCGGCGTGGCGGCCTTGCGGCTTTTGTTGCACCATGCTGCATTCACGAACTCGCCGTAGTCACGATAAGTCAGCCCGTGGTGCGCGACATTGTCCCAAAGAAAGCCGGTGGACGGATCGTCGATGTCGGGCTGTTTGTGATCTAGGGGATATTCATCGGCAACCGTGCCCTGGAAATCGTAGGTCCGCTCCTTGCCGCGGTAGTTGACCTGCCAAGTTTTTTCGTTGTAGTCGCTGGTGATGGCGGCGGTTGACCAGAGATGTCCGTCGCCGGAAACTTCTCCGCTGTCGTAGAAATTATCGAGCACGCCGAATTGCAGCGCCAGCGTGTGCTCGTTGGGCGTAATGTCCGCGCCATAGAGCGTGAGAGAGGGGTCGCCGTCGCCAACCTTCAGGTCGCCCAGCACCTGGTCATAGGTGCGATTCTCTTTGATGACATAGATGACGTGCTTGATCGGATTCTTTCCGCCGGGGAACTGGATCGTCCCTGGATTGTTATGCAGCAGGTTGTCATGCTCGACCGTGCGGGTGAGTTCTTCGAGCTTACCGAGAGTGGAGGGAATGTTCAGCCGTGCGATCGAGCCGCGCAGCAACGTGGGAATGTAGGGATGACCGTGGTGTTTGATCTCATACGCAGTTTTGCCCAAGCCTTTGTTTGGACCTGTGCCTTGGCCTTTGGCGGTGGCAATGAGCAGGTCGTCGCCTTGCACGGCGAGAGCGGTGGGGTACCAGTCGGTGGGGATGAAGCCCAGGGCAGACAAACTAACCACGGCTCCGACAGTATCGGTGGGGTCCAAGATCGCTTGAAGGTGTGACGTATCAAAGACGGCGATCGCATTGGAGGAAGCATCAGCAACGAATAACCGCTTGCCGTCCTGCGATTGAGCCAGAGCGCTCGGATATGTGCCTGCGTACTCTTGCGTACGAACCATGGTGTTGAGCGAGGCAACCCGCTCCCCTTTTTCAGTTGAAACTTGGGCGATGGCGTCGGCGTTGGATAAGGCTACAAAAAGAGCCTTCTCGCTAGGGCTCAGGAGCATTGCGGTGGGATGAGAGCCGGGCGCGATGGGATCGTCGGGCTCTTGCAACTTGATCCAACGGATGACTTTGCCGCCTGTGAGATCCAGTTCGGCGATGCGCGATGCATTCCACAGGCTGCACCAGGCGCGGCGGGCATCGCGAGTGACTGCGCACGTATAGGGGAACGAAGATGGCACCAGATCGCTTGTGCTCAGGTCGAAACTCTGAAGCACTTTGCCGCTGGCAACATCGAGCAGCACTGCGTTGTCGGACAGATTGTCGGCGACCAGGAGACGATCGCGGCCTGCACCGGCTGAAACCAGCGCCAATCCGGCAGGATAAGGAATCGCGGTGCCCGGCGGCGTTGTGCGCAGGGCGATTGCGACCTTCTTCCCGGCAGCGAGCGCTTGCGGTTCGATAGCGATGAATCGTTCGGGCGCGACCTTGCCATCGGCAAAAGAATAGACCGCGATGCCGTTGCCGGTGCTTCCCGGCTTCTCTCCTGTTGGGTCGGTTAGTGAACCGACCGATGAGTAGAGGTGCTTGCCATCGGAGCCGAAGACCAGGCCGAGGAAGTAGCTTTGATGCGCGTTGTCGCCGAAACGCTTATCGGGATAATCGGAGAGTTGATTCGTCTTCAAGTCCAGAATAGCGATCGACTGCGTGGCCAACGTCTCCTGCGTTCCATAACCGTTGTTCAGCAGCGCGGCGTAGCGGCCATCCGGGCTGATCGCGATAGTGGCGGGGAAGCTGTTGGTGCTGCCGATGCGGCCGGGAGCGGGAGTCGTCAAAATCTTGCTGGTAGGTAATGAGATGGATGAGGCGTCGGGCTGGCGCTCCTGCGCTGAAGGCGCAATGTGAAGAGCGAGAAATGCTGCCAGGAGAGTCATGCGGGAGAATCGGGTCACGGAGCCTCCGCGGACTTAATCTGCAACGTGGAGAGAAGAGCGTAATTCAGCGGTGAACCTTCGGTCAAAGGAGTAGCAGGTACTGCCCGCGCCGTCCCGGAAACGCCTTGCGGGCCGAAGAGTCGCGAAACGCTGCAAGGGATCCGTCGACTCCGCTGAGGATGATAAGGCAAGGAAATGTTTTAGACACCTGAGGCGCGGGTTGATCCCTCGCGACTGGGTTCGGGACGCTCCTCGGTTGTGCTCACGTTGTGGCGGACGTCCGCACCCTGCACCCAGAAGATGACATCTTCGGCGATGTTGGTGGCGTGGTCGGCAACGCGCTCGAGATTGCGGGCGACGAGCAGCGCGTCGAGAGCCTGCCGCACTACTTCGGGACGATGGTTCATCGTCTTCACCAGTTGGATGAAGGCATCGTCCTTCATACGATCGACGACGTTATCCATTTCGAGAACCGCCTGGGCGAGTTCGGCCTTGCCTTCGATGAACGACTCGAGAGCGCGGCGCACCATGGCGCTGACGGCCGCGCCCATGCGCGCTATATCGACCGGCAAATCTGCCGGAGGAAGTTCGACCATATCCATTACGCGCTCGGCGATATTGACGGCCTGGTCGCCGACGCGCTCCAGGTCCGAATTGATTTTGGTGACGGCGAGGATAAAGCGCAGATCGACGGCCATGGGCTGCTGCATGGCGAGCAGGTCGAATGCAGCCTCGTCGATCTCGCGCTCCGCAGTATTGATGAGACTCTCGCCTTCGAGAACCAAATGACAGCGGGAGAGATCGCGATCGACATAGGCCTGGCGGGCGCGATCCACCGCCTGCTCCGCCAATCCACCCATGCGGAGCAACTTTTGGCGTAGATCGTCGAGCCCCTGCTGAAAGCGCGTGCGCATTATCCGAACCCTTCCTTATCCAAATCTGCCGGTGATGTAGTCTTCCGTCTTCTTATCCGACGGTTTGGTGAAGATTTTTTCCGTCTTATCGAACTCAATCAGACGGCCCAGCAGGAAAAATCCTGTGAACTCGGCGACACGCGCCGCCTGCTGCATGTTGTGAGTAACTATTACTATCGTATACCGCTCTTTGAGTTGAAAGATCAACTCCTCAATCTTTCCTGTGGAGATGGGATCGAGCGCCGAGCAGGGCTCGTCCATGAGGAGAACTTCAGGCTCGACCGCCAGGGCGCGGGCGATGCACAGCCGCTGCTGCTGGCCGCCGGAAAGGCTGGCGCCCGACTTTTTGTGAACGTAGTCTTTTACCTCGGTCCACAAAGCGGCGGAGTCCAGCGACCGCTCGACGATTTCGTCCAGCTTGCCGCGGTCCCGAAAACCGTTCAGCTTAAGCCCGGAAGCGACGTTGTCGTAGATCGACATGGTAGGAAATGGATTTGCTTTTTGAAACACCATGCCCACGCGGCGGCGAAGCTGAGTGGCCGAAGTGCCGTTATAGGCGCTAATGTCGCCGATGCGGACGGTTCCCGTCACTCGCGCCTCGGGAATGGTCTCATGCATGCGGTTCAGGCAGCGGATAAACGTGGACTTGCCGCAGCCAGAGGGACCGATCAGCGCGGTGGCGTGATTGGCCGCCACGGTGATTCCGATGTCATATAGCGCCTGGGTCTTGCCATACCAGGCATTCAGTTTTTCGACCTGGATTCCAACCCCCATAGCTATGCCGCTCCGAAGGTACCACGGCGTACGGCGAAGCGCACCGCCGAGACCGCAGTGACGATGAGAATAATAAGCACGAGCGCCCCGGCCCATGCCTGCCGATGCCACTCGTCGTAGGGAGAAATGGCGTAGGAGTATATCTGCAAAGGCAGCGCGGCCGTCGGCTGATCGACCCGCAAATTCCAGAACTGATTGCCGAATGCGGTGAAGAGCAATGGAGCAGTCTCGCCAGCCACCCGGGCAAAGGCCAGCATGATCCCGGTTATCACGCCCGAAGTTGCGGTGCGCAGGGTGATGGAGAGAGTGGTGCGCCAGCGCGGAATCCCCAGCCCGTACGCGGCTTCGCGCAAAGCCTGCGGCACCAGCAGTAGCATTTCTTCGGTAGTTCGGGAGATGGTCGGGATCATCATGATCGCTAAGGCCACGCCTCCAGCCAGGGCGGAGAAGTGTTTTTGGGAGAGAACAACGATCGCGTAAGCTACGATGCCGATCACGATGGAAGGCACGCCGTTCAGCACATCGGCGGTGAAGCGGATGGCGTCGCCGAGGCGGTTGCGGCCAAATTCGGCGAGGTAGATGCCGGCGCCCACTCCTACAGGAACACCGATAAGGCTAGCCAGGGCGAGTATGAAGGCCGAACCGATGACGGCGTTCGCCATTCCGCCGCCCGCTTCGCCCACGGGTTTCGGGGTTTGGGTGAGAAATGCCCAATTGATCGAGCCGACACCGCGGTAGACAAGATAGCCGAAGATTGCAGCTAAGGGCGTCAGAACCAGGATGACCGTGAGCACTGCCGCGCCGGTCATGACGTGGTCGGTGACACGACGCCGCAACGCGATGGGCGGGACCGTGTGCAAAGCGGCAGTGTTGTTCGTCTCAGGCACGGGCGCTCGCAGGCTGGCCGCGGGTGACTGTCCAGACCAGCAATCGTGCCAGGGCGTTGACGACGATCGTTACCAAAAATAAAGCCAGACCAATCTCGATGAGAGCCGAGAGGTACACATCGCCCGTGGCTTCGCTGAACTCATTGGCTAGCACGCTGGCCATGGTGTATCCCGGCGCAAATAGTGACTTGGCAATCTCGGGGCGGTTTCCGATGACCATGGTGACGGCCATAGTTTCGCCCAACGCGCGGCCGAGGCCGAGGATGATGCCGCCCATGATGCCGGCGCGGGCGTTGCGCAGGACGCCCACGCGAATCATTTCCCAGCGTGTGGCGCCGAGCGCGAGTGCGGCCTCCCGCTGGTGCTGGGGCACCACCATCAACACTTCACGCGTGATCGAAGAGATGATCGGGATAATCATGATGGCCAGGATGATTCCCGCCGCCAGCATGCTGATGCCGTAGGGCGGACCTGTAAACAATCCAGTCCAGCCTAATGTCCTGGACAGGAACGGCTCAATGTAATTACTGAGAAGCGGCACGAGGATAAAGATCGCCCACAGGCCGTAGACTACGCTGGGAATCGCAGCCAGCAATTCCACGAAAAACGAAAGCGGCCCGCGAAAAGCCGGCGGACACATCTCCGTGGTAAACACGGCTACGCCGATCGACAGCGGCACGGCAATGAGCAAAGCCAGGAGCGAGGAGACCAGGGTTCCGTAAATGAACGGCATAGCGCCGAAGCGCTCGTTCACCGGATCCCAATCGTGCCCGGCGAAAAACTTGAATCCAAAGGCATGCCAGGAAGGCCCGGAGCGCAGCATCAATTCGTAGACAATCAACACCAGAACGCCCAGCACCGCCAAGCCGCACAGCAGCATGGCGTACTTAAAGACTTGGTCGCCGACTTCGCCGTTGCCCTCGCGAAGAAAGACCGCAGCCTGCCTCGGCTTCGCAGAGGGACCACTAACCTTCGTCGCTTCAACGGGTTGCGGACCAGGCATATCAGGCCGGAGTGGGGCAGACATGGCCATTCGTGTTTAACCTAGCAGAGTCCTGTTAACAGGATGTTAAAATGACACAGCTTTTCGGGTTGTCTTTTCCCGGGTAAGCCTGTATTTTCATCTCCCGATCCGATTCTGTCTTCCTTTTATGCCGATCGCCCCAAAGCGCAGCCGGGTTGTTTTTCAAAAGCTTGAACAGGACTTGATCAAGCTTTCCTCGAAACCGCGGGCGGAGAACGTGCACCGCTTCCGCACAGGCACGCGGCGCTTGCAGATACTGCTCGGCGAACTCTCTCCCAAGCTGGACCGCAGTCAGAGAAAATTGCTGAAGATGCTGGGACGAATCCGCAAGCGCGCCGGCAAGGTGCGCGATCTGGATGTGCAGCTGGCGGCTCTACGCGCCTTGAAAATGCCGAGGGAACCGCGGCGCAAGACACAACTGGTGAACCATCTGATCGAACTCCGCGGAGAGCAGGAGAAGAAGCTGCGGAAGGCAGTTGAGGAAGACTTCGTCCGCGAGATTCGCAAGCGGCTGAAGCGCGCCAGCAAGAACTTTAGGCCGGAAGCAAGCCGGGATCCTCTGGCAGTCGCCCGAGGGATGCTGGAACGGATTAACCGCGAGGACGCGCCGGTTACCGAAGCGCTGCTACACCAATACCGCATTCTGAGCAAGCGAGCCCGCTATGCGGCCGAGTTCGCCGAGGAGTCGACTGAAGCGCAGAAGTTCATCGCCACGCTTAAACGCATGCAAGACGTACTGGGCGATTGGCATGACTGGCTCACTCTGACGCAAACCGCCGGCGAACATCTGGGCGAGGTGCGCGAGTCGGCGCTGGTGGCGGAACTGCATAACGTGACCGGAGCAAAGTTTCGCCATGCCGTTGCGGTGCTCTCGCAGATGCGCGGAACGCGCGCCGGCAAGCCCACGGCCGCCGCGCAGGCCGGGGCTCGTGCAGATGCTTCGAAGAGTCGGCCTTCGACGTCTGCTGCTTGAGACTCTTCGCCGTTTTTCCCGGATTTCTCTGTGCACTCCGCGGCCGTTCTTCGCGCACTCCGCGATTGGAGATTTTGCCGGCTTCTATTAAAAACCCTGAAACGCGGAGACCGCGGAGAACTTCCGCGGAGATCGCGGAGATTTGGATGACCGCGCGGGCCATCACATGTAAACTGTTGGCCTTCGCCCATGCCGACCTTTGCCGCGGTTGATATCGGATCCAATTCCGTCCGGCTGAAGATCGCGCGCCTCACGCGTGGCCGCCTTCATTCCATCCACGAAGACCGGGAGGTTACGCGCCTAGGCGAGGGCGTGTTTCGTTCTGGCTTTCTCACTCCCGAATCGATGGCTGAAACCGTGAAGGTCTTGCGCCGCTTTCACCGCGCCACGCAGCAGGTGGTCACGGACCCGGTCCGCGTGGTGGCGACCAGCGCTCTGCGGGACGCGCGTAATTCGCAGGCCTTTCTGGAGTGGGTGCGTTCTGCGACGGGATGGAAGGTCGAAATTATTTCGGGATTGGAAGAAGCGCGCCTGATTCATCTGGGACTGGTCTCTAATCTTCGCGTGGACAGCGCGCCCGCGTTGATGATGGATCTGGGAGGCGGAAGCTGCGAGCTGACGGTTTCGGGGCGAGGCCATATTCGCGACATGGTGAGTTTGCCGCTGGGAGCGGTCCGCCTCACCGATGAATTTCTGGGCCACGATCCGCCGCGCAAGGGCGAACTCAAACGGATGCAGGGGTTCGTGACCCGCGAAGTGAACCGGATCGCCTCGCGCGTGGTGGCGGCGAAAGTTAAGAATGTGATTGCCACCTCTGGAACTGCCGCCGCGCTGGCGGCCGCGGCCAGCCATCTACGGAAGAATGGGAGCCGGCAGCGTACCGTCGTTTCCTGTGTCGAGATGGCGCGAATCGCCAAGCAACTGGCGCGCCTGCCCGTGGACGAACGGCGGCAGATTGAAGGCATCGGTCCGCGGCGGGCGGAAATCATTGTGGCCGGTGCGATCGTTTATCACGAACTGCTCGACCGTTGCCACCTCAAGGGGTTCCGCTATTCCGCACTGGGCTTGCGCGACGGACTACTGGCGCAGATGGCGGCGGAACACGACCGCAGCACGCGCTCCGGAAAACAGATTGAATCGGAACGATGGGAATCGATTACCAGGGCCGTGGCTCATTACAACGTGGACATGAAACACGCGCTCGAGGTGCGCGACTCCGCTATGTTTTTGTTCTCGGCGCTGCGTTCGGTGCATGGGCTGCCGCCGGAATTCCGCGAATGGCTGTCGGCAGCCGCCATGCTCTACGAGGTGGGAGACTACGTCAACCGCAACGCGCATCACCGGCACACTTATTACATCATTTCGAACTCGGAGATCCTGGGCTACACGCCACAACAGCGCCGCATCATCGCGGCGATTGCGCGCTATCTGGGAAAATCTCGCCCCACGTTGGAAGATACGCCGATGAAGTCTATTGATCCGGCGGACCGCGCCGGCGTGCAGAAGGCGATTCTTCTTCTCCGCCTGGCGCGTGCCCTGAACCTGGGCCGGAGCCGCGCGGTGCAGAGGGTGCGGGTCAGCCAGCATGGCGCTGAAGTACGGCTCACGCTCGTGCCTCGCCGGCGCATGGGTGTGGACCTGGAACTTTGGGCGATTGAGAAGGACTGCGCTTACTTCCGCGAAGTTTTCGGGCGTGAACTCTCCACTGCCGCGGTGTAGAGAGTACGCAGCGCTTTCGGCGTCAAGCACCATTGCAGCGTTCCGGAGGTGCGGCGCATGTCGACGCGAGCCACGGCTCCCTTCTTTAGGTCGACCGAAGCTTCGCAGCCGGACTCGCTGATCAGCGTGCCCATGAACTGGCTTAGGTTGGGATTGTGTCCGACGACCATGATCGATTCCTGGCTGGCGTATTTTTCGAGCAAGCGGCGGAAGTCGGCGAAGGTGGCCGCGGGACGCAGCGCGGTCTCGATTTGCAACTTGCCTTCGTAGCCCATTTCATTTCCCACTAGGGATGCGGTCTGGGTGGCGCGCTTAAGCGGGCTTGAAATAATGCAGTCCACCTGCGCGTCGATTGCGGCCAGCGCGCGGCCCACGTAGCCGCACTGTTCAATGCCTTCCTTGTCGAGCGCGCGCTTCTCGTCCTTCTTGGGATTAGCGAAGGCTTCGCCGGCGCTGGCGTGACGCAGAAAATAAATGGTCATTGGGAATTATCGTACTCTTCCGGCGAGAGCTTTGCGCTTCCCTGCCTCGACCTGTGGCAGATTCAAGCCGGCGGGCTGCTTGCCCTCGGCCACGCTGATCAGATAATCCTGCGCACTGAAGGCGGCCGCGCCCACAGGCGGTTTGCGATTGCGTTTGCCGTGCATGGGCTGCCAGGCGCGAATGTAGGTGGCATCGCGCAGCAGGATTCGGGCCTTGCGGTTGTCTACCAGGTAGACGTCGAGAATTTCGCGGCGAACGCGCTCGCGCTGGAATTCGTCGCGCAAAGGGACGAGCACTTCGACGCGCTCGTAGAGGTTGCGCGGCATCAAGTCGGCGCTGCCGATGTAGATCTCTTCCTCGCTGCCGTTGCCGAAGTAGTAGATGCGGCTGTGCTCGAGGAAGCGTCCCACGATACTTCGTACGCGGATGCGGTCGCTGAGGCCGCGCACGCTCGGGCGCAATGCACAAATGCCGCGCACGATGAGATCGATCTCCACACCAGCCTGAGAAGCTCGATACAAGGCCTGAATCATGTTCTTGTCGAGCAGGGCGTTCATCTTGGCGATGATGCGGCCGCCGCGGCCCTGGCGCGCGTGGTCGGCCTCGCGGTCGATCAGGGCGATCACTTTTTCCGCGAGATCGAGCGGGGCCACCAGCAGCGGGTCGTAGCTGGGGTTCTCGGCATAGGCGGTGAGAAAACTGAAGACGTCGTGCACGGAGCGGGTAATTTCCGGGTTCGCCGTGAACAGGCTGAGGTCGGTATAGATGCGCGCGGTGGTGGCATTGTAGTTTCCGGTTCCGATGTGGGCGTAGCTGCGCACGCCATCGGGATCGCGGCGCACCAGCAGCGACAGTTTGCAATGCGTCTTCAGGCCGACCAAGCCATGAAACACCTGCACCCCGGCATCTTCCATTTCGCGCGCCCAGCGGATGTTGTGGGCTTCGTCAAAACGCGCTTTCAATTCGACCACCGCGGTGACTTCCTTGCGCGACGCGGCATCCATCAGCGAAGGCACGATCAAGGACTGCTCGTTGGTGCGGTAAAGAGTCTGCTTGATCGAAAGTACGTGCTCATCTTCCGCCGCCGACTCGATGAACGACACCACTGCGTCGTAGGAGTCGAAGGGATGATGCAGCAGCACGTCGTGCCGCCGGAGTTCCTCGAAAAGATTTTGGGACTTGGCGGTAAGGCGCAACTCCCGTGGAGCAAAGGGGCGATACTTCAGATCAGGGCGCTGGGTCTGCTCGTAGACGTTAAACAGACGCGAAAGATTGACGGGACCGTTCACCGGAAAAACCTGCCAGGGATCGAGTTCGAACACGGTGCGCAGGCGGTCGATAATTTCGGGATCGGCGTCGGCTTCAATTTCCATGCGGACCGCGTCGCCTTTGCGGCGATTGTGCAACTCGGCACGCACGGACTCGAGAAGATTGCGGGCCTCTTCTTCCTGCAGATAAAGATTGCTGTTCCGGGTCACGCGAAACGGCGCCGAAGAAACGATGTCATAGCCGTGATACATGTCCTGGGCGTGGTGGGCGACCAGATCGGCGAGAAAAATGAAGTCGGCAGTCGTGTCCGAGGGCAGGCGCACCAGGCGAGGCAACGCGCGGGGCACCGACACCACACCCGTATAGGTGAGCGCGGAGCGGCGCCGCCGGCGCAAGAGAAAGCCCAGGCACAGGGCCTTGTTGATCACACGCGGAAAAGGATGGCTGGGATCCACCGTCACCGGAGTGAGCAAAGGATCCAATTCTTTCTCGCAATATTCGTTGACGAAGCGGCGGGCTTCGGCGTCCAGTTCGTGCAAAGCGAGTACGCGGATTCCGTGCTCTGCCAGCGCCGGACGCAACGCATTCCAGCACTCGTATTGTTCATCCACGAACTCGTGAGTGAGGCGTGCCAGAACCTCGCGCTTCTCACCCAGCGTCAATCCGTCGGGACCGGCTTCGTTGTAGCCGTCCTCAATCTGCTGCATCATGGCGGCCACGCGAATCTCGAAAAACTCATCCAGATTGCTGGCGGAGATGGCCAGGAACTTGAGCCGCTCCAGAAGCGGGTTGCCCTCATCCTGTGCCTCCTCGAGCACACGCCCGTTGAAGGCGAGCCATGAGGTATCGCGGTTGAGGTAATACTCAGGATTATCTAGCGAAATGCGAGCCATGCGAGGGTCTTACTCGTTCGATTGTGGGGGCTTCCGACAGCTAGTATAAAACATCCGCTTGGTTGGCGCAGAACGCTGAATCAAGGAAGACAAGGGAACAATCACTGGTCAGTGGCTAGTGGTCAGTGGCTCGTGAGTGCCTTGAGACGGACGCGGGGTTGGGGGAGGGTGCGCGGCGTTTTTAGGAAGGATACGGCCGGAGTTGTGCCCTTCCCTATGCGATGCACAGCGAGGCAATCTTCCTCACTGACCACCGACCACTGACCACTGATCACTTCCTTACTTAACTTGCTTGATGGCCTCTTTCTCTTTTTGCACAACGCTGTCCGGCAACGGCGCGTAGCTGAGCGCAGCCGTCATCTTCTGTCCGTCAGTGACCATCCAGTTCAGATAATCGACCAGAATTTTGCTTTTCGCTGCGTCCTTCGACTGCTGAGGAACCAGCAGCCAGGTGAAGCTGGAAATGGGATATGCGTCTTTGCCTGGCGCATTGGTGATGGAGACGCGAAAATCCGCCGGCATCTTGGGAGCGGACGCCGCCGCCGCCGTCACGCTCTCCAGAGAAGCCTTCACAAAGTTTCCCGCGGAGTTCCTGACGCTGCCGTAGGAGATCTTATTCTGCACGGCGTAGATCAACTCGATGTACCCGATCGCTCCGGGCATCTGTCGAATCAACCCCGCAACGCCTTCGTTTCCTTTTCCACCAAGGCCGATTGGCCACTGGACAGAAGTATTTCTGCCCACCCTGCTCTCCCAATCCGGGCTGATTTTCGACAGGTAGTCAGTCCAGATGAAAGTGGTCCCGCTGCCATCGGAGCGGTGCGCCACAACGATATCCCGGTCGGGAAAGTTGACGCCCGGATTTACGCTGGTAATGGCTTTGTCATTCCATTTTGTGATCCTGCCGAGAAAGATTCCCGCGAGGATCTCCGGGGTAAACTTCACTTCCCCGCTCACGCCCGGAATGTTGTAAGCCGGCACGTCCGCACCTAGCACGGTGGGAAGGTTGAGAATCTTGGTCTTCCGTTTGTCTTGCGCTTCCTTGAGTTGAGCGTCCGTCATGGGCATATCGCTGGCGCCGAAATCAACCGTACCCTCGGTGACCTGGCGGATGCCGCCGCCGCTGCCGATGGATTGGTAGTTGATCTCGATATCCGAGTGCAACCCGTGGTATTCGCTGAACCACTTCGAATAAATGGGGTAAGGGAATGTGGCGCCGGCGCCGTTCAGTTTGGTCTGAGCTACGACCGGCAGGGCTGCAAGGGCAAACAACAAGAGCAGGGTGAGTTTGCGCATCACGCGATCATTTCTCCTTAGGAGAGCTATGCTCGTTTCTATCGGCGCTATATTACAGCACGGTTACAAACGGGTGAATTTCTGATGAATGGACCGGGCGTGCTTAATGGGCAGACGTTATTGAGGGCGTCAAGCGTGCGATTTCACGAGGAAACAGAGTGTTGCCGGGAAACTGAGTACGCAGCGCGGTTAGCAGTTCGAGGGCGCGAGGCTTGTCTTTGTCGCGCACGTAGGCAATCGCCAGCAGAATGCGGGCAAACGGTTTCAGATAACGGCCATGTTCAGCGGTCATCTTCAGGTCCGCGATGCCGCCTTGCTTGTCGCCGGGCAAACCGCCCATGCGCAGGAGCCAGCGCACCGGCGCGGTCATGCTGCCGATAACGTACTTGCTGAAGCCTGTTGCCACCAGTACGTCGGAACAGTCGTTGCTGCAGACGGCGAGAAGCTGCTGCGCCCAGACGGAAGCCTCTTTGGTGTAATGCAAGGACGCCATGTTTTTCTTCTCAATCAGCGCCGCGTAATCGGCCTGGAGCCCCGAGGCAAGAGTCATGGCAAACAGCCCGTCCCGGTCCTTCGCGTCTTTGCTCAGGCGGGCGCGGGCCAGCCGTTGCGCACGGTCGAGCGCTTCCTGAAAATGGTCGTGCACTACAGGATCCGGGCTCAGCTTCGTGCGTGAATTAAAAGACTGGTCGTCTGCAAAGAACTGTGTCTCCAGCACGCCCAGGCGGTTGAACTCCGAGAACAGACAACCGGCAGCCTCGCTTACCGGCCCGACGGGATCGTCAGGATGCTCGGCCTCCCAAGTGGAGAAATCCTTTTGCGCTCCGGTGAAATCCAGGTTGTACAGGCCGAGGAATCCGCGATCCAGAGAAGTATCAAAGCTGGGATCACGCGGGTCAGCGGCATGCGCCGGCACGCAAAAAACCAGAACCAAGCCCAGGACTGTTACCAGACCGACGGTTAAACCAGTTCTGGATTGGGTCGTTGTTGGCATGCGTATCCGTTTGAATCCCCTCTATATCGCGTCTTTTCCGGCAACGCAATATTACTTTTTGTACATGCCGTTTTGATGCAACTACTTGACCCCGCGTCTATCCGATTCCTGCATCACGAGCGCGCCCGGATGCTCAACGTTCCGCAAACGGGCATCAATCTGGTGTCCTCCCCGGAAAACAGCCTTATGAGCGATTCCCCATCGCGAGGCCCCGGGGTGGACCTGAATTCCACCCCGATGGACCTCACGCGCAAAAAACCGGCGCCGGAACTGCTTTGAAATCAAGATAGCAAGGTTTGGTTTACGCTAAGTCACGGAATTGTCAAGGAAGTGTATTTTTCCGCGGGGACCAAGCTTGCACCCACGATCTGGGCGTCATCGTCACCGACGGCAGGGCCTTCTTTTCCGACGAGAAGCGGCACTGCACGTTTGAGAATCGGCATTCACGAGGAAGTTTTCACCGACCCCTACCGCAACGGTGGTTCTGCAGAAAATCCGTTTCGAACGGGGGCTATTGCGGCGCGGCCTTCAGCGTCAACAGGCCTTGGACTTTTCCCCAATCATCAGTTGCGCGATCAAAGGTAACTTCCCGGCGCTGGCCGGAAAATCGCGGGTCCAGCAGGAAGATCTTGAGGATCGAATCTATTCTCTCGCCCTCCGGGGTATAGACCGTGCTGTAGATGATTCCGTAGACAACATACAAGTAAGAATTCCACTCCATGAGCAGGGCTCGTCTCTCGGTGAGCGCGCCGATCAAGGTGCCGGAAACGAGCGAGGTCGCCGGCACATATTCTGCCGTCACTCTGATGGGGCGGCCATCGCTCAGCAGATGCCTTCCCTGCAGCTTCGTGGCAAAATCCTTTAAAGACTTTGGGTCCGCCCTTTGAACGTCGTCTTCAAGAGCAGAGTCCTTCCCGCAGCAAAATTCTTTATCGCGGAGAACAATCTCGACCGAGGCCGCGAGCACATCAGAGGCGTCTTTGGACTTCGCCGTCAGCGAAGGCAGATCGCTGATGCGGACTTCCGTATTGGGGGAATAAGTTTGCCCGTACGCGAAGCAAACCGCGAGGCACATCAAGGCGCGGCCGCCTAAAACAAGAAAAGCAGACCAGAGGGAACGAGGCTCAGTCACGCATCACCTCTTTACGGCCTTCGTGCCGTTACAAACCACCCGCTGCGATTACACTTCGGCGGCGCTCGAGTAAACCAGTTCCACCACCGTGCAGTCGTCGCTGAGAGGATTTCCGGCGCAGAACTCCGTTACCGCGGTGAAGATGCCTTCCAGTGTCGGAGTCTTCGCGGCGGCTGCTTCCAGGCGTGAGTCTTCGAAGAAATCTCCCATGGAATTTTCCGCTTCGGTCACACCATCGGTAACCAGGATGAAGCGGTCGCCCGAATTGAGCTGGCAGCGGGCGCTTTCAAACGTTGCATCCGGCAGCAACCCTACCGGCACGTTGCCGTGCGGCGGACGCATCACCTCTCCACCGCAGACCAGCAAGGGCTGCACGTGGCCGCAATTGACGTATTCCAGATCGCCGTCCCGGCGCAGGCGCGCCAGCAGCACGGTGGCATATTTTTCTCCCACCAGTTTTTCCGTGAAGAAGTGATTCACGGCGGCAACCACGTCCAAAAGCGGCATCCCCGAGCTCAAATGCGAATAAATCATGCCTTGCAAAGTGGACGCCAGCAGCGCCGCCGAGACTCCCTTGCCACTCACATCCGCGAGCACCACGGCGAGGCCTTCCTTGGTATTAACCGCGTCGAAAAAGTCGCCTCCAATTTCTTTGCAAGACAGATTCTTTCCGCGCAGCTTCGCAAACGGCACATCCGGAATTTTCACCTGCATGAGGCGTTGCTGGATGCTCGCGGCGATGGTCAATTCCTGCTGATAGCGCCGCGATTCTTCCTCGGCCTGAACCAGCCGGGCATTCTCGATCAACGACCCGGCTTCTGTCGCGATGGCCCGTAGAATGTCGTGGCCGACGCCGGAAAATTCCCGCGAAGCGAAGCGCGAGTCTACATACAAAACTCCCGCCACTTCGGAGGCAGCGTTAGGCGCAGGCGTCTGCTGGTCGCGGACGGCCTGCACCTGCCGCTTGCGCAGCGGAATGCAAATCACGGTGCGCAGGTCGTAGGCCACAATGCTCTGCCGCGCCGCGAGGTCCATGGAACTGCCGGTATCGGTGCGCAGAAACTCCGAGTTTGAACGCAGCGATTCGTCCAGCGCGGAGTGGGAGATGGTTTTGTCGTCCAGCAGCGCCTCGCCTTTGCTGTTGCGCCCCGCAGCCAGCCGCAATTTGCCGTCGTCGTCTTTGAGAAAGACGTAGCCACGCTCGGCGCGCGTCAGCCGCAGCGTCACCTCCAGCATGGTCATCAGAATCTCGTCGAGCACGCCGGCCGTGTTCAACTTGCGGGCCGCTTCCAGAAACAAAGTCAGCTTTTCCAGGTCGGTGGCTTCCTGCGAGATCTGGATCCCGGAAATCTGGCTCAGGAACTCGCGCGCCGTGTTCGAGGTGCCGTGCGCTGGATTGAAAATGGCGTAGGTGGAATCGCGCGCCCCACATTCCAGGCGGTCGTTGCGCTCCAGCCTTTGCCGATGAACCCGTTCTCCGTTAACGAAGGTGCCGTGCTTGCTTCCCTGATCGACAAGAAAAAAACCCTCTTCCTCGAGCACGATGAGCGCGTGGTCGCGCGAGACGCGAGGATCGGCGATCACCAGATCTTTGTCGACCTTGCGCCCGACGCTGAACGGAGTCCGGTTGAGGACGATGTTCCGCTGTTCGTTGCCTTGCACCAGCACCAGCGCGGGAAACACGCCGGAACCGGAAGACGAACGGCCTATCGCATTCAAGGTCATGGGGTGTGGCGCCCCTCCCTACAAGTTTACCCGGAAGTCACGCCGATAAGCATAATGACAGGAATCAGGGCCCGGCGGGAAGAGCCATCCTGGAGACTCGCGGTAGCGCTCCCACCCCAGCTTCGGTAGACTGCGGCGGCGTGCCTCCTCCGGACACAACTCGCCAGCAGGCGCTCAATTCCCGGCTGAAGAGCTTGCTTCTTCTTATCTTCGTGTCTGTACTGGCCGTTTTCTTCGGCGGGCGATCTCTGGTTCTGCTTCAAGGCGCCGACTTTCCTCATTTTTATTGCGCCGCGCGCATGCTGGCCGATGGCCTTGGGAGCCAACTGTATGACGCCGACGTTCAGAGACAGTACCAGGCGCGCTACGCCGGAAGAGTTGGCACGCTCTATACCCACCCTCCATTTGAAGCTGCCCTCTACCTCGCGGTGGCTTGGCTGCCATTGAGATATGCATATCTGCTTTGGTCTTTCTTGAGCATGGCGCTCACTGCCGCGAGTGCAATACTCCTGACGAGGGAAGCGCTGTCTCCCTGGAGTTGGCGGGTCGTGCTTGTGGCCTCGCTCACTTTCGTTCCCTCGTTGGTCTGCGTCATCCAGGGCCAGGATTCGCTGCTCCTGCTGTGGTTCGTAGTTCTGGCGTTCACCGCCCTGCGGCGGGGCCGTGGGTTTGCCGCCGGTTGCTGGCTCGCCCTCGGACTCTTCAAGTTTCAACTCGTACTGCCGCTGGTGCTCGTGCTCGTTTTGACGCAACGAAGTTCGAGGGCCGGCCTGGCAAAAGGCTTCAGCCTGACCGCACTGGCGCTTGCGGGAGTATCCGTCGCCATCTCCGGGTGGTCCGTGCTTACGCTTTACCCAAACTTCCTGTTGCATTTCCACGAACAGCCTTTGGGCGGCATTGCTCCCGGGGGGATGGCTAACTTCCGTGGATTGGCCTACTTCCTTTTTCACCGCGATGGAGACCATTGGATTATCGCCGCAGTGTCCATCCTTTCTCTGGCTGCGCTGCTTACGACGCTTAGGGGCTGGAAACACGCGCAAAAAGAATTCCGCCAGGAACCTTCAGGCAACGTGAACTACGAGTTCGATCTCGCTTTTGCCAACACGGTGCTGTTTGCGCTGCTGGTCAGCTACCATCTCAATCCGCACGATCTTGCTCTCCTGTTGTTATCGATTCTTCTGCTGCTGCATTGCGCCCGGGTGCAAACGCAGCACCCACCACGACCCGCGCAATGGATGACGTTCAGCTTGATGGGAATCCTGTTTTTGCCTCCGCTGCATTTGTGGGCGCTGACGGCGCGCGCATACGACATTGTCGGTATTCCCGTGTTCTTATTGTTTCTGACCAGTGCGGTTCTCAAACTCATAGCACCAACGACCAGCCCAGGAAAAGCCACAACAATCCAAGGTTAATCACAAAGAGAGCTAAGCACACCATCCCAAATCGCGGCTGGAAGTGCGGACGCTGAAGCAACTGAGCGAAACCGACAAAAGCCGGAAACACTATCAGCAGATAGCGCAGCATGCTCTGCAAAGGAGGCGTGGTGTTCTTGCTGAGGAAGAAACCGATCGCAGCCGCCGAATAGAGAAGATATTCGATTTTAAGCCGGCTCCGAGTAGCGAGAACAGACACGAGGAGCAGGAAGATCACATTCAACACGAGAATTGGATCGGGCGTGTGCACTAAGGCATAAACACCGGCCCACAAAGTTGTCCAGGGCGGAGAGGTCGTAGTTCGCCAATACAGCCCGTAAGCTGAAGCGAGTGCGCCGTGGCCGGTCAAGTGCTGATATCCCAGGAATCCGGCCAGCCCAAAAGGGACCAAAAGAATTGGCAGTGCCTTTATCTTCCCGCGCCGCAGGGCCATGATCATCAGCGGCACAACCACCACTACGCCGACTGCTTTCGTCAGCGCCGCGGCCAAACCCAGCGCCGCGGCCGCCAGCCAACGCCGTCTGCGAGCCATGCACAGAGACCAGACGATCAAAGCTAGGAGCAGCGACTCCGGGTAGCCCGCGAAGAAAATAAAACTGGCCGGCCAGACGGCGCAAAGAAAAACACTCTGATTTGCCAGATCCGGCGTGCCTTCCCCGAGCAGCAACTCGTGCAATCCCCAAAAAAGAAAAAATGCCGCAGTGGTTGAAATGAGCAGGGCGGCAACCATCGGCGGAACCAGCAGGGTCATGATCTTTAGCAGGCTGGGATACATCGGGAAGAAGACAACCGCGTCCGGCCGGTCGTAGCCATGGGCCGCGATGTGAAGGTACCAAAGCGTGTCGAAACGCTCCCAGACGCCCAACAACAAGTAGCGCAGGCTGTGGTCAGGCGGACGCAGGTTTTCCGTGAAGGCATTCGAGTGCGCCAGCCGCCAGTTCACTGGCTGAATCAGAGCAACAGTCGCCGCGAAGAACGAATAGATGAGCCGTAGAAACAGGGCGAGCACAACTGCTCGCCGCCAGGGACGCCAGCCACGATCTTCGGTTGACGCTATGAGGGAAACATCGTCGACGCGATGGCCACGGTTGCCCGTACTCTGCGCCCGCCCACTCCTGATTCCCGTCACTTGACGGCCTCTTGGACTCGGTGCGGCTCGTCCTGCACATAAAAGAAAATCAGCGCGAACGTCCACACCGGCAAGGCAAACGTCGCAAAAAACGGCCACTGCCAGCCATCGAGCGCCGATGCCCGCGAAACCAGCAAGTCAACCACAGTGAGGCCGAGGCTTGCAGCCCACTGCCATCCCAAAAGAAGTGCGCCCAAGCCGTATGCCAAACGGCGAGCGCGCGACCGCGACACAAACGCCGCCTGCTCCCGTGCCAGCAGCAGCATTACCGGCAGCAGAAGAACCTGGTTGTAAGGTGCGTACATCGGTATCACGAGTACGGTCAAAGCGAGCACAAGCGCTGTGGCACAGGTGAATCCTGAAACCTCCGCTCGCTCTCGTCGCAACTTCCATAACAGCGGCGCGCAAGCCAGAGTAGCGGTCACCGCGAGAATCTGCGCGCCCACGCGGCCCATGCTCCGGCCCGCGGCGGAGCCCAAAAGCTCATTCAACATGACTTCGATCACCGACTGGTTTTGCGTGTACTGGTGATATTGCCCGATGGCCCCGGCAAACATTCGCCACCAACCCGGCAGAATAATCTCCGCGCCGGCCAACAACAGAGCCATCACCAGCCCAAACCCAAACACGAACTTTCGCCGCGCGCCCCAATCGCTCGCCGCCCACAAAAGCAGCCATGCCACCAGAGGCCATGCCAGTTGCGGCTTGATGGTCGCCAGCGCCAGCAGCACTCCACCGGGGAACAGGGAACCACTGGCCACGCAGGCCACCGATCCCGCCAGCAACGCCGCCACCAGCAGGCTCAGTTGCTGCAACTTGATCCCTTGCAGTGCCGGAAAGCTCCCCAGCGTAAGCGCGACGCACGCGACGACGGCCATCAGCGGCAATTCCCAGCGCAGAACCCGCAGCCACAGCCAAACGCTGGCCGCCGTCAAGCCCACCAGCAGCCCGTGAAAAAATATCTGCACGCCATGAAAGGGAAAGCCGATCAGTGGCGCCAACAGAAACACCACATACAAGGGATAAGCAAATCCCTGCCGATCCTTGGGATCGTCAGGCCGGCCCGGATCCAGTTCGCGGCCGTAGTATCCCTTTTGTATTTCTGTAGTGATGTCGCTGCCGTAGGGATTTCGATGGTGCAGCAGCAATTCGCGCGCGCCCAGCCAGCGCGGATAAAGATCGGAGAGATTTCCGCGCGGACGCTGGTGCGCCGCGGAGTCGGCTTTTTCGTAGGGAACGAGCACGCGCTGCACGTAGTACCACATGCTTCCCGCGCACAGCAGCGCAATCCACATTTCGAGTTGAAAATTCTTACGCAACGTGAGTAAGGGGAATCGGACCGAGACTCCGGCTCCGAATGTCCGGTTCCCTGGCCGCCATGTTACAACTAATGCTCTGAAGAACTCCTCATGAAGCTGCGCATCGCAGTTTCGGCGGCTATCGGCTTGGCCAGCGGCCTCTTCTGCTGGTTCCTGACCAAGCATTTCCATCAGGACGCCGCCGATTTCCGCTGGGCTCTGCATCTGGCGCAAAAGCTGTTGGCTCGGCAAAATCCATACGACACTCCTCTGGAGCAGTATCCCTTGACCGCGGCACTTTTCGCGCTACCCTTCCTACGCTTGCAGCCGGAAACCGCCGCGGGCACATTCTACGGACTCAGCTCCGCGCTGCTGGCCTTTGGCCTTACGCGGCACAGCTACCGCGGTTTACTGATATTTCTCGCGTACCCCTACTGGGCCGGATTGCTCAGCGTTCAGTGGTCTCCCATCATCGCGGCCAGCGCGTTCTTCCCGTTCCTCCTGCCCGTAACCATGGCTAAGCCGCAGATTGGGCTGCCGGTATTTTTCACTAGCGCAAGCCGCCGCGGCATCGTGGCTTGTTTCATCGCCGGGGCGTTAAGCCTCGCGGTTCTGCCCAGGTGGCCTCTGCTTTGGGTCGCGCAGATGAAGCACTATGAACACTTCGTTCCGCTGCTGGTGTTGCCCGGACCGCTGTTGCTGCTCGCACTATGGCGTTATCGCGATCGCGACGCGATTCTGCTGCTGCTGGCCGCCTGCGTGCCGCAAAGATGGTTTTTCGACAGCTTTATCCTGTGGCTCATTCCAAAATCACGGCGGGAGATTCTCGCCACCGTTTTCTTCAGTTGGGGTGCGGGCATCTGGCGCTGGTACTACGTTCCGCACAACTTCACCGAAGTGGGTAGGTGGGCTGTTATCTTTCTTTACCTGCCTATGCTGGCAATTGTCTTAACCCGCAGCGTGGCGGCCGCCGCGACGGATCCGCAATGAACAAGGCTCTCAGTACAAGACACACTTTTCTGGCAATCCTGTTGATCGGCCTGTTCGCCATGACGGCGCGCAACGTCACCGATCCGGACCTCTGGTGGCATCTCAAGACCGGGCAGTATATTGCCGAACATAAAAGCGTTCCTCACACCGACCCTTTTTCCTACACTCGTGCCAGCCAGCCCTGGGTCGCGCATGAGTGGCTGACCGAAATTCTGCTGTACGAACTGGAACGCACCACAGGTTTTGGCGGACTGATCGTCGTCTTTTCTACAGTGCTCTGTGCGGCATTCTTCGTGCTTTACTTGCGCTGCGGCCCGGCCCCCTACCTTGCCGGCGTGGTCACGCTGTGCGCGGCCTGGGCCACTGCGCCGGTCTGGGGAGTTCGTCCTCAGGTTCTTTCGCTTCTGCTGACCAGTCTGTGGCTGCTGATTCTCGAACGGTCCGAGCATGATCCAAAACTTCTTTGGTGGACGCTCCCACTGACTTTGCTCTGGGTAAATCTGCACGCCGGATTCGCTCTGGGTCTGGTTCTATCTGCATTGTTCCTCGCAGGAGAACTGGTTGAGAAGGTGCTTGGAGGCTCCCATCAGAGCGCGCCGCGCCGGCGCTTTGCCGCGCTTATCTTCCTCCTCGATCTACTGATCGTCCCTCTAAATCCCAACGGCCTGCGGATGTTCTCCTACCCGGTGGAAACTCTTCGGTCGGCCGCCATGCAGAGCTATATCGCCGAATGGGGCTCGCCCAACTTCCATCATGCCGGGTACTGGCCTTTCCTGCTGATCGTGCTGGGTACGTTCGCAACTCTCAGTTGGTCCCGTCGTGAGGTGCGACCGCGAGATTTGCTTCTTTTAGTGGTCAGCCTGTACGCGGGCCTCGGTTC
>Ga0185299_10002673_pt1 | contig 26517 bp, 17 predicted proteins | sample PaiPotPPA55metaG_FD_128002 | JGI IMG/M metagenome (GOLD analysis project Ga0185299, IMG submission 128002) | Iron sulfur acid spring bacterial and archeal communities from Banff, Canada, to study Microbial Dark Matter (Phase II) - Paint Pots PPA... ...
ATCCTGAGCCTGGGCAAGTGCCGTTGAGACAAAATAATATTTGCGGCCCCCAACGCCCGCAAGACACACCGTAAGGACAATTAAGCCCGCGAGGGTTCTTCGTATTAGCTGGCTGACTGGTTGGGGCACGAACTGTAGGCTATACCGGAAAAGCTAGAAACATCAACGCCCAGAACGATTTCATCCGGAGCGCAAAGCCATTTCGCCGGACAACTGTCGTAATCATGGGTGGGTATTGAAAAACTCGCTTTTCGCCCCAAACAGCCAAAATTGGGAGATAGAAAATGTCCAGGCAACCCGAGCGAATCGTTTCTAGGTCATCCTGACGCGATTTTATTTCGGCGATTTTCTCGGGAGGGAGTTTTTCAAAGCCACGCCTGATTACAAAAGCCTTACGCCTCGGAGCTTGAGCTAAAATGCTTCCATCGGAGATGTCGTTGGATAAATAGCCGGTGTAGACTCAACTCGATCCTTCCGTTTGGATCAGACCGGACTCAGCTCATGGCTCCTAAGTGCAAATGAATATCCTGCAGTAAGAGTGTGCGCCGGCCACCGCCGCTGTCGGCAAGAACATGTCGAGACGGAGGTTCATGACACTCTGGAAATACAATTTTCTCGCGACGGGAGGCCTGCAGCGGCTCGTGCTGCTCGTCTTATATTGCCTGCTCCCTTCCGTCGTGCTTGCGAACACGGACTACTATCGCCACGTGGTTTTTGACAACAGTCTCCCGTCTGAGACCTACTTCTACAGCGAAGGCTCGGCGAACGGGCCCAGCTTTCTTGAGCAGAAAAATTGGCACCTGCCCGTCGAGACCAAGACTTTCCTGACTCCTCCAAATGCCATCCGGCTGCAGTGGGAGTCGCAACCCGGCGGCGGATGGGAAGCCGAAGTGCGGGTCGTCAACTTCCGCAATCGCCTCCCGGAATTTTCCGGACACAATCTCTACCTCTGGTGTTTTGCTCCACAGGCGATTTCCGCGAATGATCTTCCTTCTCTAGTGCTTTCCAATACGAGCGAGGGTCTGCAGGTGGCAGAAATCCCGGGAGCATTCAGCGAGCCTTTGCCCATGGGCAAGTTTGCGGGCGATCTCCCATCCGGGCGCTGGGTACAGGTGCGCATCCCGCTTTCTGCATTCCACACGGGCTCTATCTACCCATTCCGGCCTGAGTATTTGCGGAACGTTGTCTTTCATCAGGGGCGAGCCGATGGCGTGCGGCACACGCTCATCATCGACGAGATTCGGATTGACGACGACCCGCCAGTGAACATTGGGGGAGCGAGTCTTCCGGCTCCTGCCAACGTTCACGCGATTGGCTACGACCGGCACGTGGAAGTCAGATGGAATCCGATAAACAGCTCCGCACTCGGCCGCTATGTGATCTACCGTTCGCTGGATGGCAAGGACTTCGAACCAGTCGGCATGCAGTGGCCTGGGACCCAGCGCTACTCAGATTTCCTGGGCAAGTCTGGAGTTACAGCGCAATACAAAGTTGCTGCCTCGGACACGCAGTATCGCCTCTCTCCGATGTCGAGTGCGGCCAGCGCCTCGACGCGTGAATTCAGCGACGACGAACTGCTCACTATGCTGCAGGAAGCGTGCTTTCGCTATTACTGGGAAGGCGCAGACCCTCATTCTGGCATGGCCCGCGAGAACATTCCCGGCGACGACCGCATCGTGGCCACTGGCGCGAGCGGGTTTGGGATTGCTGCGCTGGTGGTTGGCGTAGACCGCGGGTTCATCACCCGAGAAGAAGGAGTTGATCGCCTCATCAGGATCGTCGGCTTCCTGGAACACGCGCAGCGGTATCACGGAGCCTGGTCCCATTACATGGACGGAAGCACAGGAAAAACCATGCCGGTATTTGGCATGTTCGACAACGGTGGAGACCTGGTGGAAACGTCGTTCCTGATGCAAGGGCTTCTCGCCGCCCGGCAGTACTTCCATGGCAAGACAGAGCCAGAGCAGGATCTCTACCGGCGGGTTTCGCAGCTCTGGGAGTCTGTCGAATGGGATTGGTACCGCGGAGATCCGAAGAGTGACTTCATCTATTGGCACTGGTCAGCCGAGTGGGCCCGGCAAATTCATCATCCGCTCATCGGGTTCAACGAGGTCATGATTACGTATCTGCTTGCGATGTCGTCGCCAACGCATGGCGTGCCTCCTGAGACGTACTACTCTGGGTGGGCAGGACAATCCTCGACGGCGCTCGAATATCGCAGAGGCTGGTCCGGCACTACCGATGGTGATCACTACTCCAACGGGCACACATATTACGGGATCAAACTCGACGTGGGTGTCGGTACGGGCGGCCCGCTTTTTTTCACGCACTACTCTTATCTTGGCTTCGATCCGCATGCCCTGCACGACCGCTATACATCGTCGTATTTTCAGAACAACCGCAACATCGCGCTGATCGACCGTGCATATTCGATTGCCAACCCGAAACACTTCGAAGGCTACGGTCCGGATGCGTGGGGCCTCACTGCCAGTGACGGGCCGGCCGGCTACGTGCCGCATGCGCCCGACGACGGCAGCGACAAGGGGACGCTTACGCCCACGGGTGCGCTTGCTTCTTTTCCCTATACTCCCGAAGCCTCGATGGCGGCATTCAAGCACTACTACCGTGACCTGGGAGCTCAACTTTGGGATATCTACGGGCCGCGCGACGCCTACAATCCGGGGCACGACTGGATTTCGACGATCTACATGGGACTGAACCAGGCTCCCATCGCGGTCATGATTGAAAACTACCGCACGGGCCTGGTCTGGAAGAACTTCATGGCAAATCCCGAAATCGGCGTTATGCTACACAAGCTCGACGCGGTGACGGGAAAATGAGGAGACGCAGTAAACTCTCCGCTGCGAGGTAACCGATGGCAGGGCAAGATATTCAACGCCGAGAAATCGTGCGGGTCATGGCCATGGCCGCGGCGGCAGCAACTTTTCCCGGTTTCACCAAGTGGGCGTTTGCTGGGTCACACCTTCCCGCCGGCGCCCTGCAGATCAAGCCCGCCACCTACAGGCTCCAGTTTTTTTCGCCCGAGGAATACGCTCTGGTGGAGCGGCTGACCGACCTCATTATTCCCAGTGATGAAACTCCGGGCGCGCGCGAAGCGGGAGTCGCCGAGTTCGTCGATCACATGATCGCCCACGATCATGACCAGCAATACAAATACCGCACCGGCCTCACGTGGATGAACGCGCACTCCGAACGAACATTGGGACAGCCATTCCTCAAGCTTTCACAGGAACAACAGATTTCGCTTCTGGAGCCGTTGGCCTACAAAGCCAAGTACCGCTCTGGCGAAGAAGACGGCCGTGAGTTTTTCCACGCCATTCGCGAATTGACGGCCATGGGTTTCTATAGCAGCGAGATCGGATACAAGGAGCTGGACAATCCGGCACTGAAGTTCTACGCAGAGTCGCCAGCGTGTCCACACACGGACGACCGGGAGCACAAACATCTTCCCCCGGCGAAATGGTGAGCCATGCCAAAACAAATCTATGACGTGATCGTGATCGGGACAGGCGCAGGCGGCGGCATGGCGATGAAAACGCTTTGCGAAGCGGGCCTCAAGGTGTGCGCGCTGAATGCCGGACGGCGGCTCGATCCGGAAAAGGACTTTCGCAATCACCGCAAGCCCTGGGAGATGAAGTTCCGCGGCTTCGGCAATCCGGACGAATGGGCAGAGTCGTACGGGTACATGGACAGCGAGTGGGTGGAGGGGGTTTGGGAGCACGAGATTCCTTTCACCACGGCTCCCGGTACAAAGTGGATGTGGCCGCGATGTTTTGCCGTCGGTGGCAAGACGAACTTCTGGGGAAGGTCGTCGGCGCGGTTTGGCGACCTCGATTTCCGGGCGGCATCTCTCGATGGTCACGACGTGGATTGGCCAATCACCTACGCCGAGATCGCTCCTTACTACAGCCGGACCGAGCGCATGGTGGGCGTGTCTAGCACCGTCCAGAATCGGCCGAGCAACCCGGATGGTGAGTATCTGCCGCCGTTCAACTTTCGGTGTCTGGATCATATTCTGCACGCTGGCGCGGAGAAGATCGGCGTCCCCTACCTGCCGGACCGCATTTCGCAGCTGACGCGAGACCACGAGGGTCACCCGTCCTGCCATTATTGCGGGGGGTGCACGACGGGCTGTGATACGGGATCGTTCTTTTCGACGCCGTGGCGCTTCCTTCCCAAGGCCGAGGCTACGAACAATCTTGAGCTGCGGACCAATGCCGTGGCCAAGAACATTCTGGTCGACGAGAACGGAATGGCCAGGGGCGTGGCGTATGTCGACCGCAAAACAAATCAGGAAGTGGAAGTATTCGCACGCGCAGTTGTGGTCGCCGCGTCGTGCCTGGAGTCTGCGCGCATCATGCTCAATTCGAAGTCGCGCCACTGGCCGAATGGAATCGCGAATTCCAGCGGACAGCTCGGCCGAAACCTTTGTGACCACCTTTATGGCGAATCGGCCAGCGGCTATTTGCCGCAGTTGCTGGGACAGCCCAGCTTCCCCGACAACGTCGGCGACAACACTGTGGCATGGATGCCCCGCTGGCAGAACCTGAACAATCCTCGCGAAGAAAAATTTGTTCGTGGGTATTCGGTCTATCCCGGAGGCGGCTGCACGGAGTTTCCGTGGTATGCCAGCCAGGCGGAAGGATTCGGCTCCGCCTACAAGCGCGCAGTCAAGCGCCGCTACCCGACTCCGGTGAGTTTCACGGTCCAGGCGCCAACCCTGCCGCTGGCCTCGAACTACGTCGACCTCGACCCCGACGTCAAGGACAAGTATGGGATTCCGGTGGCGCGTATCCATTTCCAGTGGGGTGAGAACGAGCTCAAGATGTGGGAACACTCGAAGCAGGTATGCGCCGACCTGATTCGCGCGGCAGGCGGTGAATTCGAGAGCTCAGCCAAGGAGCCGTTAATGCCGGGATGGAGTCTGCACGAGACCGGAACCTGCCGCATGGGCAGCGATCCGAAGCAGTCGGTGACCAACAGCTTTGGCCAGACCCACGATGTGCCCAACCTTCACGTGTGCGACGCGAGCGTCTTCGTGACGCCCACCGATAAGACGACCACGATCAGCATCATGGCGTTCACACTGCGCTCCTGTGAACACATGATCGAGAACCTTCGCCGCGGCAGCCAGTCGAAAATAGACTAGAACTCAATCCTTAGCGCCAATTGTCCGACGCGGTTCCCGCCGGCGTCGCCGATGCGAGAGGCCTGAACTTGTCCGAATGTGCCTTGGCAAGGCGTTCCCGCACACTCAGTCAGATTGTTGCGCGGATCATCGAAGTTGGGGTGGTTGGGAAGATTGGTAAAGCTGCTCTCGAACTTCAAGTTAAACCGCTCCGTGAGCCGGAAGTCCTTGGCGAGCCCCAAGGAGAGGTTAACGGTTCCGGGGCCAACCATCGACCCCACGCCGGCGTTGCCAAAGCGGCCAACGACGCCACCGTTGGTGAGGCTTGAGCAATTAAGCGTGTTGTTGGACAAGCCAGTTCCTGCGGGAAAGCCGGGACAGGAGAATACGTTCGGATCCCACCACTGCGTGCGAGTGTGGTGAACGTTGGGATTGCCCGTAAGGTCAGGCCGGTTAAAACCATTATTGGCGTTCCCGGAGGAATTAAATTGAATGAACGGAGTATCGAAGGGGCCAGTTTCAACCAGGAAAATAGTGCTCAGCCGCCAGCCTCCGACGAACCCGTTCAGCACGCCACTGGCGTTGCCCAGCAGGTAGCGCCCTTTCCCAATGGGAAGCTCGTCGACCATGGTCGTAATCCAACGATGTTTGCGGGTGCCACCGACGTTGCCGTAGTCCCCTCTCAGGTTGTATTGGTTCATCGCGTCGCCCGTAATTTCCCCGTCAAAGGTGGAACGGGGCCACGATTCGGTGTCCGACAGGTTGCGCGCCCATGTCCAAGTACTTTGGAAAGTGAGCCCGTGGGAATACTTGTGGATTAGCTCGGCCTGCATCGACTCATAGGTGCTGAACGCGCCGGCGCAACGGCACCTGACATGATTCCAGGCTGGAAACGGTGTGGGCCCGGGGGTGCCATTCACAATAGGGCGCTGATTCAGATTCGGGCTCCAGGTGAGTTGATCCCCGCGGTTGGCAATATACGACACGCGCAGGGCGGTGTTACCGTGGAGCACCCTTTCGACCGACAGGTTCCACTGGATGCTGTACGGGTCCTTTTTGTTCAACTGATTCGCGGTGAAGAATGATTGGCTACCAAAGCCGAGGTTGGTGGGGTTGGGATCCAGGACGTTGGGGAACTGGAAGAACCCCGTGGAGCCAAACGAAGTATTAGCAAAATTCCCCTGGAAGCCGTCGTGGATACCTGCGATAGAGAAAAATATAGCTCCCAAGGTGGTCACGTCGTAGAGGCCGATGCCGCCGCGAACCACGGTCTTACTGTCGGCAAAGGGCCGATAGGCAAAACCGAGGCGAGGAGCCCAGTCTGTGTGAGTCTCGCGCAGTTGTTTCGGCCACCCCGCCTGTTTCGAGGTCAGGAAGGGAGTGCAGGGAGGCGGGCCGGGATTGGGATTGACATTGTTTGGTGTGTTGCAGGCGTTGACGGCCTCTGCCCACAACGGCTGCGTTGCCGCCAGGGACCTGGGGTCCGAGGAAATGATCACGCGCCCCGTGACCGGAACGCTGGGATCGAAGTTGGTGAGGTTAATGGGATCATATAAACCCGGCAACCTCGAAACCCTCAGGCCAGCGTCCAAGGTCAGTTTCTGAGTGACTCGGATCGTGTCCGCCGCGTAACCGTAGTAGTGAGTGGTCGTGCCATCGATGTTCCTCGGTGGAGTGTGGGTGACGTAGGTGTAGTAGGGAACGCCAAGCAGGAAGTCGGCAACAGCAGCGCCCGCATTAAACGGTTCTCCGGTGTATTGGCCATTGAAGAAAAAGTCTCCGTAGTCGTCCGCAGCCGACGATCCAGAGTACCAGGCGGTGACCAGGTGGAGCCGGCGGAGATCGAAGCCAAACTTCATGGTGTGCTTCCCTTTGGTCCAAGTCAGGTTCTCATTGATCTGGAAGTTGTGGGAAAGCTGCGGATCGGGCCGGGTATGAACAATGCTGCTGATGTTGCTCCTGGGTTCGAAGACAAAGTCGGGGAACCCGCCGGGAGGGAAGGGTCCCAGTTGCTGGGGATTCAACCCCAATTGCTGCATGAAGGCCGGTCCATTGATCGGAAAGGTCCCGCCATGCTGCCCGCTGCTGATTCCGCCTCGCAGTTCATTGATCAGGTTCGGCGTAATGGCATAGTTGTACGCGAGCACGACCTGATTGTCATGCTCGAAATCCTGTTCCGCAGGAAGGAGCAGGCCAGAAGGGCTCACAAACCTTTTGTTCTTGTACGTCCAGCGTCCAAAAACATTCTGCTTGGAGTTAAATGTGTGGTCGATGCGAATGTCGAACTGATCGGAGAGGATAGGATTGGGAACGTTGAGTGTGTAGTTGTTGCTCGCATAATTGTTCACGCCCCCCTGGATTGGCAGCGGATAATACTTGAGAATCGCGATGGCTCTCGGATCGAACGGATCGGTGACTTTATTCAGGGGATAGGGCTTGCCGGCAAGATTGTGCAGTTGGAGGTCGGCATTGGGATTCGTGCTGTTGCAAAGCTGGTTTGCGTCATAGCTATCGCAAAATTGGGAAAAATCGCCATTTCGCATGGCCTGGTTGGGGACTGTCTGTTGGTTGAGCGTCTGAGTCCGGTACCGCATCCCTTCGTAGTCGCCAAAGAAGAAGGTGTGCTTCCCAAAAAGGGGTCCGCCGATGGAACCCCCGAATGTGTTTGCGCTTTTGGCAGGCTTCGTCACCTGGGGCACGGTAAATCGCGTGGCATCCAGGGCCGCGTTCTGAAAATACTCAAATACGGATCCATGAAATGCGTTGGTGCCCGACTTGCTGGTGGTCGTAATGTCCGCCGGGTTGCCATATTCCGCTCCGCCGCCCGACCCCTGCACTTTCATTTCTGAGATGCTCTCGGCAGAGGGGAACATCTCTGTTTGCGGCCCCGCAAAGCGCACGTTGGTCGTCGAAATACCATCCACCGAGTATTCGGCTTGATTGGTCCCTGTTCCCTGGACCGAAATGTTGCCGCTCTCGTCTCCCGCTACGCCGGGGAGAAAAGCCAGCAAGGCATACGGACTTGTGCTTCCAGCCCCGCGGTAGTTGGCCGGCAGCGCCAACACCTCGGTGCTGGTGATACTGGCGGAGATCGCCTGCGACTCCGTGTTCACCAGTTCGGCGTTCGCTTCGACCGTGACTTTTTCTTCCGCGCTGCCCATCGTCAGCTTCATATCGGCGCGCACAGTCTGCCTCGCGTCAAGGCGGACGTCCGCCAAAACCATATCTTTGAAACCGGTGGCCATCGCCGAAACCGTGTAAAGCCCCGCCTTCATGTTTTCCGCCTGGTAATTTCCTAGGGCGTCACTGCGCACTTCGCGCGAGATGTTTTCGCCCTGGTTGGTGACGGTGATCACGGCGTTGGGCACGACAGCGCCGGAGGGATCGGTCACGCTACCGAGGATCGTTCCAAAGATGGACTGCGCGAATCCGAGCGGCGCGAGACACACAGCAACCACCGCGATCCTGAATATAATGACGAAAGGCTTGAGTTTCATTGGAAGTCTCCCCGCCCCGGGTCGGCGCGATGTCCGCAGTTTTTCCCGAGGAAACCGGTTTCATGGGTGAATCGCGCGAAGCATATTCCACAAATGTGTGGATAGTCAAGACCAAAAAACGGGCTGCCCCCATCAGATGTAAACTGGCACTCTTTATGGAACTGAAGAGGAAAGCGTTATCGTGGGTCGTGGTGCTGGCAGGATGTGCCACAATGGCGTCAGCGGCGGCTGGACCTGCCGTTTCGCCCCGTCCCAACATAGTACTGATCACTCTGGACACCACCCGCGCCGACCGCATGGGTTTTCTGGGATCTGAACGTGGGCTTACTCCGAATCTCGACGCATTGGCCCGCCAGGCCGCGGTCTTCTCGCGCGCCTATGCCCAGGTGCCGCTGACTACCCCCTCCCACGCTACCATCCTCACCGGAACCTACCCGCAGTTCAGTCACGTGAACTACATGGGAGACCCGCTCGACAAGGCTCTGCCGTATCTGCCAGACATCCTCCACAAGAATGGCTACCGGACCGCCGCATTTGTGGGAGCGCTGGTACTCGATCCGAAGAAATTGGCTCCTGGATTCGAACGCGGCTTTGACGTCTACGACGCCGGATTCCATCGGCGACGATCGGGCGAAGACCACTACCACAGCCTGGAGCGACGCGGCGAAGAGGTGGTGAATCGAGCTTTGGCTTGGCTGAGCAAACGCCCGGCTGGACCATTCTTTCTTTGGGTTCATCTCTACGATCCGCATGATCCCTACAGTCCTCCGGAACCCTACAAGACGCGTTACCAGGCGCAGCCTTACGACGGTGAGATTGCGTATACAGACGCGGCCGTGGCGAAACTAATCGCCGGGTTGCGAACGCGCGCTCTACTCGAAGGCGCATTGGTCGCCGTGATGGCGGACCACGGCGAGGCGTTCGGAGAGCATGGGGAGAACCATCACGGCATTTTTCTTTACGATGAGACCATCCACGTTCCCCTGCTGATTAAGGTGCCAAAGCAACACTCCGCGAGGAGAGTTGAAGCCAGGGTCGGGTTGGTAGACGTCGCGCCTACCATCCTGCGAGCTGCACATCTGGTGGTCCCCGCCGCCATGCAGGGTGAGTCTCTCTTGAACCTCATGACATCGGACCAGAATGGACCTACTGACCAACGGAACGATTCGAATCTGCCGCGTCCCGTTTATGCAGAAAGCGAATATGGTCACCTTTCTTTTGGCTGGAGCACGTTGCGAGCGTGGCGGACGGAAAAGTACCTGTACATCGCGGCGCCGGAACGCGAGTTGTACGATCAATCGGCGGATCCGCTCGCGGCTCATAACTTGGCCCCCGAATCCAAGGCCGCAGCGGACACAGCGGCAGCTCTGCTGGCGGAGTTCTACCGCAAAACGAAAGGGGCAACCGCAGAGAAGACGGAGTTGAATATGGAGCAAAACGAGAGTCTGCACGCTCTCGGGTATATGAGCTCCAGTTCGGGGATTTCCAACGACGCCGACAATCAGGGCGGGCCCGATCCCAAACAAGAAATTGCTGCCGCCAATCTTTTCTATGAAGCGCTGGTTGATGTCGAGAATGAACGATATGAGGAGGCTGTGCCCGTCTTGGAACAGGTGTTAAAGCAGGAACCGAATACTCCCACAGCCTATCTGCAACTCGGCCGCTCCTACATGGCGTTAAAGGAGTATCAGAAGGCGGTAACGCCGTTGCGGAATTTGGTTGAAAGAAAGCCGGATGACGCTTTCGCACAATATGAATTCGGATGCGCGCTAGTGAAAACCGGCCAATGGGCTGAGGCAGCGCCACATTTCGAAGCCGCTGTTTCCCAGATGACCGGCTCGTCCATGATGCACTTTTATTTGGCTCTCGTGTATCAACGGACTTCACGAAACACCGAAGCTATGGCAGAGTTCCAAAGCGCGTTGCGTCTGGATCCGAACCAGTTTCCGGCCAACCTTCTTCTGGGCCGGATGTTTGTCATGCAAGAGAAGGCGACGGACGCCCTGCCCTATCTGCGTCTGGCAATCAAACTGCGGCCAGACTCGATAGACGCACACCGCTTTCTTTCCGAAGCCTACGGTCAGGTAGGCCAGCAGGCGAACGCGAAGCGTGAGTTCGCCGAAGCTGAGCGCATTCAGTCGCAAGGTGGTTCCAGGCTCGGAACACCGGTCGAGGATTCCAGTGAAGGCGTGAAGCGGCGATGATCGAGCCCAGGGACAGTCGCTCGAATCTAGAAGTCTGTGTGCCGGGGTTGTAATCTCCGACTTCAGCTTGCTCGGGCCCTTGACGATTGTCTGGCCTGCCGCAGGTTGTGAATCATTTTCACTCATTGAGCGCATCAGTCATTGTCCGCGCGCTTGCTTGATCCTATCCACAAACTGTTTTGCAAGCTGGGTTATGGATGCGAAATCACCGTTCCCGGCTCCGGCCGTGAGATTGCCCCCGACTCCTACAGCGAACGAGCCGGCTTTGATCCAATCAGCGACATTCTCCAGGTTGACGCCACCGGTTGGCATTAATTGCGCTTGTGGAAGCGGCCCTTTCACGGCCTTCACAAATGCGGGCCCCAGTATTTCGCCGGGAAAGACCTTCACGATGTCAGCGCCACACTCCATTGCCTCGATCACTTCGCGGATCGTTCCAGCACCAGGCATGTAGGGCACCTGATAGCGATTGCAAAGACGCGCGGTTTCGGGGTTGAGCGCAGGACTGACCACAAATTGCGCCCCCGCAAGAATAGCAATGCACGCGGTCTCTGGATCAAGAACCGTACCCGCCCCCAGTAGAATCCGATGAGAGGAGTTCTTCGCAAGATGTTCGATTACTCCACTTGCACCCGGCACGGTGAAGGTAATTTCCAGGGCAGCAACGCCCCCCTGTGCACAGGCTTCGGCGATGCGCGTGGCTTGGTCAGGATTTTCCGCCCGGATCACGGCAACCAGGCCGGAGGTCGCAATTTTATTTAGAACCTCTATTTTCGCGATTGACATAGAACTCAGTACGTCCGGCTGCGCAAGATTCATGCTCGCTAGCGAGACCCGCTGTGCCATTGTTCGCCACAGCGCAGCACCTTGAACGGCTGTGCCCGCCAGCGGCATTCGTGGATGAATTCGTCCGGTGAAGCGCTATTGAATTCGAACATTTCGAAATGGCAGGGTATCACCAGTTTCGCCCCAATGTCCTTTGCCAACTGGGCCGCTTCGCGTCCGAATAAATTGCCCGGGACGCGCCGTTCAGGAGTCCGTCCGTTGATGGGAAGGAGTGCGACATCTATATTGAATGGCCGCAGTTTTTCAGCCATGCCTTCGTATCGGACCGTGTCGCCGCTATGGTAAATCGTCCAGCCGCCGAATTGAAGAACGTATCCCAAGTACTTCGCGCGGCCGAGCTCATCCCGCTCCACAGTTTCGTGGGCCGACGCGATGCCGGAAAGTTTTATTCCCGAGAATTCGACCGAAGTTCCATCGTCCAGGCCAATCGCAATCGCTGGATCAATCTTCAGCCGCTCCGCCACAAATGTTCGATTGGCTGTGGCGATCACAAGTTTCAGGCTTGGTTTTACGGCCAGGATCGGACAGAGCGTTTCCGCATCGAGATGGTCCGTGTGATTATGAGTGGAGGCAGCGATATCGGCCATCGAGAGGCGTGCCGGTTCAATTACCAACTCCGTCATTCGCACGTGCGGCTTGTCGGTTTGGCTGTACTTTTTGGTCAGCGAGTCGGAGAGATAGGGATCGAGGAGTACGTGGACTCCCTGCCATTGCAGCAGGAAGCCGCTCTGTCCCAGCCACCACAAACGAAAACTTCCGTCGCGCCGGTCGGAGGCGCGAACGTCTGCTAGTAGCGCATCGTGAGATTGGAGAGGCCGGATCACGAGAGTCCAAGTTCTCTCCGCACGATAGAGACGCCACTCACCATGTTGGCCAACTTCTGCCTTGCCGCCCAACGAGCGGTTTGACTGAGCCCGCAGTCGGGTGCGAAGGAGAGTGTCTCCGCCGCCGCGTACTTCAGGCAGAGACGCACGCGCTCGGCGACGTCGCCGGGAGTCTCGATGTAATAGCTCTTTACGTCGATGATTCCGACGGCCACGTCAGTTCCGCTCTCCGTGATCTCGCGAATCACTTCAATTTCCGCGAATTCACGGCTTGCCATCTCCAGATGCATTTCGTCTACGGGGAGTTCGAGAAATGCCGGGAACAGCGGTGCATACCGCCGCAGACCAACCGCGCGGCCTTTGTAATTGCCAAAGCAAAGGTGAGTCGAAAGGCGGCACCGTCCGAGGATCGGCTTGACGGTATCGGCAAAGATCTTGACGAAGCGGCGAGGATCTTCGCGGTGTGCGTAGCAGCTCATCGAGGGTTCATCCAGGGTGATTTCGCGGCAACCGGCTTGCACCAGTTGCTCGAGCTCTCGACGCACAATTGGAATCAACGCCTCGGTTACGTCCCAGCGGTCTTTGTAAATACCGCCGGGATTGATCCGGCCGCTTAACGTATAAGGCCCGGGCACGCTGGCCTTCAACACCGGCCCGGGCGGCGCGATCTTCTGAAGCAGCTTGAACTCAGCGACCGCTCCCAGACCGTGCTTGGAACGTAGTCGTCCGGTGACTTGGTATTTGCCGCGTTGATCGTGGGCGGGTGGGCCGAAACGGCGCGGCGAGTCCGGCGCGGGTTCGAGACCTTCCAGCCGGCCATAGAACGATAGGTTGAAATCGTAGCGGGTCTGCTCGCCGTCCGTAATGACGTCTAATCCTGCTGCCAGTTGATCGTGGACCGCGGCAATCACGGCATCAGTTCGCAGTTCCTCGATGTCGGCCCCTCCGAATTCTTCGAGATGGCACGATGCATACTCGAGCCACCCCGGAAACGGATAGCTTCCGATCACTGTAGTTTGCAAGGGACGGCGTTGTTTCCGCCCACTTGCGCCCGGAGATTTGGCTTGCGGGGCAGCCGTCGTCGTCTTTTTTACGGGGCTCATTCGCTCACCGCCCAGCCGCCGTCGACAGTGACGATCTGCCCTGTGATGGGGTTGGAATCACTGCGTAGAAGAAAGCACGCCGTCTTCGCAACGTCCTCGGCGCTGAGCATGCCCTTGGTCAGAGGTTGCTTATGGATCATATATTCTGTGATCCGCGGATTTGCTTGCGCCCGGGCGCTCATCGGAGTGCGCACCAGGCCAGGGGCAATCACGTTGATGCGGATGCCTCTGGGCGCGTAGTACCCTGCTGCGGACACGCTCATCGCCTCGATCGCTCCTTTGCTGGCGGCGTAACCCACAGTCGCGAAGTGGTCGCCTTGCGGGTGACGCGCCAGCACACTTCCGCAATTGAGAATAGCTCCCGCCTGCGCATTTTTCGTCCACAGTCCGAGCACCTCACGGCACATCAGGAATGTGCCTTTGGCATTCACATCCATCGCCAGGTCCCACCCTGCCGACTTGCATTCGTGAAGCGGGCCATCACCGGCGGAGCGCGCGCTAATACCGGCAACGTTGAAGAGAGCGTCAATTCTTCCGAATCGATCGAGGCATGCCGCAACCGCATTTCGAACGGCGGGCTCGTCGCGTACATCTGCCTCGGCGAAGCTCGCTTCGCGCAATTCTGTTGCCAGGGAACGGCATTCCTCCGGGTTGATCCCAACGACAAACACGGGATTTTCGGCTGCCCATAAGCGCGCTGTGGCAGCCGCAATCCCCGACGAGCCGGTAACCAGGAGTACTTCCTTCACTGTGCCCTATTCAAACAAGTGTTTGAGGGTTAACCGATATGCTTCGTAGAAAGCTTCCAACTGTTCAGAGGCGCTGGTATTGCCAACGAACTGATGGCTCGGCAAAATCACCGGCTTCACTCCACGCGCCAGCAGCGCTTCTGCGGCTGCACAGCGGATCATATTAATGATCATCGCGCCCGTAATAGTGGAGACCGGTCCTGTTCTCCACTCGAGCCCCTCCAATTCGAGAACACAATCACCGGGCGGACACAGGTTATCGATAATGAGATCGGCGCAATTAATAAGCTTCTTTCCGGAAGAGTGCGCGGCTTGCGCTTCTTCGCAGTGGGCCTTTGAAACAATGGCAATCACCGGCAGCCCCCGCGCTTGGGCGCCCATCGCTATTTCCACAATCACAGGCCGGATGCCACTGGTCGATATAACGATGAAGGCATCGTTAGGGCCAAAATGGAAGCCGCGGAGAATCTGTTCAGCGTACCCCTCGTAATTTTCCAGATAAAGCGGAGCCCGCAAGCCATTGGCTCCAATGATGGCGGCATGATTTGAAAGAGCTGTCTCTACCAGGGCCACGAAGCCGGGATAACAGCCCTGGCGCGGGGTCATCTCTTCGGACATCATCCTGGAGTGGCCGTTTCCAAAGAGAAAAACGAGCCCGCTGCGGGCGATCCGGTCCGCGCACAATTCCGCCGCTTTCTGAATCACGCCTGCCTGTGTGCGCCTTAACTCCTGGAGCAGGTTCATGGCGTGATCAAAGAATGCCAGGCCTGCTTGCTTCGTGGCGGGAACAGTGGTGTTGAGGGCCGGATCAGGCACGGATAGTTCTTAGCTCCTTTGCCACGGGGACTGGAAGCCCAGGCGTCTCGTCTCTGGCCTGCCGTAGTGCTCAGTAGAATTGCACAGAGTGGGTATAATGCACAAACCATCGTGAGCGAAAAACTCACTAGCCCCGATCCTGAGGAACCGCTGGCAATTGGCGTTGACATTGGCGGAACCGGAATTAAAGCCGGTATTGTCGGAGTGCGCGGAGATCTACTCGAAAGCTTTCATGAGCCCTCGCCGCGCACTGCCTGCGCCCTGCATGACTTCGTCCATTCGGTTTTGAAATGCGCCAAGCGTCCTGTGCGGGGAATCGGCATTGGCTGCAAAGGGATCATCGATGCCGCTTCGTCCCGAGTGAAGAGCTCGCCGGGAGACCTGCATTTCCTGGAAGGGCGGCTATTGAGCGAGATCATCAGCGCCGGCGATACGCCTGTCTGCGCCGAGAACGATGCGCGCACCGCGCTGATCGCAGAGGTGCTGTGGGGTGCCGCCCGTGGACGCCGCAATGTAGTGATGCTGACGCTGGGCACGGGGGTGGGCGGAGCCGTGTTGGTGGATGGCGCGATCCTTCGTGGAGCAGGGGGTGCAGCCAGCCACATGGGTCACGTGACGAGTGATCCTCGCGGCGGGCTGTGTATTTGCGGCAACTACGGCTGTTTGGAGACGCAATTTTCGTCCCGTGCCATCGAATCCGATTACTCTGCTCATATGCACCGTGCCGCGCCGACGACACTTTCCATGCGTAGCACGGGCCATCCGCCTGATACCGAGGCCATCTTCCGTGCAGCCGCTGCTGGAGACGAGTGCGCGCGCTATGTAGTCGACCGGGCGTTGGAGTATCTTGGGGCTGCGCTGGTGAGCATCTTGCACACCTTCGATCCGGAGATTCTCATCCTGGGAGGCAACATCGCGGCTGCCGGACCGCAACTGATCGTTCCAATTCAGGACAAAATCGCGCGGCGCACAAAAACATTGCTGGGCCGGGAGGTTCCGATTGTATTTCAGAAAACTATCGGCTATGGCGGGGTTGCGGGAGCAGCGGGATTGGTGTTTCTGGAGCAGCGTTTGTTGACAATTTGAATGAAGATGTTCGGTACGCATCCTGAGCGGAGTCAAAGAACGCTCGAGCCCGCATTGTGACTATGGATCCAACCAAGACGCTCGGACGCGATGAGGAGTTGCAAAGAGCCTCAGCCCGATATCTTTATCTGCCGGCGATGGTGGCGGCTCTTGGCGGTTTACTGTTCGGTTTTGACACGGCGGTGATTAACGGTGCGATCGTCTTCATCAAACAACAGTTTGGGTTGAGCGATTCGCAAACCGAAATTGCCGCCAGCAGCCTTCTTCTGGGGTGCGTCGTCGGAGCCGGCGTGGCAGCCTTCACCAGCGACCGCTTTGGAAGGAAACGAGTCTTGTTGGGCGCGGCAGCATTGTTTACCATTTCTTCCATCGGCGCGGCCCTTCCGCGCGATCTGATTGAGTTTGCCGTCGCTCGCATGGTGGGCGGCGTGGCTATCGGAATCGCCTCCACGCTTTCGCCTTTGTATATCGCAGAAATCTCGCCGGCACAGAAGCGCGGGCTGCTGGTATCGCTCAATCAGTTAGCTATTGTCAGTGGAATTCTGCTCTCCTACAGCGTCAATTACCTGCTGACTGGTGCGGGGCCCTCAAACTGGAGATGGATGTTCGCCTCCGCTGCCATTCCCTCCGTGGGTTTCTTGCTGACGCTCCTTTTCATTCCGGAGAGTCCGCGCTGGTTGATGCAAAAAGGCCGCGAGCAAGAAGCGGAATATTTTCTTACGCAGATCGTGGGTCCACAAGCCGCCGCCACGGAAATCGCGGACATTCGTGCCGCTATTTCGGAAGAGAGCGGAGACTTGTTGGATCCAACGTTTCGGAAGGCGCTGATCGTTGCCATTGTGATCGCTCTCTTCAGCCAATTCACTGGCATCAACACCATCATTTACTACGGGTCGATCGTATTCCTGGAGCATGTGCCGCATCAGACCGCCAGCACCGCCTTGTGGGCAAATGTCATCATCGGAGCGATCAATTTTGCAGCTACCATAGCAGGAATGCTTCTGATTGACCGCTCCGGAAGAAAACCACTGTTGATGTCCGCTTTCGCCGGAATGGCTCTTTCTCTCGTGGCTGTCTCAGCGGCGATTCATTTTCAAGCCGCGGGCGCGATCGTCTTGATCTTTGTCCTTACTTACGTGGCATGCTTTGCCGTCGGCGTGGGCACCGGCACCTGGGTGATCATGTCGGAAATCTGCCCAACGCGAGTACGCGGCCGCGCCATGTCAGTCGCCACCGTATGCCTCTGGTGCGGCACACTCTTGGTTACCCTGACATTCCTTTCACTGGTTAACTTATTTACCGCTGCGGGCGTTTTTCTGCTCTATGCAACCGTCTCGATCGCCGCGCTCCTCTTTGTCTGGCGCAGCGTTCCGGAAACCAAAGGAAGGACCCTCGAAGAAATCGAGAAGGGGTGGCTGACTCAAGAAAGCTGATAGAGCATTTCGCATGAACACCGGTACTCTTTCCAAGCCGATCGTCGTCCTGTCTTTCATCTTGTCTCTCGAGGCAGCCTTTCCACTGCCGCTGTGGGCAGCGGAGAGAACCACAGTTTCATTGAACGGGACATGGGACATCGAGGATTCAAGAGATGCGGAGGCGATCCCGGTCGTCTGGAACCACAAGGTTCCGGTACCGGGCCTCGCGCACTCTGCCCAGCCCGCCTTCCCGCAGGTAGACGTGTTCGATAGCAGGATGGGGATTCAAAACCAGGTCGGTGAGGGAAAACTTCCCCAGAACGCCATCGTCTATAACGCGGGCGTATCGCGACAAGACCGCAACTGGTTTTGGTACCGTCGCACGTTCGACGTCTCCGCGACGAGTGGTGTGGCCATTCTCCGAATCAACAAAGCACAGTTTGGGGCAGCGGTTTGGCTCAATAGTGTAAAGGTCGGCGACCATTTGCCATGTTTCACCGCCGCGGTATTCGACGTTGGCAATGCCATCCGGCGGGGCCGGAACGAATTGATCGTGCGTGTCGGCGCGCACCCCGGAGTGCTGCCGCCCGCAGTTTCCGGGGGCACTGATTTCGAAAAGAGCCGCTGGACCCCCGGCATTTATGACAACGTTTCTCTGGCCCTCAGCGAGAATCCCGCGATCGAGAGCGTCCAGGTAGCGCCGAAGATTGCAGACAGCTCCATCATCGTGCAGACATCCCTGCGCAATTTCGGAAAGAACCCGGTGTCGTTCAACCTCACGCAGCGGGTGCATGCCTGGAAGGAGAGCGCCGTGGTGGCAACTTCCGCGGCCCAGCGTTTCACTCTCGCGCCCGGCGAAACCAAAGTGGCTCTCCAGACCGTGGCCATATCCGGGGCGCGCTTGTGGTCGCCCGAATCGCCGAACCTTTACGCACTTGAAACCAGTACCGGCGGGGACACTGCCACTACTCGTTTCGGCATGCGGGAGTTTCGCTTCGATACCGCCACCAAACGGGCCTATCTTAACGGCCGTATCTACTTCATGCGCGGCTCCAACATTACGCTCCACCGGTTTTTTGAGGATCCATTATCTGGCGCCTTGCCATGGGATGAGGCGTGGGTGCGCAAACTGCTCGTCGAAATCCCCCACGAGATGCATTGGAACAGCTTCCGGTTCTGCATCGGTCCCGTCCCGGATCAATGGCTCGAGATCGCTGACGAAGCAGGTCTGCTGATTCAGAACGAATACTTCGTCTGGACGGGACATGACTGGCATGGTCCCGAAAACCAGGTCCATTTCAATCCCGATCAGATGATCCGCGAGTACACCGAATGGATGCGGGACAACTGGAACCATCCGAGCGTCGTCATCTGGGATGCGAATAACGAGACGTGGGACTCCACGTTCGGCGAGAAGATCATCCCCGCGGTTCGGGGTCTCGATTTGTCCAACCGCCCTTGGGAAAACAGCTACAACCCGCCCGAGGGTCCGGACGACCCCGTGGAAGATCACCCTTACGAGCACCAGGTCATGGCGGATGGTGGTCCGTCGTTCAGCATGACGACGCTGGAAAGGCCGGGCGGCATGTCTCCTGGTGCGCCGACGGGACACGCACTGATCCTGAACGAATACGGCTGGCTCTGGTTGAATCGAGACGGCACCCCCACCGAACTCACCAAGCGTCTCTATCCGGCGCTTCTTGGCAAGGATTCGACTGCGCAACAAAGGCTCGCCCTTAACGCCTACCTGCTTGCGGGTCTCACGGAATACTGGCGCGCGTATCGCCAGTACGCCGCGGTGCTCCACTTCGTCTATCTCACGAGTAGCCATCCCGGAGGCTATACGTCGGACCACTTCCGCGACGTGAGGAAACTCGAACTTCATCCCGAATTCCGCGACTACATGAGCAATGCATTTGCGCCGGTCGGAGTTTACCTTAGCTTTTGGCGGCCGACGATCGAGGCCGCAAGTGTGCAGTCGCTGCCGGTGATGCTGGTCAACGACGAAGATCGAGAAGTCGAGGGTACGCTTACTCTGGCACTCGAGAATGCCCAAGGCGAGCAAGTCGCAACTCAAACGGCAAAGTTTAAAATCGCGCCACTCGGTCAGGAGACCAGTTACAACGATTTCAAGTTCCCGCAAGCTCCTGGGGACTTCCTGTTGCGGGCGATCATCGAGTACAGGAGAGATGACGCAGGCGTGTCCACCCAAAGTCGCCGCTACGTCAAGCTCGTCGAACCTGAAAGAAAATGAGTAGGCGGTCAAACTACGACAAGTTTCCCTCCATTCGAGTTCCAGTTGGCCCGGACTGTGTATGGCAGGGCTGGCGAGACATTCTCTTGCGCATCGGAGGCGAGATTTCACGCGGCGCACGCCGGTCCGCGAGCCCTTGGGGTTTCGCTATGAACCAGGCGTTTTCGGCCCGCCAGTCGAAAGGCGCTCGCTCGACGCGATTCGGCCGAGCCTGCGAGATCCGTCCTGTGCGGGGCCCGATCCCGTATACGCCATCGCGATGGACGTGGGTCGCGAGGAAATTCGAATCGACCTCGAAAAAAGGATGCTTCTGTTCGGCGTGGTCACTTATGCGGCGGGGAGACTCGGCGATGAGCCGGTCCGCAGCCATGGCCATGTGCACCGCGTCTCCTTGCACAGCGGCTGGTCGCCACCCGAAGTGTACGAGATTTGGGACGGGGCTGCCTATGTCTACATGCAAGAGCATGCCGCCGACGATCCTGGCCGTTGCTACGCGATTCTTGCCAATCCCGGTGACACGGTGGTCGTACCGCCGGGTTGGGCTCACGCAGCAATAAGTGCGGACACCTCGAATTTCTTGACTCTGGGCGCGCTCTGCGACCGGGAATACGGTTTCGACGATGAGTCGATCAAGAAACGCCAGGGGCTCGGCTGGTATCTATTCGTGTCCTCACAAGGCAGCATCGAGTGGCTGCCCAATCCTCGCTACAAGAAAACAACTCTCGATGTGCGGCCTCCGGGAGACTATGCGCAACTGGGAATCGTGCGGGCCGCTCCCTCTACGAACAGGCAGTTCGAGATTTCGATCGGTTTGCCTGGATCTCAAATCCGGCTCTGACCCGCGAAGTCTGGAGGCATTTCCAACCGTGATGAATCGCTTGAAGCCTTTGGCGATCAAAATAAAGCCGCAACTGGCTATGTCAGGAGGGTAACAAGGCCCTTGGCCACGAGCGCAGCAGCCCAGACCAAGTTGAAGTTGAACCATGCCCTCCGCAGAAGCGCCAGGCCGAGCCTCCCCAACTTAAGATGTCGACTCTGTGCAGCCCTTGATCGTACGATCGCTGCCAGTCTCGTCTGAAGAACTTGGCGATCACCGGAAATCTCGGGCTGGAAGAAAAAATGCCTGCTACTGCCGCGGCAAAGCAGTAACAGGGAACCGTCCGGCAGCAGAGGCGGACATGCGGACATAAGGTGCAAGGACACCCCTGTCGCAGGCTCTGCGCTGACTGATTACTTGCGGATCGCTGTTATCCGCCCGCGATTCGTGCCATTGAAATTTACATGAAACGACGGGCGGGTTAGTGATTGAAGAATGGTTCCGTTCGCCGATCCGACGCACTGACCGGCGCAATATCAGACTTCATCCCGAGCGCTTTTAGATATCCCTCATTCACGCGACACTTTTGCGGGCGGACACTCTCCAGCAAGTCGGCGAAAGCACGGGTGATCGCCTCCTCTTCAGGCCGGGCCTTCAGCCGCTCTTCCACGTGGGCAGTGTCGCGCGGCAGCTTTGCGAACTCCACAATCTTTCCCCAATCGGCAGGCGGGATAATGCTGACAACCGCCGACGACTTTTCCATCTTCTTGTACGGCCAGAAAGCCCATCCGATATTGTTTTTTTCCAGCGCTTTCGCGAATTGCGCGATCCACTCATCGGTATTCTCCCCGGACTCGCCCATCCAGATCGGCACATCATAACGTTCGCGAAAATCAATGTATTGCCGTAGCACGCTTTCGTCCGGCGCCGTCCAATACTTGTGGAACGTGTATGCCACGTTCGCATCGAAAGGTTTGCCGAAGACCGAAAAGTTCCCATCCCACTGCGCGCCACCGAGAAAGAGAATATGGTGAGCATCCACCTTTCGTATCTCCCGCGACAACTTCTTGTAGACCGGTTCAAGCGAAGAATTCAAAGGCGCTAGCTTGGGAAAATGTGGGATCGGCTCATTCAGGAGGTCGTAACCGAGCACGACAGGCTCATCGCTATAGTGCGTCGCCAGCCGGCGCCAGATAGCAATCAGGTGTTCTTGCTCTTGTGGACTCTGGTATAGCCAAGGATATCCGGCGCTGTCATCGATATTAGCGCCCGTCTGTCCGCCTGGTGCGGCATGCAGATCCAGGATCACATACAGACCTTCGGCACGGCTCCACAGGATCACATGGTCCAGCAGCTTGAAACCTTCCCCGTCGTCACTCTCAAAAAGGTCGTAATGCAGAGGAACTCGAATGGCGTTGAAGCCGGCCCGATGGAGGAGCGCGATGTCCTCCCGCGTGACATAGTTCTCGCGGTACTTCTGCCAGAATGCGGCCGACCCTTCAGGTCCAAGCAGCTCCATTACCAACGCGCGGATCTCACTGGGAGATTGCGGGCCACCTTCGAACAGCCACATGTAACCTTCTGGCACCAGCCAATTGCCCAGATTTGTGGCGCGAAGAAAGAGCGGTTTACCAGCGGCATCGACGATCTGTTTGTGGTCGGTGTGTGCGAACTGCGCGCGCCCCTGGGAAATCAATGCCAGGAGAAGAAGTGGCAATTGCAGAAGTCTGAACTTGAACATGATTCTCTCCGGCGGAAAGCCTACACCACGACATCTTTTTGCTGGCGTCAATCGCCAGCGGCCATGATCTCATCTCAGCCAATCCGCTCCGTGCCGCATTGCTGAAATCCCAGTGAACTACTCGGATGTCACCATTGCAAGCTGAGAGGGGGGATTCACTCATAATTGAATGGTAAAGCGTCGAACACGTGCGCTAAAGCCACCCCTCCGGAATCAAGAACGGCGGCACAAGCGCGCCGCACCGTCCCAACGGTAGCCGCCCACGGAACCGAAGCGCAAGGGTTCGCACGCTCAAAACAGTACCTGACACTGCTGGCATTGTCAGACACGCCTATTGACAACAGTTGTTCAGCGAAATGGTTTTGCGCTCCGGATGAAATCGTTCCAACAACATAGGAGCTGGCGATTGGGACGTATAATGTCTCCCGTTTTCGAAGTCAAAAAGGAAATTCGGCTCTGATACAACACGAGTGCGAGTGAGGCACATGATGAAAACGCGCCGACAATTCCTGTCCCAATCCGTGGTGCTGACCGCTGGTGTACTGCTACCTTCTTTGGACGCCACAGCATATCCAACTCAACCGAACATCGCCTTTCCCGCCAACCCGCGCGACCGCCTGGCCGTGGCATCTTATCCCTTTCGCGACTTCATTCTCCCAGCAGAGTATGTGAGCGCTTCGGCCTCCCCTACTGCGCCAAAAATGGAGCTCGCCGAATTCGCCACGCAAGTAAAGTCCCGGTTCAACATCAACAAGGTCGAACTCTGGAGCAGTCATTTCCGGTCACTCGAACCGAAGTATCTGGACGATTTTCGCACGGCACTCGACAGGACAAAATCTGTGGTCGTCAACATTGCGTTCGATGGACGGCACAGCTTCTACGCCGCCGACCGCGCCGAGCGCGAGCGGGCCGTCGCCGACAACAAGCTGTGGATTGACGCCGCCGCCGCCCTCGGCTCTCCCAGCATCCGCACACACATCGCCTCGGCTGATAACCGACCACCCGATCTCGACCGGTCCACCGACACGCTCCTCCGGATCGTGGAACACGCCGTCACGCGCAACGTCGTCATCCATCTGGAAAACGACGACGGAGTCACCGAAGACCCGGTGTTTCTGGTGAAGCTGATTGAAAAGGTGAACAATCCGTGGCTGCGTGGCCTGCCTGATTTTGGAAATTCACTAATGCATAAGGCTCCCGAAGATGCCTACGCCGGGGTCGAAGCCATGTTTAAGCACGCCTACGGCATCTGCCATGTCAAACAATCGGAGGCAACCGAAAAAGGGGCCAACGTGCAGGTGGATCTGGCGTATGTTTTCGCAATCCTCAAGAGGACCGGATTCCGCGGCTACCTTTCGATGGAGTACGACGCCTCCGGCGACCCTTACAAGGAAACCGAGGAACTGATCGCCAAGTCGCTGCAGTTTCTGTCTTAGACCCGGAAAAGTTAGCGGAAACTCGCGACTGTATTGGCCTCAGTGTTGTTCTCTCAGGGACTTTTCTCCTGATACAGTTGTCGGGCTATGGGTCAGTAGTCTCAGTCGCCGGCTCGTGTGGTAACTACTGGAACTCGCGGTAGGCGCCAAATCGGGCCAGACGATCTTCTCCAAGGACTTGCGGAATCGGATCGCAGGGTTCTCCCAGCTTTTCACAGATTTGCAGCCACATTCCAGTGCGGGTGTAGGTTTGATGTACTTTCTGGAATGGAACGGACAAGAGTAATTGCCTAGCGTTTTGAATTTCGCCTTTGTCGATCAGAAGCTGCACCTTTCGCTCGATGATCCATTCGTCGTTCAACGCCCCTACTTTATTGATCCACTGCTCACGCTCAGCAAGCGTTTGCGTCCCCTGGGTGCGCAGTATTTTGTCCCGTTCAACCACCACCTGCGGGTGCAACTGAAGCCAGGGTTCCTGAATCGCTTCCAAGGCTGCCGCTGCGTTCTTAGTATCACCTTTCGCCTGGTAAAGACGCGCTAAGAGTGCTCTGGCCACACCGATCTTACAGGCAGAGAGCACGCGGATCGCGTCCTCTGTTTTTCCTCTACCCGCCAGCCAAGCCCCATAATGAAATCTCCACAAGTCGGTCTTTGCGCCACGGGTATTTCGGATGGCCCATTCGAAGGCGGGGGCGAGGTTTTCCATGCCGGACGGGGCCCAGCGGTTTTGATTAATCGCGGGAGGCTCGGGCAAGCTGCCTTTCTTTGCGTACGCACGCAGCAGTTCATTCCATACCCTGACCTCGTCGGGTCTTGCCCATTCGAACAGGGGAATATCGCTCACCGCCCTTAGATGATTCTCGGGCACCTTCAAGGAATAGATGTTCAAGGGCTTGTCAGTCGGTATCCAATACTCGACATGCCATCGCGTTTTCTTTGGTAGTAGTTCCAGCTTGATGGACTGATCGCCGATTGGCCCTCCTTGGATCTCAATATATGGCTGCGCTGACGCTGTGCTTAGCATGGCCCACGCGCGGTCATCGCCGACGCCATAGCTCCACAATTTCATTCCTGGCGAAATGGCTTCATCTGCGACGTGATAAAGACCAGTGCCCAGGGAAGGTGTGTAGGCCCCGAAAGCATTCGCGTCACGACTCTTCCAGAAATAACCTGTCATTTCCTTAATGTCGGATTCGCGTTTGGGTCCTTGCCTTTGCCAATCAATGGTGTCAATTCGTGAAGCGTGCGCAAGGACTTCCCCACTAGGGAAATGAAATTCGGTATCAGGGGCTGATGGCAGCGCCGCATTCGACCAGGACATCCATGGGTAGGCCGATGTGCCGGGATTGTGAAACAAGACGCGTTCTGCTAAGAACGCGTCCTGCGGCCCTAGTGAGTATTCTACTGACCACCGCATCCCGAATCGCAGTTCACGCTCACCGCACGTGACGTAAACTCTGTCCTTGGCCCGGTCGATTCTGTAGAGGACCTTTTCGTTCTGGCTGGGCGAATGAGAGATCGGGAAACTCACTTCAATTCCGCCCGCCACAAAATAGAATCGCGGCAAGATGCGTGTCGGACGTATGACGTGGGGAACATACAAGACCTCCTTGCCCGATCCTTTGTGAACAATGGAGGTCACTTTTCCGCCGATGTCGGGAGAGATCGTAACTTTGATGTATCTGTTTTCGAGCACAACGAAGGTGTATTTCTGAGGAGCTGGCCGGTTGGAGGTTTCGCAGTAGCTGACGTAAGGATAGACTCCGTTGGGATCCAGAGCGGTGGGGACGGGCCCGCAGGCTGTCAGTGGATGCGTGAGGACATAATCCTCGTATTGAAACGAGACGGCTTTGTCCGGCCGCTCGGTTGCCAGGCACGATACCACGAGAATGTTAGCAAGCAGGAAAATTCGCAGAGTGAGCCCTGGCATCTGTCCATTCGGGGATGGTCTGTACATTAGAATCGCTCCAGCGAGAGAAGATTTTCAGGTGACCTGTCGCCTGTTTTTGCTCAGAAGTGCTCCCACTGTACACTTTCCGGAGCGCATCTCTGGCAAACGGTCTTCCAGCGCGTCTGGTTAACTGGCAAATCATCATGATCGGACGCTGAACTCTTCACATGCATTCTCGTCGACAATTCCTGACGGAGGCCGGTATCGTAGCTGCAGGCACCCTGGGCACGACTGTCCTCAAGGCAGTCGAGAAAACATCGGAATGGTCCGCACCAGAGACGGTGAGCCTCTGCGGCCAATGGTGGTTCCGGACAGATTCTGGGAGCGTTGGTGTGGAGCAGCATTGGTACGGAACCGATGATTCCATCGGTGACTGGCGCAGGGTACACGTGCCTTTCACTTGGCAAGTTGACCCCGCTTTCGCTAATTATCGCGGTATTGCCTGGTATCGGCGAACCTTCGATGCTGCGAGTGAATGGCAAAATTCCGCGACGCGGATCGCCAGCGAGTTTTATTTGAACGGCGAGCGCGTGCGGCTCATGGGGGTCGAGCGAATGGCAGGCAGCAATCCGGAATTTGGCATGGCAGAGCCCGAGGAATGGATCAAGCACGATTATGATGACTTGAAG
>Ga0185299_10002674_pt1 | contig 26515 bp, 23 predicted proteins | sample PaiPotPPA55metaG_FD_128002 | JGI IMG/M metagenome (GOLD analysis project Ga0185299, IMG submission 128002) | Iron sulfur acid spring bacterial and archeal communities from Banff, Canada, to study Microbial Dark Matter (Phase II) - Paint Pots PPA... ...
CGTGATCTTGACGGGTCTGCCGGTCTTCATCGCCAGATAGCCTGCTGCAAGTTCGTGCGCAAACGGCTCTGTTTTGCCGCCGAAGCCGCCGCCCACCGGTGGCGCAATCACGCGCACGTGACTGCCGGGCAGCTCGAGCACAGCTGCGGCAATGCGATGCAAGTAATGCGGGGTTTGCGTTGATGCCCATAGCGTCAGCTTGCCGTCAGCGCCGTACTGCGCGACGACCGAATGCTGCTCGATCGGCGCGTGTGTGTTTCCCTCAAAGAAGTATTCATCTTCAAAGATGCGGTCTGCACTTGCAAACCCTTGCGCGACATCCCCGAATTCAAGATGAACTTCTTTATGAATGTTATTTGTGCGGCGCGGGTTCGGGTGGATTTGGGGGAGATCGGTGCGCAGTGCTTCGTCGATGGACATAATCGCCGGCAATGGTTCGTACTCGACCTCGATGAGCGCTAGCGCATCCTCTGCGGTTAACTCATCATCAGCGACGACGCACGCGATCGGGTCTCCAACGTAGCGCACCGTGTCGATGGCCATCACAGTCTCGTCCGGGCTCGACGGCAGAATACCGTAGCGAACGGGGATATCGGCTCCCGTCGCAATAGTCACGACGCCCGGGAGCGACCGCGCTTTTGTCGTGTTCACTTTTTTAATGCGCGCGTGCGCATGTGTGCTGCGCAACATTTTTCCATACAGCATGTTGGCAAGGAAAATATCGTCCGCAAACTTATCCTGACCTGTGACCCGCGTGAAGCTATCAACTTTAGGCATCGCTTTGCCGACGATGGAAAAGCCTTCAGGTTTGTCCGGCGGAGTCTGCGGCGCGCGTGAAACAATGGAGGGGCTATCAGTACCGGCGGTCAGGGGCCTGGCATCGCCGTTGGGATTGGTCGCAGTGGAAACGGTTGGAAGATCGGTTTCCTTCATTCGATTGCTCGCGCTGCGCTAGCAATGGCTTCGACGATTTTCGAGTAACCTGTGCAGCGACACAGATTGCCTGCGATAGCTTCGCGAATCCGCGCTTCGGTGAGATCGTGCTCTTGCTCGACGAGCGCAGCACCGGTCATCAAGAAGCCAGGGGTGCAATAACCACACTGGGCGGCGCCGCATTCTGCAAACGCTTGTTGAATTGGATGCAAGCGCCCGTCTTTTGCCAATCCCTCGACCGTTCGAATTTCGTGTTCCTGCGCTTCGACTGCAAGCGCGAGACAGCTCAAGATCGGCTCGTTGTCGATGAGCACCGTGCAGGCGCCGCAATGGCCCATTTCGCAGCCGTGCTTGGTACCTGTGAGCCCGAGGTCTTCACGGAGCACCTCGAGCAAGGTCTTGTTCGGATGGCTCGCGCACTCGAGCGCCTGCCCGTTGACGGAAAGTCGAAGCAGTTCTTTTGGGGGTGCGACGGTCATTCGGTTGCCTCGTTTCGTTCAATATTGAGAACGAGCGTTCAGCTGGCAGCATGATTATAACATAGCAATGCGACCCCGCAAGGAGCGCGAGGCCGCATCTTCTTTGACCGTCTTGTAACGCGAGCTAGGTCAGCCCGCAGGCAACAGTGCCGGCGCGCACACCCTAGTCGCCGCCGTGACCCTCGTTGCCGCCGTCTCCGCCGTGGTGCTTGTAGTGACCGTAGTGATGGCCGTTATCGTGGCCTTCTTCTTCTTGATCGTAGCGTTGGGCCTCAGCCTCATAGCCTTTGGCTACCCGGTACGCTCGCACCGATTGGCCGCACGGGACCCCGTATCCATCATACCTGCAGAGTTCGCGGCCGTTGTTGCTTGTGTAAACGACCGTTCCATTAGGATACACGATTCGGCCATCAGCATATATGATGCCGCCATCAGAGGTGCGTCCAACCACGGTGTTGGCCGCAACCTGTTTATGATGATAGTTGTTGTAGAGGATGATTCCGGCAGCGAGAGCGACGCCTGCCAGGATCAGGTTGCGCGTGGAGCGCTGTCCGGCGGTCTCAGCTTGGACCGGCCGCACAAAGCTGAAATTGAAGATCATCAGAGCTGCCAGCGCGACGATCGCCACACGCAGCCCAAACGTTCGATAGAGTCCCAAGGACATAGTTGTGTCCTCCTTGCTGCACAAGTAACGAGAAACGGCCGCTGGGAGTTCCACAGCAGCCGTCACATATGGGGCTCGCGGGCTAGACTTTTAACTCAACCTTATCAACCGCCAGCTTGGTGTTTACCACGTGATGATTGAGGCGAAGATCTGCCGGTTCGAATCCAAAAGCGAGGCCGAGCAGTTGCGGGAGGTGGAAGATTGGTGTTCCAAGTGGCGCCTTGATCGCCTTTTCCGCATCTGGTTGCTGCCCGTCGAGGTTGAGATGGCACAAAGGACAGGGCGTAACCAACACGTCTGCTCCCTTTGACTTTGCTTCAGCCAGATGTTTGCCCGCCATTTTCAAGGATGTATCTGGGTTGAACGTCAGCATGGGAAACCCGCAACACTTGCTCTTCCCAAGATACTCGACCGGCGTTGCCCCGATGAGTTCGATAATTTTCTCGAGATAGGTCGAGCGCTCCGGCTTCTCGCGCAGCCCAAGGTGCTCTTCCGGACGCAAGATGTAGCAACCGTAAAACGGTGCGACGTTTAGTCCGGTGAGTTTGCGCTTGATGAGTGGCCGCAATTGGTCGAGACCGACGTCTTCAACGATCATCCACAGAAGATGCTTGACCTTGGTCGTGCCACGGTATTGATAGCCGCTGTCGGCGATGACGCCGTTGATTCGCTTGAGCAATGCCTCGTCGTTCGCGAGGCGGTATTGCGCCCCGCTGAGCACGCCTTGGCACGTGCTGCAGATGGTCATCAGATCTGCACCCTTTTCTTCTGCCATCGCAAGCGTGAGTGCGTTGAGCGAGTACGCGAGCTCGGGATTCTGCTCCGTCAGCACGCCGGCGCCGGTGCACGGCGCTTCTGTGAGCTCGAGCAACTCGAGACCGAGCGTTGGGGCAATCTTTTGCATGGAGACATAAAGTTCGGGGCAGGCACCCTTCGAAACGCATCCAGGCCAGAACGCAACCTTCATTCGTCTCCTCCCTTAACGGACCTAAAGGTCCGTTGCTACATTGGTCCGTAGCTACATTATTTAAAGATGCCGCCGATTTTTTTGAAAATCTCCTTGATGCGCTCAACGTGCGGTATTTTATGGTGGATGATGGGCGGCAGTTTGCCGGCCCGCAACATGTTGAACGCTGTTGGCAGCGCACGCAGCTGGGCGGGAATGTTGAAGAGCCCAACGGATTTCGGCATGAGCGTCAGTTCGTTGAGGCGCCCGCTGTCACGCACTGATTCCGCGAAAGCCAGGGCGTGACGAGTGCCGGCGTTATTCGTGTAGCCGGCTTCTACCGCCATGCGGCGTAGCTTGAGGATTTGATCCAACGGCGCGACGCCTTTGGGGCAGCGCGACACGCATTCGAAACAGTGTGTACATTCCCACAGACCGTCAGGCTCGCTGTAGTCACCCAGGCGTTGCTTCGTCACGGTGTCGCGAGGGTCGGCCGCATAACGATACGCCTTCGCTAATGCTGCCGGACCCGTGAAGTTCTTATTGATAGCGAACGATTCGCAATCCATGAGGCACAGGCCGCACGAAATACAACTCACCTCTTGGATGAGTTCCTCCATTGCCGCGTTCGGAACCCGGTACTCTTCGAGCCCCTGTGGAATCGGCTGTTTGTTTTCAAGCCAAGGTCGGACTTTAAGATTCTTTTGCCAGAATGGCGTCATGTCGCACACTAGGTCGCGGATAACCGGCATGGATGGCGGAGACTCCACTCTTATCTTTCCGTTGACCGCGACGTCTCGCAGCTTCGTCGTGCAAGCAAGGCTTGCGTGACCGTTGATCCACATGCCGCACGAACCACAAATGGCACTGCGGCACGCGCAGCGCACGACTAAGCTCTCATCCTGGTACTCGCGGATTGCAATGAGCGCATCGAGCACCATCGCGTGGTCCTCAAGTTCGACTTCAAACGTTTGGTAGCGCTTAGCAGGCGCATCTTCATACGGCGGTGGATAGCCGCGTGTTGTATCGGGTCGAGGAGCCTGCGTCCGGTCGTATCGTCCGACTTCAATGGTCCACTTCATACTAATACGTCCGTTCTTGCGGCGGCCACTTGGTAATGGTGACCGGGAGAAAGTCGATGGCCGGAGGTCCGCTATCTGGTTTGCGGATGACAACGTGCTTGAGCCAGTTGGCGTCGTCACGCTGCGGATAATCCGTCCGCGAGTGCGCTCCTCGACTTTCAGTTCGGGTAATCGCCCCGTAGACTGTAGTTTCCGCGCAGTCAAGCATGTATCCAAGCTCCAGCACGAACGTCAAGGCTTGATTGTAGACGCGGCTCTTGTCGCCCACCGCCACCGATTGGTAGCGTCGTTTGAGATCTTGCACTGCAGCAAGCGCTTCGCTCAGTGCGGTAGCATCGCGGTAGACGCCGACTTTTGCGTCCATGAGCGTGCCAAGCTCGAGGCGCAGGCGCGCATGCGTTTCCCTTGTGTATGGCCGGGTCATCAGAGCTGCGATTCGACGCTGCTCGGCCGTGAGAAACTCCTCTCCCGAGCCGATCGCGGCCGCATTCTTGGCGTAAACAGACGACGCGGCACCCGAGCGGCGTCCAAAGACGAGCGTATCAAGGAGAGAATTAGCACCAAGCCTGTTACCGCCGTGGACGCTGACGCACGCGCACTCGCCGGCTGCGTACAACCCCGGCATAACGGTGGCGCCGTGGACGTCGGTTTTGACGCCGCCCATGATGTAGTGCATGCCCGGCCGAACGGGTACCGGGTCCTTTACCATGTCGACGCCTAAAAAGTCGAGCGCGATCTCGTGAATCTGCGGCAGTTTGCTCATAATGACGTCGCGGCCGAGATGGCGCATATCAAGCAACACGTTGCCGTCGATGCCCCGGCCTTCCGCGATCTCTATGGTCTCTGCGCGTGAGACTACGTCTCGCGATGCCAGTTCCATCATCTTCGGCGCGTAGCGCTTCATGAAGCGCTCGCCGTCAGCATTGAGCAGATAGGCGCCTTCGCCGCGCGCAGCCTCAGTCATGAGGAAACCCGATCCTTTGAGTGTGGTCGGATGGTATTGCACCATCTCCATGTCCATGAGCGGCGCGCCGGCTCGGTAGGCGAGCGCGATGCCGTCGCCAGTGCAGATGAGCGCATTTGTGCTTGGCTCGTACACGCGGCCCATGCCGCCGCTCGCGATGATCACTGCCTTTGACCGCAACAGGTGCAGCTCACCGGTCATCATGTCGATGCATACGACGCCGCAACAGGTGCCGTTTGCGACATAGAGGGCCGTCGAAAACCATTCTTCGTAGACCTTGACGCCTGTTTTGAGGATCTGGTCGTACAACGTGTAGAGCAACGCTTGGCCCGTGATGTCGCCGACAAAATACGTGCGCGCCTTGGAGGCGCCACCGAACGCCCGGGTGCCAAGCTTACCTTCTTCATTTCTGTAGAAGATGACACCCATATGCTCGAGTTCTATGATGTCCTGAGGCGCTTCGCTCGTCATCACTTCGACGGCGTCCTGATCGGCCAGATAATCGCTGCCTTTAATTGTGTCGAAGGCGTGGATTTCCCACGAATCACCTGCGCCAAGCGCGGCGTTTATGCCGCCCTGCGCCGCGCCGGAGTGGCTGCGGACCGGGTGCACTTTAGAAACGATTGCGACATTGACGTCCTGACGCGCGGCTTCGAGTGCGGCACGCATGCCAGCCAAGCCCGCTCCGAGCACGACCACATCATGGTCCAAAATCATGCTCGGCGTTTTTAACGACGTCCACGCAAGCCCTGCGCCAGCCTGTGCCGTTTGTCGTCTCTGCGCAGCTTAGCTAAGGTTTGGGCGGGACTTGGATTCGTTCAGGCTTTGATCGGCTCGATGATGACTTGCATTTTGTCGCCGACCTTGATGCGCCGGGCGACGTCGAGTCCCGAGGTCACGTGTCCGAAAACCGTGTACTGTCGATCCAAAAAGTGCGCGTCCTCGAGGCAAATATAAAACTGCGAACCGGCGGAATCCGGGGATTGTGCCCGAGCCATCGCGACTGCCCCGGCGTCGTGCAGACGGTCGTTGAATTCCGCTTTGAGCCGGTAACCCGGGCCCCCTGTGCCCGTCCCTTGCGGGCATCCGCCTTGGATGACAAAGCCAGGCTCGACCCGATGAAAGGTGAGCCCATCGTAAAAGCGGTTGCGCGCGAGCTTAATAAACGAGGCAACCGTCAGCGGCGCATCGTCGGGAAAGAACGTGAAGATAATCTCACCTTGCGATGTGACGATGCGCGCCTGCAGCTTCTTGGCTTGCGCGGTGGCGCCGATTGTTTCTTGGGGGCTCGGCGGTTCATGTGCCATGTTTCACATTTCGGTATGCGGTGACGGCAATCTTGTGTCCCTAAGTAAGTTGACACGGTTGCTCAAGGCATGGTAAGATTCGTTCCTGGTAATCTCGTGGTGTATATTTACTTTCATGGGCGTAATAGAAAGGAGAAGCAATACATGATTCATGCAGCGCGGCATAGCATGACGGCTTCTCTCTTCGTCACGCTTGGGCTGCGCAATGCGGCCAATAGCCTTTGCGGGGTAACATTCTCTCCGGCAACGTAACGCGCACTGCGCTTATGTTCGCCAAGCGGCAGAGATGAGGCCCTCGCAAAGCGGGGCCTCATCTTTTTCAAGGCTCTATTCGGATAGCGTTGAGCACGCAACTCCTGATAGGCTGTTTACATCCGGGTGCAAGATTTGCAGAAAGCGAGGTGATGCACGTGCACCAGTGGTCATTAGGCGATGTCGCTTCCGAGCGTCTCCGAGAGCTGCGCGCCGATGCGGATCAGGCGCGACTTGTCTCGCGCTCGAACCGGTCGCGCGGGCGGCGTGTTTCTAGTCGCGTACGCGTGGCACGTGCGCTTCGCGCGCTCGGCTACTTCTTACTCGACGCAGGACACTCGCTCGAACCGGAAGGTTGGCGATCCGTCTAAAGAACGCCACAAATGTGGGAGCGCATGTCGCTCATGTGCCCCCACTGTACACGATGGGGATCGAGCACTGGAGCTAGACCTCGAGGGCCTCGATATTGGCGCGTGACGTGCGTAATGAACTCGACGCAACGAGAAACGTAATTGCCGCCGACACGTCCAGGCCCGCTATGACACCATTAACACCATGAACGAGCACGCGCATCGCGCCAAGCGCTAAGGCGCAAATCATTAACGTTGTGATGCCGCCCAGAAATGGGATGATCATTCTGACGCCACGATTGATAGCGTTTGGATTATCCCACGTAAAAGATGGGAATGTAGTATCGAACGCGAGGCCGAGACTGACCGATGCCACGGACATGAGCAACGCAAAAAGCACGAGCGCAAGCGTGCGGCCCAGTCCGAAGTCATAACCATACGCCAGCGCCGCGGCGCCAAAGCAGATGACGAGCGCCGTTTGACCCCACGCGATAAAGAACTTGCTGCGAAGAATATCCGTCGTTGAAAATGGCATAGCGCGAAGCATCCAAATGGAGCCGTGCTCTAGCGAAAGAGCCGTCATGCCCGGATTGAGGCTGGCGAGCACGGCGACAAAGCCGATTTGCACCATCGCCAGCTGCAGAGTCAGCGGCAAGAGCGGCGTCTGCACTTTATGCCCCACCAGCAGATATCCGACGAAGCCCAGCGATGTAATATGGCTAAACCAAAGCTGAGGCGTGCGCACGAGCGTCCACGCATCTTTGCGAAAGAGCGCCACCCAGGGCTTGGCGCTTAAGAGTCGCCGCGCACGCTGCGCGCCCGGCCGCCGCGCGACCGTGACCGATTCACTCCAACCTTGCGCAAAGCTCTGAGAAATGAACGCGAGCGCCGCCGGACAGACCACGACCGTGGCGAAGAGTAAGAGTGCAAACCAGAGCAGTGCCGTTCCTACATGACCCATCGTCAGCAGCGAGACGACGTTGCCGATCCACGTGCTCGGCAACCAGCTTGGCGGCGGCGGCAGCTGGAGCGTCGATATATCTCCGTGCGCTCGGGCAATACCCGAAAAACTTGCAACCCAGAACACTGTCGGCACGATCGCACCTAACAGCCAAAGCGTCTCTTTTGCCTGCTGCGATGGTATGTAGCGCAGCGCCAAAATCGTGACCGCGGCAAGCACCGCATACAACATGGCGGGGAACACGATAACGCCCACGAGTGCGATCGGATATGCCCACCACGGCGCATGCGTGGCCAAAAAGTAGCCAAGCACGAACGGTACGAGGAAGGTAAAGACGTATATTTCGTTTTGCACGACGCCGCTGACATATTTCGCAACAACGATGCTCGACGTACGCAACGGCATGCTAAGGAGGCGCGACATGTCCGACGCGAGATAAAGATCCCCTAGCGCCTGTCCGAACGCAATAAATATGTCGGTGAAGAGGTAGATCAAGAACGCCCACGCAGGAATGCTCCATAGCAAGCGCCAGGCCTGCGCGTCGACTAGCGCTCCGATGCTGACGTACGTACCGAACAAAATCAGCAAGAAGAGGACGCCCGCCGCGGCAATAGCGACCGCGTACACTGCGCGGCTTGACCAATCGCGCCGCGCGGCGAGCGAGCGTTGGCGCACGATGTTGGCGCTCAAGAAGAGCATCTCGGCGACGCTTGACCTGCGCGCCTGTGCTCTTTGTATGTCGGTCAAATGATCTGTGCCAGCCTTCGCTCTTCCGGCGTTCCCGTCAGCCCGAGGAATACGTCCTCGAGTGAATCATGGCCGCGGCCCCGCAATTCATCGATAGTGCCGATTGCAACGATGTTTCCCCGATCGATGATGGCTATGCGATCGCACAGCGCTTGCGCAATCTCCATAATGTGGGTCGACATGAAGATTGCCCCGCCACCAGACGCAATGGAGCGTAAAATGTTTTTGAGTAACCGCGCAGTACGTGGGTCGAGGCCCACCGTTGGCTCATCCAAGAAGTAAATCTGCGGCTCGTGCAGCAGCGCCGAACAGAGCATTACCTTTTGCTTCATGCCATGCGAGAAACTCCCGAGCAGGCCGTCCGCGTCGTGGCCCAGATCGAAAAGTTCGAGCAGCTCGGCAATACGTCGCACCTTTTTTGCCGGACTTATGCCGTAGACGTCGCCGACGAAGTCGAGAAATTCTCGCGCAGTAAGTTTGGCATATACGTGGGGCTCGTCAGGCACGTAACCAAAAACGCGTTTGGCCTGCGGCGGCTGGCGGACGATATCAAAACCTGCAAGTTTGGCGCGACCCGAGGTCGGCCGTACGAGACCCGTGAGCATCTTGATCGTCGTTGTCTTACCGGCGCCGTTGGGTCCCAGAAAACCGAAAATCTCGCCTGGTAAGACGGAAAATGAGATAGCGTTGACAGCGGTCGTCGATCCAAAGCGCTTGCTGATGCGATCGACCTCGATGAGCGGCGTGGCCATGTCTCCTTTAGATATCGGCCACCCCGAGGGGTCGGGCTAGCGCCGAAGCGCCAACATATGCAAGCGACTACCAGCCCTTGAAAGAGCGGCTCCCGCAGGGCGAACGGATGCCGCTCACTTGTAATACGTTTCTGGTTGCAAAACGGTTCGTCCCAGTCGCGCTGAAATGCTTTGGATGGGCCTGCAGCGGGCCTCACGAACTCAACTTTGTGACTAAACAAAAGTGGGAGATCCTCTCCTCTGAGTACGTCGTTGAATCGCCGTGGTACCGCTTACGCCGCGACGCATGCCGCTTGCCTGATGGTACGGTCGTTGAGTCGTATTACGTGCGTGAGCATGCGGGCTTCTCCGTTACCTTTGCGATAACGCCTCGCAGTGAGGTCGTCTTTACCCGTCAGTACAAGCATGGGTTTGGCGATTTCGTGCTCGAGCTTCCCGGCGGCATGCTCGAACCGAACGAGGACTCGGTCACGTGCGCGCGACGTGAGTTAGAGGAAGAGACAGGCTACGTCGCTTCGGAGTTCGAGTCCATCGCCGAGTTCATCACCGACCCCACGAGCTCCACCGGTCGGTTCTCACTCTTCATTGCGCGCAACGCCGTTCCCGATGGTTCGCCAGAACCCGAAAATACGGAAGCTATTGACACGGTGCTCGTGCCGATGGATCAGGTGCTTGACAAGGTGCGCAACCGCCACGTGCGGGCTCAGAGCCAAGTGGCCTCGATCTACACAGCGCTCGATCACCTGGGCCGGCTCAGGTTCGGATAAGCTCGCTAAATCGTTCGAGGTCGATGTTTCCGCCCGAGACGATGGCGACGATCGGTCCGTTGCCTGTCTTTCCCGTCAAAGCTGCAGCAAGAGCTAACGCACCCGCACCCTCTGCTATGATTCGAGCCTTTTCCGCCATCATTCTCATTGCGCTACTCGTTTGTTCGAGCGTCACGACGATTACGCCGTCGACGATCGGCTTCATCCGTTGCCACATGCGCGGAAAAACACTCTTACCACCGGCGCCGTCGACAAAGGACGGCTCCCAATCGGCGAACACTTGCGGCGAGCCTGCCGCGAATGAGAGCGCGGCCGGCGCGGCGGTTTCCGGCTCGGCGCCCCAAATCTTGACGCCGGGTTTGAGTGTCTTGATGGCGCTGGCGACGCCCGTAATAAGTCCCCCGCCCCCGATTGCTGCGATAACAGCGCTAACGTTGGGCGCATCTTCCAGTATCTCGAGTCCCATCGTGGCGTGACCTGCAATAAAATCATCGTCATCGAATGGATGAATGAATGTTCCCTCGATACCGGGATACGATCGTTGCTCGAGCGCCTGCCAGCAGACCTCGTACGGTGCGAGGACAAGACGCGCGCCGAGCGCGCGCATGCGTTCGAGTTTCGATGCTGGCGCAGTCTCGATAGCGACGACAGTGCAGGGCACGCCCGCGCTGCGCGCAGCATAGGCAACTCCCTGTCCAGCGTTTCCCGCACTGATCGTCCACACGCCACGTTTGCGCGCGGCATCGGGAAGCACCGCCACTGCGTTCGCAGCGCCTCGTAGTTTGTATGCATTGATGGGTTGCAGGTTCTCGAGTTTGAGCCAAATTTCGGGCTGCTCCCGGCCGAGCTCCAGTCGCACAAGCGGCGTGCGCACAATGACGCCGGCGATGCGTTTGCGCGCCGCCTCAATGGCAGTGAGTGAGATCGGATGCACTGGTTCAAGCGAAACGGCCATTATGGTTCCTCTTAGCGCGCCGCATTGTGGCGAATTTCTCCGTCCACAACCGTCATTATCACGCGCATATCTTTGATAGATGATTTGGGCACGTCTTGCAGCCGTTTCTCAAGGACAACAAAGTCTGCAGTCATACCGGGGCGCAGCCTGCCGCTGCGATCTTCCGCAAATGAGAGCTTCGCCGCTTCATGCGTATATGCGCCCAGAGCTTCCTCAACCGAAAAACGCTCCTCCGGCACGTGATGGTTCACCAAGCTGTGAATCCCAAGCAGCGCCGACAGCTTCGTTACGGGACTGTCCGATCCGCCGCACACAGTGCAGCCGCTGCGCTTCGCCGACCGAAAGAGATTCATGCTCTTCGAGCGAGCCGCACCCAAGCGCTGTTCGTACATTTCACCCTCGCCGCCCCACAGATAATCGAAGGCGGGCTGCATGGCAAGCAACAGTCCGATCCGCGCGGCGCGAGCGATGTGATCTGGCCGTGCGATCTCAAAGTGGTCGATCGAGGGCCTCAGACCTTCAAGGGATCCGCGCTTTTGCACAACGATCTCCCAGGCTGCCATAGCCTGTTCAATCGCTTCGTCGCCGATTGCATGAACGCCGAGTGAGAGACCGGCCTCAGCAGCTTCAGCGAACAATTCGGCGAGCTGGTCACGATTCAGATACAACAGTCCGCAACCGTTCGCATCCTCGTAGCTCTCTCTCACTGCAGCTGTACGCGAACCAATGGATCCGTCCACAAAGATGTCGCCGCCAAAGATCCTGCCGCCCAGTCGTTTTGCTTTCGCAACGCTTGTCGTGCACGACTTGGAGATGACGCGCGTCGGTAATACGGCATTATCAATGTATATCTCAGCAAGCTCTTCGAACGCTGCGTCGCCTTCGATGACATTGTGCAGCGTCGTTATGCCGGCTGCCAGGGCCGTTTGAGCGGCTTCTCGATCGGCGCGACGAAGAGACGTTGCCGGCAAGGCACGCACAAAATCGTATTGCGCGGCGTAACTGACGCCACCGCTAAGCTTCCCCGTGGGCTCACCGTCTGAGCCTCGCTCAACCCCTTGCGCACTGAGATCGACTCCCAAAAAAGCAAGGGCCTCTGAGTTTGCAACGCATGAATGGCCGTCAACTCGGCTCAATAAGGCAGGCTTGCCATGTGACGCTGCGTCGAGCTCGTGTTTGGTCGGGAGGCGCTGGTCAGTCGTTTTGGTTTCGTCGAAATTACCGGCATAAATCAGCTTCTCACTCTTCGAGAGCTTCTCGACTCTCATCATCATCGCTGAAATATCCCGGCACGATCCGAAATCTCGAACGCCGCTCAGCAGGCCGGTGGCAGTGAGATGAACATGCGTGTCGTGGAATCCGGGGACCATCTCTCCGCCGTGGCAATCGATCACCTTGACAGCCGCTCCGAGCCCCCGTGGGCGTTCGTCGAGCACGCGCTCTATCGTGCCGTCACTGACAAGAAGACAGCGGCCACTCGGGTGCTGAGGATCGAGCGTCGTAACGTGCGCGTTGACAAAGAGCGTCTGCACAGGTTGCGCTTCTTCGGCGATGCGTTCAGGTCTTCCACTCCCAGCTGTTCCAAAACTCCGAGACCGCCGGCGCCGGCTTGTAACCCGAAAATCCGTCTCGAATATTATCGTGGTGCAGCTCCCAGTAAAGAAAGATGACTGGAAGATCTTCGTTGAGCAGGCGTTGAATGCGAAATATGCGGCTCTGCGGACGTTGCGGTCATACGAGGTTGTTGCGACGCCCTCTTGTTGGTCGACGCGTGGATCGCACAGCAACTGCTGATTGAACCCGCCTGGTGTCAACGGAAAATATTTGCGCAGAGAGTTCTGGATTTGGGTTGTCGATGCTGCCGATGCCAACAATGCGCACGACCCCAGGGATAATGTGGCTCGAGCCATGCGTAGAGCCTACTCCGGTCGAGACGCGCGAACACCCGATAAGGAGAACGGCCGCCAAGCCGGCGGCCGTCGTTCGTCTCGTCACAGCTCCCATTCCCATGTATTCCAGAACGTCGTCACCGCGTGCGCCGGTTTATAGTTCCGGAGATCACTGTTGATGATGTCCTGCCGGCGTACATACCAGATGATGATGAGCGGCTCTTGCTCCGTTAAGATCTGTTGAACCTTGTCATAGGCGGCCTTGCGTTTGTCTTGATCGTATTCGGTCATGGCCACATTTTCAGCGGCGTCGAGGTCATTGTCGCAAAAGTGGTACGAGTTTTGCCCATTGGGCGGGAATTGATCGCACATGAAGAGCGTTGAATCGTCGGGGTCGATTCCGTTGATCCATGAATAAAACGCAGTATCGAACTTACCTCCCTGGAGGATACCTCCCGCTTGCATGCTGGCGAAGAACAGCGGTGTCGCATAGTTCTTGATGTCGCCTTGAACCCCGATCTGCTGCCATTCGCGCTGCACGATGGCTTCTAAGTTGCGCGTCTCCGCAGCTCCAGTGGCGCCGCTCATGCCAAGTTCAAGTTTTTGACCATTCTGGTAGCGGTAGCCGTCGGATCCAAGCTTCCACCCCGCTTCGTCCAACAGCTTCGCCGCAGCGGCCGGATCGTGCGGATACCGTTTGACATTCTTTGAATACGCCCATAAGAATGGCGGCTGATCGCTGTCGCCCTCCATGTCGACGCCGTGGCTGACGGTATTGATGAGTTCTTGTTGATCGATGCCGAATGCCAATGCCTGCCGCACGCGGACGTCGTGCAGAATTGGGTTTGTCGTGTTGAGTCCGATTTGACGATAGTGCGTGAACGGCGTGAGATAAACATGGACACCAGTAATGTCTTTGTAGCTTGGCGTCTGCGAGGCTGGTGCATTGTACTCCATGTCCACTTCATGTGTCCGGAGCTGCGTCAGGATGGTCGTTTCGTCGGGAATGATCTTGTAGTCAACTTCTTGCAGCTTGGGAGCGCCGCGCCAGTAGTTTGGATTGGCGACCATGCGGATGATGGTGCCTTTCTGGTATTCCACGACTTTGAAAGGGCCCGTTCCCACGGGTTTATTGTTGTACGGCACGTGGTTGATGTCGGGGTACTGCCCGAGCAAGTGCTTAGGGAGGATGCAGTATGGCGTTGAGGACATCGTAAAGAATGAGTTCACAAACGGCGCCCATCGTTTTTTGAGATGGACGACGATCGTGTAGTCGTCCTTCTTATCAATCGTGTCGACTAAGTCATATCCAAGACGGGTTTGCACGTTATTTGCGGGGTTCATCACGGCATGCCATGTGAAAATGACGTCGTCCGCGGAAAACGGAGCACCGTCTTGCCATTTGACGCCCTTGCGCAAGTGATAGGTGATGGCTAGACCGTCGGCACTGATGCCGCCATTCTTGGACGTCGGTGCTTCGGTTGCCAGTTCGGGCACAAACTTATTCTCATCGCTCCAATTGAAGAGATAGCCTCCCCAAAACATCGAGAGGTCGACTTCGATCTGCTGCTCTCCAAGCAGCGGATTCATGTTGTCCGGCTCTGCTACGCCGGCCCACCGAAGGTGCCCGTGCACCGTCCACGGGTTGCCGTTTCCTGGGGAGCCTGTGCTCGTTGTGACCTTCGAGCAGCCGGCCATTAACGTTAGGGCGGCGAGCACGCAGCAAGAGGCAAGCAAATGTCGATCCATCTTCTTCATTAACCTCATGTCGTTAGAACGGGCGGAGTGCGCTTGAACCGGTTTGACCCCGCGTGTCACTATCTCCTTGATGTCTACTCAGCGGCCGTGTATCCAGAGCATCTGTAGGCTCATAATCAAACATAACGCAATCAGTATCGCGGCCAATATTCTCTGTCTGCGAAACGCGTAATAAACCGGGAGCACCAGGCAATAGCTTACAAGAGGTACGTAGGCGAGAAAGCTCTCCGTGTGCGGAGTTTAGGAGACGCGCTCCAACTGGACGCCGCCCTCATCAGGGGTATGTGAACCAACGCGTAGCATGAAAACAATAAACGCGATGGGCACTAATACAAAAATTATATCAAGGATGCGATGGGCGCCCGGTCTTGCGCGTTCCCTCATATAGTTATTTCGACGAACTCTTGAGAGCATTGCCGCGGCGCACGCTATCTACAAGAAGAACTGCCAAGCCTATGAAAAGAACGATTGGTCGAGCTGTATTACCGGCGACGATGTGGGGAAGCCCAAACCACACGATCAGCAGCCAGACGCAGATTGCCAGCGACAGCGCGCCGTCTTCGACGAATAGACCGTAGATCTGTTTCAGTCCGTTCATCAGCCATGTCATGTCTGTGAAACCCGCGCCTCGGCCGGCTGCGAGGTTTGCAGTCGCCGGGAAAACGCGATGGAAATCACCGATGTTAAGAGATAGCCTGCGATGAGACCGAGAATGGCGAGGTCTTCGCCGATCCATTTCATGCCGAGCCCTTCGCCGACCCAAAACGTCCCAAATGCGGAGAGCATGACGCCCACGACGAGCTTGAGGCTGTTCTCTGGCACGCGCGAGAGCGGGCGCTGCAACGCGATCCCCGCTGCAACAACCAAAACACCGGCGGCTCCAGCACCCACGCTCGCCGGGATGAGCGCGTTGGCCGTTGCGCCGACCGCAATCACGATGAACACCACTTCAAGACCCTCAAGCGTCACCGCTTTGAAGGATGCAACAAATCCGACGACATCCAAACCACGCACCCTGCTGGTGCTCGCGTCGTGCAGCTGTTGCTTCTGCCGCTCGAATGCGCTCATCTCATCGTGCATGCTGATGGCGCCGCCTGCCCGGAGTATCGCCTTGCGCAGCCAACGCATTCCAAAAAGAATGAGCAGCCATCCCACTGCGATTTGCAGCCAACTGATCGGAAAACGACCCAGCGCCGGACCGAAGATGAGCACGAGCAACCCGAGCAGACCAACGGCCCCAACTGCGCCGATGATCGCAGACCACCAGCCGCGCGTGATGCCCACCGCGAGCACCACCGTCAGCGCTTCGACAAACTCGACAGTGGAAGCTAGGAACGCGGGGAGCGTGGCGGTCCAGAACTGCGTCTCCGGATGCATCGGTAGTCGCTCCGACTTGTGACTAGGTTTGGTGAGGACGAAAATAAATCAGCCGACGGTCAGAATTGAACTGACGACCCGCGGTTTACGAAACCGCTGCTCTACCTCTGAGCTACGTCGGCGTATTCTTGTCGAAGTCTTGTACGATAAGCTTTCTTCATTTTTTGCTAGCTGTCTGTCCTGTTCCAAATGCAGCCCTGCCCACATTCTGCCCACATTTGTCACCAAGGCCAGGTTGTTCTAGGCTGTATCGTCAGCTGTTGCGGCAATGGCAGCGCGCAGCGCGAGATCGACCTTCTTGGCCGCATCTTCCTGCATGCCGGGTAAGACGTGCGTGTACGTATCCAACGTAATGCCAATGGTGGCATGACCTAACCGCTCGCTCACCACCTTAGCGGGAACACCTAAACGTAAGAGTTGTGTGGCATGGCTGTGGCGCAGATCGTGAAAGCGCACGTGCCCTAAACCTGCTCGTCGCACGACAGCCCGAAAGAGCGTCGAGATCGATTCGGGTTTCCACGGCGACCCATCCCATTGCGCGAGCACCAAGTCCAGATCGCGGTAGCCCGCACCAAGCGAAAGACGCTCGGCCGCTTGACCTGCTCGATGGCGTTTGAGTGCCTCGAGCACGAACGCGGAGAGCGCAACCGTGCGCCGGCTCTTGGACGACTTGGGTTCCCGGAAGTAGAGTCTCTTGCGCACTTCTTGGAGCGTTTGCCGCACTGCGAGTTGACTTGCTTCGAAGTCGACGTCGCACCAGCGCAGACCGAAGATCTCTGAACGCCGAAGCCCCGTCGACATCGCGAGCAGTACCGGCAAATGCAGCCGTGTGCCTTTGGCTTGTTCAAGCAACGCGGCCATTTCCGTGTCCGTTAACGCTCGGATCTCCGGCCGCTTGGGGCGAGGAGGAGAGACCGCATCTGAAGGATCGCGCGTCAGCAGCCTCCACTTTACGGCTTGGCGCAACGCACCACGTAAAATCACATGCGTGTGGCGCACCGAGCGCGCGGACAGCGCTCCGCCTTTGAAACGTCCCCGCTCGAGTAAGTGCGTGTAGAGTGCGGTGAGATCAAGCGGCTCAAGTTTCTTGAGCAGCCGCTGTCCGAGATAGGGTGTGATATGGCGTCGCACGGCCAGTCCATAGCGTTCCCACGTCTTTGGAGAGACGCGCGAGCGCATGTCCTCGAGCCACTTCTCCAAGAACTCGCCGGTCTTCAATCGGTTGGGCTCGACGAAGTCACCGGTTTGTAGATCCCTGTGCATTTGCGCAAGTGTCGCGTGTGCCAACCGCTTTGGTCCGATCACGGTTTTGTAGAGTTGCTTGCGCTTACCGTCGACTGCTTTGCCGCCGTCAAGCACCACTTGCCAGCGATTCTTTCCGCGCAACCGGATGTAGCCTTTCATGCATTGCTCCTTTCGCTGCGATTGTGTGCGTCACCAGACGCTCGAAGGGGAACGCCTGGTGTCGTCGTTGGTTGGTCTTTTGCTTTGACACAATCCTACAGGCCAGGCCTGACTCAAAGCGTGGCGCCGGTTGCCAGCGCCTCGGCAAGAGCGGCTTTAGGGATCTTGATGAGCCGGCCGGCTCGCACCGTTCGCAGCTTTCCGCGCCGAATAACTTGGTATGCGGCCGTGCGACCGATGCCGAGCACTTCACTCATCTGCTCAACGGTGAGCACGTCGGGAACATCTTCAAGTCTCATCCGTGACTGTATCATGCTTGTCACCTCCTCTGTGCGCGAAAGATGGCGTCGGATGACGTCGGTTCTATTCGTTCGCGCGTGGTGTTATTATCAAGCACCGTGGTATGCCGACTAGGCTCTCTTGCTGGGAGAAACTGCTCCTTGACATTCCGCCAGCGTCCACAGAAGTCCGCAGGCGTGCACTGGTGTGCACAGCAGATTAATTTTTTCGGCTGGGTCTCACGACAAACTGACGGCTACAAGACGGGCCGTTGCCTCAAGCGATACTCGGGCAACCCCATGAGGTGTCCGAACTGCAAGACGCGTCTACGGGCGCGTAAGACGCCTTTCCCGGTTCGGCGCATCTCTGGGCGGCGACTTTAACGGAAAATACTCGTCGAATGATGATCGAAAGATTTTGGTAGGCGTTGGCAATGAAGAAAGTTGGGAGAAATGAGCGGTGCCCATGCGGGAGCGGCCGCAAGTACAAACACTGTCATTTGCGGGCTGACGAGCAACGCGAGCACGCAACGCCCGCGCAAAAGCAGTCGGAAAGCGGAATGTTTCCAATGACCACTCTGCAATCGGGAATCCCCGTCGGTCAAAACGTGATAATGTTCCAGCCGGTGTTTCCAAAAGGCGATTGGCGAAATGACATACCAGTGGGCGGAGCACCTGGAAACTACGAAGCCGTGCTCACGTTCCGGCGCTCTGACGTTCCACCCGTCCCACCCAACGAGGTTAAGACGTGGGAGCATATCCGGGGAGATTCCCACGTCCAGCTAGCTACCGACCCGAAGCATTTCGACACAGATATATTGCGACTTCAAGTAATCGTAGATGGTATTGCGACAACGGCGCTGGGGCACGTGAACGACAAGGGCTTTCTTTCACGGTGTGTTATCGAAACGATCGCGGCCGCAAACTTCCTCGATGCCGAAAACAAAGCGATTATAGCTATATCACCTTGGCTTAGCAGTATCTCTTTTAAAGCAGATGTTCCGCTCCAAATTGCGCAAATTGACATCATTGAATTGGCGTCTGGCTCACAAAGTGTGCGTTACTCATTGATTGCTTTCGATAAAACTCTTCCTCCAGTAAACGCCGGTGAAGCGATAGACCCAATATTTCGTGGGCTTTATAGCCTGTATCGCGAAGCCGAGAACTCCAACAGCGAGACCTATAAGTTTCTGTGCTACTACAAGATCACAGAACTGCTGAGAGAGTTCCGCAACCAAAGGGGCCAGAGCATGTCACAGGGCCAGAGAAGTGTCGCGTACTCTATCGAAGAGAGGTTCCCGAGCGATGAGGCGGCCCTCGCAGCTTGGTTAAAAGGGTTGTTCCCTTTTTACAACTTCGACCAAGTTGGGTTAGCGCAGTTGCCGGTTGAAGTACGTGGCAAGAAAGCCAATAACATTATGGACACCTACCTTAGACCTCTGCGCGTTAAGATCGCACATGCATTAACTGTAGTAGTGCAATCTGCCCTACCGGCCACCCACTCAAGAGTGCTGCAGCAAATGGATGACCCTACGGCGCTCCGTGACGTTCTCAACTGGCTTCCCGCCGCCAAATGTATCGCGCGTTTGCAGCTACAAAATGAGATAAGCCTCCATGCCGCGAGTCAATCAACGCCCAATAGCAACCCCCAAGGCGGCGGTGACTCGGCCTAGATACTTGTCGCTTGAGACATCGCCTCGACGCTTGCGAACCGAAAACCCCTGACCTGATATATCGGCGCCATCCTGCGTAAGCGAGATGGTCAAGATGTGGCTTACATCGCGTCGAGGGTAAGGATCGAGGGATCGTTCCGGAGTAGGGCGTCAACAAAGAGGGCAACACCGAGCTCATCTGTCCACAATGAGAACGCCGGCTTGCTGAACATCTCACGCCACAGAGCAACCTGTTTGATCGCGTGCACGGCGAACTGCTCCGCCCGGCGGCGCCAGCGCTCTTCACCCGTGCGCTGCGCGAGGCGAAGAAGCGCAAAACCGTTGCCAGCGGTTCCGTGACAGAGGGTCGGGCCTTTACGGAGCGGACCGGCACTCCAAATGCCCTCGCCGCCCGCCTCGAGCAATCGCTCGACGCGTTCTTCGTCGGATGGGTATCCAGCGAGCCCGATGATCACGCCCGGGGCGCCGTGGCACCACTGCATACGGTTCCCAGACGACGGCTTGCCAAGCGAGGCCCAGTTGGCGGCGGCGCCATCGCGTATCAGGTATGCTTCGAGCAGCGCAGGGACACGTTCGCGCACCTCGGCTTGACGCTCCGCCGAAAGCAGGTCCGCAGCACGGATAATTGGCGCCAGGTTTCCAATGGCACCGTGGGCAGCTCCAACGTAATGAACGCGATTTCCGTAGAGATTTTGCTCCCAGAGCAGTCCGCCCTCGATGCTAGCCGGCTCCCAGGCCGTCCACAGTTCGTCCTGAACCGCGCGCAGCACGTCGTCATAGCGGTGACCGCCGTCTCGCTCGCGTAAGAGGAGCATCCCGAGCGCCGTACCTGGCGACCCCCAAAGGAATTCCCGCGTCGGATTCCCGATATTCGCCCGCACCTCCGTGACGAGTCGATCGAGGCTCGCCGCGTCACCAGTAATCGCGTAGCGAGCTAGTATTATGCCGACGCTGCCCATGAAGTAAGATGGCACCATCGTCTTCATGCCGATTGGGTTCGCTCGGTAACTGTCTTCACAGCGTCCGATCGCTTCCGCATAATCGTGCCGTAGCTCGATGCCGTACCGTCGGGCAAGACTGGCAAGAGCCCATATCGTTCCTGCAGTTCCGCAGTAAATACCGTAGTGCGTCTCGGATTCCAATCCGTATTGGTCTTGGATGTAACGGCCAGCGTTGATCCGGGTCGTATGCCGCATCCGTCTCACGAACGAGGTCGCAGATGAAGGCTCGCGCACGATCGTCGTCCCAGCGTGCGCTGGTCAACGGTTCGTGCTCGCTCGGATCAAAGATCATCGAGCTTCACTACAATCCTCTCTCAGAAAATGCGGCATTTTTAGGAACACCCTGTTCTGGTCCTTTACGCTCGAGCTCACTGATTCGCCAGACAAGTTTAAGCGCAGCACCGTCCCCTGGGTGATCGTCGCCCGCATGCGCCCGCACCAACGTACCGATCTTGTGCTGCAGGGCAGCCGTAGTTTTCTCGTCGGTGCGAATGACGACCAATTCGCGGCCGCTGTCGACGACTACCATGCCCTCGTCGGCCGAGTCCACTGATGCTAGGAGGAGTCTTCCCGTATGCTGGCGACCCGCAGCAAGTTTGCTGGAGCAGATCGGCTTCCCATAGCGATGGGAGAGCTCTCCAATATCCGGTATTTGCCTTTGTAGCGCTCCACCACGGATTGTGATCCCCATTTCCGCTGCCAGCACGGTCGCCTTTTCACGAAATGTATCGCTGCCCGAGAGATAAATGCCGCGTTCCCATTTCTCCCTGGCCAGCGCAAGACCGGCTTTGATGTAGTTGTCACTCAGATCATGAAACACTACCCGAACTCCTTGGTCGCAAAAAATCGTCCGACCCTTGTCTACGAAATAGACGCCGGACGCGTTCCCGACCGCGGTCAAGCTGCCAAGGATGGCATTGAGGGTTTGACCTCCGCTTACCGCGATTGCTGCGTCCAACAACTGCTGATCGAGCCGCAGATCAGTCGCAACACGCCGGCGTAAATGGCCGAGCTCTTCTGCTGCGGCCATGTCGCCGGAGTCTGCCTCGCGCACGAGCCATGCTCTCCACGCACCAGGACCTTGCCTGGAAAGTTGAGTTCGGAGGTCGCTCCGTTCTTGTCGGATCTCATTGCGCAACTCTTCACGCCTTACGGCAGTTCCGATCGCGGCAATCGAGTACAGCAGTTGCTTCTCTTCCGGTCGTCGTGAATTGCGAATGCGTTGGCGAACTGCTTGGTTGTCTTGACGCAGCTCGGCAAAGCGTGCGCGTTCCGTTTCTCGCTGTCGCTGCCAGAGCACTTCGCGCTTGGACGCTTGCGTCTTGTGCCACTCCCAAGTGACCTGCTCAAAGCGTTTCCTGAGCGCGCTTTGCCGCGAACGATCGGAGGCTTGTACACTTGGCACTTCCAATGCGACGCGGTATGCCTTGTCGATTGTGTGGGCCGGCGCGCTTGTGGGCCCCTCATAAGGCCCCAGGCGCGCCTCCAACTTTCCTCGTGAGGCGAAGCGGCCAAGATGACTTGCCTTAGCGTGCAGTTTCTCCGGCTCGGTTCGGTCCACGATCACCGCACCGCTGCCCTTGATCCTGTACTCGAGATTGAAGGTTGCGAGCGCTTTGTGAATGCCTTCCCAGCTCGGATCACGCTGCTGGAGTACGCGCTTGAGGTTTTGCGCGGGTTCCTTGCCCAACCACGTTTGGAAGCTTTCGCGGCCGTTCCAAGCTTCGAAGTTCCTCGCTTTGGTGCTTGGCGTGGCCGGCACATCGTCTGAACGATCCCGCTGGTGACGCACGATCTGTGGCTCGCTGCCCTCGGCGACCTCGATCCGGTGCGGTCCTTTGTCATGCAGCCAGTGCTGTTTCATCTCGATCTCCCGGCAGGTCCTATCTAGCACCAGCCAATCACGAAAGAGTGAGACTGCTTTGTAACTCTCGGGATGGACTCGGTTGACTGCCACGTGCGTGTGGACGTTGGCCGTATTGCGATGAACGGCCGCCACCCACTGGTTCTGGTGCATTCGTAAAGCCGTTAGCGTCGCGGTTACCGCATCGAAAGCCTGGGTATCTGTGGGGTTCTCGCCTGCTCTCCAGGTCAGGATGTAGTGATACACGGGATCTTGTGCCCGCGAAAATGACGCGACTTGTTCCATTTCGTCCGCTGCGGTTTCGACCGACCAAACCTCAGTTGAGTGCGTCATCGCTGCGGCATCCTTGCTGATGTACCGCGTTAAGTCCGCGAAGCTGCTTTTTCCGTCCGGCCGTTTCACGGGAACTTTAGCCAACATTGTTTTATTCTCAAACCGCAAACACGCCAACCCTAGCTGCGAGAAGACGAAGTCGCCGAGCAGCTCTTAGCACTACATGCGTTTGTATATCAGATGGCGGAGCCGGTCTGTATATACAAACGCCTACCCTGTCCCCAACCGTCCCCTTGCGCTGTTCCATATATCAGACTGAGATTGACTAGGGTCAAGCGCTTTTACAAAGGAAAATGCAAGTGTTAAACATCCATTCGGTCTAAAAGGACCAGCCACGCCTCACGCAGAGCGCCTATTACCAACTTCGCCGGGCATTGACTACGCTCGCGAATGCATGGCCATCGAGGTGGACAGTCGATCGGGGCAGCGGGTCACTCGTGTGCTCGATCGCATTGCGCTACGGCGCGGCCCGTCGCGACTACAACGAAGTCCGACCGCACAGCTCACTTGGCAATCGTACGCCGAAGGAGTTCGCGGATACCCTCGCGATTAACCCGCCTTCACAGTTAATTGCTGTCTGAAATCTCGCCTCACGTCACGCCATTAACGACGTCAACAGGGTCGCCAGTTTGCGCGCCGTTACTTTCCCCTCGGAAAATGTGAACACATTGTGTTGCGTGGGTTTTTCGGATGGCCTGCGAGACAGGCGCTAACATTTAACTAGTGAGTGTAGGATGTTCCGTCGCAGAAGGTCACCTCCTGAGTCGTCCATCGGGCCCTTATCTCACGCAGTGGGAGATCGATAAAAGCTGCATCAGAAGTTAGCCTTGGGTCTAATTGAAAATTGACGTCTATACGGCTGTGATCATTTGGCTGCAGCTTCACAAAGAATGCGGCGCGAGTTGAGCGTTCTCGTCGCCCAGTTTCGAGAACTGCTTGACCTTTGAAGTTACAAATCTCCTTTCCGGCCTTATTAGACACCGTGAAGGTAGTTATGAAGTACGAGTGCTCATCACCATCGAGATCTAGGTCCCGTTGAAAAATCGTTCGAACTGGTTCGACCTCGATTAGACCCTGAGCTTCAGTGAGCGCTTGGGGCGAATTAGCAATGCTTGCGGTTTTGCCATCCACGACTATACCAAACGTACCTATGAGTAAAGCAACAGTTAAGATAAGCGAGGCTGAAACGGGTAGACCTATTTTTGTACGCATAGTCACATCCTCAGAACGCAGTCCTATCCATTGTCTCCCTCGTAAGGAAGTACGGAGGGGGGCTTGCCACCTTGGCCCCTGAAGAACTGATTAACTAGTTGATCTACAAAATAGTCCTCGTCGTTTCCCTTTGCTCCTTGCTTAATCGTTGCTTGCATTGCGCCATAATAAGGGCTGTCCTCCCCCTGAAATCTCGCATTGAAAGCTTCGGTCGCTAAAGTACCCTGTCTATCGGAAGATGCAAAGTTCACAAAGACATTTCTTGTGTCCCCGAGGTTAACGTACCCGCTTTTACTGCTCGCGTTATCGGAGTAGATGTTGATTGTCAAATCGCCTTTACCTTTTGTCATGTCATCGGCAAGCTTTTGGAATGCGGCAGCCTTCTTTTGCGCATCGCTACCAGATTGTTTGCTCCAATAGTCAGCCGATTGTTGGGCCCATCCTCTTACTACTTCCGCATCGCCTGCAGCCGTAGCCTGATCCCTGGCAGTTCCACCTTCGATCGAGAGGTAGAACCCAGTCGGATCAGAGTAGGCCACGGGATTATTCCTATTCCACATGTACGGCTTTTGCGACATCGGGTCATGGATGTCGCCTTGATACGCATCTGGCGCAGTCCAAGCCTGTAGGCCAGCACTGTAGGTTCGGACGCCTTGAATGACATTGAGATTATCAGCGAAACCGTCCGTCCGTCTATACATGAAATGAATTGTTGGAATACTTCCGCCTGTACCGCTTCCTCCGATTTGAGAAGAGTCAGGCTTGAACCCAAACGTAGTATTATCGGGAGGAACACAGGGACCCGTCGGCGGCGTGGTGGTGCTATTGTGCTGTTGCCAACAACCGACATGACCTGGCCCCCTCAGGTATCCCAATCATAATGTGCAAACCTGGGGCATTAGGGTGATCGCCGCGAGGGCGAATTCGTTCGGGGTTCGGTCTCCAAGCGAGGCGTGTGGCCGGGTCTCGTTGTAGTCGCGACGCCACGCTTCGATGATGTGTCGGGCCTCATCGATGCTGGCGAAGCTATGCTCGTTGAGGCATTCGTTGCGGAGTTTGCCGTTGAAGCTCTCGATGAAGGCGTTTTGGATGGGCTTACCAGGCGCGATGAAACGCAACTGCACGCCGCGCTCGTGCGCCCAGCGCAGCATCGCCATGCTCGTCAGCTCCGAACCATTGTCTGCTGTGATCCATTCGGGGTAGCCGCCGGCTTCAACGGCCGCGCGATCGAGCACGCGCGTGACACGCCCTGCCGGTAGCGACGTGTCGGCCTCGATCGCCGGCGATTGCTTAGCGAAGTCATCGACGACCGTGAAGATGCGAAAGCGGCGTCCCCAATCGAGCAGGTCGTGCACGAAGTCCATCGACCAGCCCTGATTGGGTCGCGTGGCTTGGGTCAGCGGCTCGCCGCGCTGGTAGCTGATGCGTCGACGCACGCGTTTGCCCACCTGGAGCTGGCAGGCTTGGTAGATGCGATGGATCCGTTTGTGGTTGTCTCGGTGGCCATCTCTTCGCAGCAACACGATGAGCTTGCGCCTGCCCCAGCGCCTGCGCTGTGCAGCCAACTCGCGCAACCGGGTTGCGATCGGCTCATCGGTGCGATCCTTTCGCCGATAGCGCAGCATGCGACGGTTGCAGGCGGTCAGCGCGCAAGCTCGTCGTTCGCTCACAGGATAGCTCCCTTGCAACGCCTTCACGGCGTTCCGTCGATGTGAAGGCGTTACCAGTTTTTTGAGTTGAGGAATTTGAGCGCGTCGTTGTCCAGCGTCAAATTGGCGACGATGCGCTTGAGCCTGGAGTTCTCTTCCTCGAGGTGCTTGAGCTTGGCGACATCGCTCACGCTCATCCCGCCGTACTTGGCTTTCCAACGATAGAACGTGTGGGGAGCAATGCCATGGCGGCGACACAGCTCCTGCGTCTTGGCTCCAGCGTCTGATTCCTTGAGAATGCCAACGATCTGGGATTCGCTAAATCGCGACTTCCGCATGATGACCTCCTGGATGGCAGTACGCCTCCAGGTTGCCCATTCCCGCTGGGATAACTTTTGGGGGCCAGGTCAGGCAGACTGCCATCGAGTGTGGCGCTTTGTTACTCCCAGCAGTTCACTGCACTGCCCGGAACTTACTACATTGGAGATTACGACTTTTACAATCCAACAAACATGCGTGACGTTATTGCAGTCAGTTCGTCCGCTACAAAACGATCAAGTGTATCTCCAGTAAGAATTCGCGTCACAAGATTTTAGTTCCAAACTGCTGCTTTGTTCTTTTTTTTTGACCTGAAGCGACCGCTTCATGCACCCCTGCCCACATTCTGCCCACAGAATTTCGCAATACTGTTCAAAATCAACCATTTTAAGATACTATCACCCAGCATACACCTCGCGCCTAGGACGCACGAAATAAGGCGCCGCGACATTGTAAGTGTCGCGGCGCTCTGTCTTGTGTCGAGTTACGAAACCGCTGCTCTACCGCTGAGCTACGTCGGCGTATTCCTTACAGGTTCGTTTTGTAACGTTTCGCGCTACTTCCTGGCTGCCCGGCGACAGAGAACCTATCTCTCAATCC
>Ga0185299_10002675_pt1 | contig 26484 bp, 20 predicted proteins | sample PaiPotPPA55metaG_FD_128002 | JGI IMG/M metagenome (GOLD analysis project Ga0185299, IMG submission 128002) | Iron sulfur acid spring bacterial and archeal communities from Banff, Canada, to study Microbial Dark Matter (Phase II) - Paint Pots PPA... ...
CACCAACCGAGACGAAGCCCGTGTCCTCCTGCGTCGCCGTCCCGCAGTCTTCAAAAAATCGCCTGGGGCGATCCCGGAGATCGTCCGTAGTGCCCTGAGTTTCCTTGGACCCAGATGGCAGGGTTTCATTTCACCTCCCCCACACCCCCCTGCCGGCCCGTTGGCGCTGAATCCCTGTCTTGGCTTCGACATCAACCTATTTTCTGCGCCTTATTGACACCATCTGCTTCTTCTTCACACGCCGCCCTTCCCGCAGGGTGCAACGAATTCGTTTCAATCGTCAGATTGCGGCGCGGCAACCATGGAGTCATGAGTGAAAGCTGTGGCGGTGAAATCACAACCCCTACGGTATCAATGGACCAGGGCGATTCCGACGCTGCCAGAGGCTTGTTTGCCCTGTCCTTGCTCGATTCGGCGCGTCGGCTAAGATGGGAAAGAGAAGATTTAAGCAATTAACAATAGGACTGGCTTCACCATGCGCGCGCTCCTGAGGGAATTGACGGCTGCAATCGACGGTAAGCGCCCCTGCGTTTACTGCTCGGTCATCGAGACACGAGGCTCGACGCCGCAGAAAGCCGGGGCCGCCATGCTGGTTTTTCCGGATGGCAGCCAGCGCGGCACACTGGGCGGCGGCTGTGTTGAGGCCGAGGTGCGGCAAAAAGCACTGAAGGTTCTCAATGAAGATGGCAGTCGCCCAGACGTACTTACTTTTTGTTTGGACGATAATTATGGCTGGGATGACGGCCTGATCTGTGGCGGCCGCATGACGATCTTGGCGGCTCCCCTTCAACCCAGCGTCCAGGCAGGGCGTGCCGAACAAAACCGAAATTATTATCGCCGGTATCTCGATCTCGTCGAGAACGGCAAAGGCTGCACCGAGGCCATCGTATTCCAAAGCCCTGATGGACTGGGCATTGGCAATCGCTTTCTATTTGGCTTCGAAAATCAGCTCATTGCTCAACACGGCGACGGTCCAGTTCCAAAATTGGTCGAGGCCAACCTCACTCCCTTGAGCAAAAGGCCGGGTCCCAAGGCTCAGCAAGGGATCGCGTATCTGCCTATCCTGCCCCGGATCACCTTGCTCATAGTCGGCGCCGGCCATGTCGGGCAGGCGGTGGCTCAGTTGGCGACGCAAGTCGATTTTGATGTCTGGGTCCTGGACGACCGCCAGGCCTTTGTGTCGCCCCAACGATTTCCCACCGCACAACGTCGCCTCGTGGGCGCCATAGATACTCATTTGAAGGATCTGGCCGGGACGGACATAAATCCATCCTTCTATTGTCTGGTTGTGACTCGCGGGCATAACCACGACGAGGAAGCGCTTTATCATCTGGCCACGACCTCGGCCGGCTATGTCGGCATGATAGGCAGCAAACGCAAAATCAAATTGATTTATGAGGACTTGATTGCCAAGGGCGTTTCACCGGAGGCGCTAAACCGGGTCCATGCGCCTTTGGGCCTGGATATCGGCTCACAGACCGTGCCGGAAATCGCCGTCAGCATTGTTGCCGAGCTGATTGCCTGTCGCAACCTCGGCACAACCGCGCCTCCTTCCCGCGCCCGCGTTCGTGCGGACAACATTCGCCAATGATCTATGCCATCATTCCCGCCGCGGGTCAAAGCCGGCGCATGGGCCGGCCAAAGTTATCACTTCCCCTGGGCGATCATCCCATCTTGTATTGGGTTATTGCCAGTCTCAAGGCGGCGGGTATTGCGGAAATCCTTGTGGTCGCTGGACCGCATGTGCTCGAGCTAGGCCCAATCGCCAAGGACGCCGGCGCGCATTTTCTGGGACTCGAAAACGACACGGCCGACATGCGTGAGACCGTGACCCATGGCCTATGCTGGCTTGAGAATCGCTTTCACCCTCAGCCGAATGATGCGTGGCTTTTGGTCCCCGCCGATCATCCGACGCTAAGCGCTATAACGACACGGCAAGTGATCTCTGGATTTCTTGAGAAGCCGGAGTGTTCGATTTGCATACCCGTTTACAACGGCAAACGCGGCCATCCGACTTTAATTGCTTGGCGGCATGTCTCAGCCATCAAAAACTTGCCGGCTGGCTTCGGTTTGAATCATTTCATGCGCGGCCAAGCCAAAGACATCCGAGAAATCCCGGTGAATTCGCCAACTGTCCTTCAGGATCTCGATACACCCGAGGATTATGAAAGGTTATTGCGAATTTGGGATTCAGGCACTATTACCAACCCGAAGCGCGAGCAAGGATTGCAGTGAAGCTCTTTCCGGCGTTGCGGCCTGGTGAAGCGGTGAGCTATCAGCCTTTTCGTCTTCGTCTTCCGCGAACGCTGTGCGGAAACAATTCTTCTTGAAGCAGGTTTTCGGCCCCGTCAAAGGGCATCGCCTGCGGCTTTCCCCTGACTTCCAGGTTTGGATTAACCTTTGCTTCTTCCAACAAGGGCGGGGAGACCCACAGGTCGGCCACCTCCAGCGTGTTAGGAATAATCGCCATGCGGACTTTTTCCCATTTCGGCTGCCAGCACGTTTCGAGTCCGCTGGTGATGCAACCCCGGTCAGTCGGAAAGCTGAAGGGCAATTTCGAGCGCAGCAAGAAACAGGCGGTCAGGTTGTTCATGCGAAAAGGCACGGAGTCAATCGCGGCCAGCAAACGGTCGGTGGCGAGGTCGGCAATGCCGCAACCCATGGCGTTGCCGTGGCTTTCCGGCGATAGATCCAGAGCGCAGATGCGCGTAATCCGGGGGTTTTCAAATTCGGGCTCGCCTTCGATCAGCAACCGGCCGACCACATTGGGATCGATCCCGGCCCCGCTGTAGTTCTTGCCGATCTCCCCGATCACGAGCAGGTCGAGTTGATCAAACGGCAGCCTGCCCATAATGGCTCGGGCTCGATCAAGCAGGTCCGGCTCTTCGGCCAGTACGCTATCCCGTTCAACCACTTTCAGCAAAGCCGTCTGTTCGTGGGCATTTTCCAGGACGGCCAGGCCGGCGACAAAGGGCGTCTTTTCCAGAACGACTTTCGCCGTCTCAGGCAGCATGTCGCGCAGGCCGCGAACGCCGAAGCGATGATGCGCGGCCGCTCCGTCGCGTTTGCCCAGGCCAATCACCATCATTTTGACGATGCCGCTCTCATAGCGGCCGCGAAAATCCGTATGCGGCTTGATGCGGGAAATGGTCACCACGGCATCGGCTTGGAGGGCATTGGCGTCCCAATAGACCGGCTCGTCCCAAGAATTCGTACCGATCACCGTGGCTTTCATGTCCGTTTTAACGGGCACGCCAAGGGCGCGTTCAGTGATGCCGTATTCCGCAAGCAGTTCGCGCTGTCCGTCCGATGTGCCGCCACCGTGGCTCCCCATCGCGGCAATTATGAAAGGGTGCGCGCCCAGGTCGCCGAGGTAGTCGAGCGTAGTCCGAATGAGAGTAGCCAGGTTCGCAATGCCGCGGCTGCCAACGGCGACGGCCACCTTGCTTCCGCGGCGAATGCGCCCCTTTAAGGAGGAAGTCTCCCATTGTTGCCGGGTCTCCTGGGCAAGATCGGTAATTGCGGGCTGGCTCAGCGTCTGATGAATTGGGGCGACAAGGGGTAAATCCATAAGGCCGTCAAGTTAGAGGAGGGAGAAAGGATGGCGCCAAAAGGCATCAAGCCGAGGATTTCCACTTCTTTCTGTCATTTGAAGCTCTTCTCAAAGGGTACAATATCGTGCAAATCCAATCAACCAAACCCAAAGGCGGGCCACGAAGGTCAAGAACCCCATCCCCCATTTGTCGTTGACCGGTCCTGGCGCTTCCCGTACCATCACGCGGCTTGGCGGCGTTGCGCGCGTTCCACGCCGGCCGTTTGAATTCCGCCTCCTCGAATTACCTCGTGACACGGCATTATCAATCGTCGAATGACGGCTACCAGATCCCTCCTCGTTCCCTGCCGAGGTTGTTCATGGCGTTGCGGAAGTGGCTGGTGCGAGGCTTGGTTTTAACCTTGGCCGGCGTTATAGCCCTGGCCGCCTTTCTCTATCAGCAATGGACGAATCCTCAGGCAGTCCGCAAGCAAGTTCTTGAAGAGCTGAGTGCTCAGTTCGTCGGCGCTCACGTCAGTCTCGAATCCGCGCACATGCGGCTATTCGGCGGCATCAGCCTTAATGAGCTTCGCATGACGCGCCGCGACGATCCCGAGCACGCCGAACTGCTTTACGTTCCCTCGGCAACAATCCAGATTGACAAGGAACGATTGAGCGACGGCATAGTCGCCATTCGCAAGGTGGAGCTGCACAAGCCCCGCCTTCATATCATTCGCAATGCCGACGGCACCTGCAACCTGGCCGGGCTATTGGCTCCTGTCCCGCCAACCCAGCCCGACGAGCCCATACCCCTGCTCGTCTTTCAACAGGCTTCCATCCAGATCGAAGACCTCCAGGCGCCTCCGGGAACGCCCCAGCTTGAAATCAAGGACATCAACCTGACTGTCATCAATGACCCCTTGCCCACAATCGTATTTGACGGCGCCGGCACGTTGGACGGAATCGGCGTCGTCCATCTGCGCGGAACCGTTCAGCGCGAGTCCGGCGCCGCGGTCGTTTCATTGAACCTCAGGCAGATTCGAGTCGGCGCCCTGGTGGAGAGGCTCGGCGCCCTCAATCCGGAAATGGTCAAACATGCGCTGCAATTGGACGGCACAGGATCAGTCGAAGGCACGGTCGAATACCATCCGGAATCCAAAGACCCTTTGCGTTGGGGCGTCAACGTCGGATTGAGCAACGGCAAATTCGCCCACGCCAAACTGCCCATGCCGCTCGATCGGATCGAGGCCTCCATTCACATCGTCAACCGAGAGATCCCCTTCGCCAAACTGACCGCCCATTCCGGATCGATGAACGCGAAGGTAACCGCCGAGGGCTTTACGCCTGAGGTTCTTCAAAACCGGGATCCCAAGCACCCGGTGAAGCTTGAACAATTGTTCCAAAAACTGGACGTTTTTTTGCAACACATCCCGGTCACCAAGGAGTTTTTCGACCTCGTGCCGGATGCCTACCAAGAGATTGAAACCGATTACCAACCGCGGGGCCCGGCCACGATGCATTACGTCTTCTCGCGCGACGATCCGATCGTGGGCAGCCGCTATTGCAAGATAACGCCGGAAAACGCGGAGGCCCTCGTCAACGATTTCCCTTACAAGTACGTGGAGAATGTGACCGGAGTAGTTGAATTTACCTCGGGCAAGGATAAGGTCGATCATCTGACCTTGAATCTAGTCGGGTATGCCAGCGACCAGCCGGTCAAGGTCGTCGGCGAAATCAACGGCGAGTACCCCAATCATGAAGTGAAGATTGACATCTCCGGCCGGAACATTCCCCTTGATGAAAAGCTCAAGGCGGCTTTACCGAAAGAGTACACTTCCCTTGCGGATTCCTTTCATCCCACGGGCCTCGGGGATTTTGTCGCCACCATTTACCGTTCTCCAAAAACTCACCTGTTTGCCAACCGCTATCTGATCAAGTTCCACGACGTTCGGGTCAACTATGATGTTTTTCCGTATCCTCTGGAAGGCGTTTCGGGAATTCTCGACATCTTTCCCGACAAGCACTTCGAGTTTCGTGAGTTCCGCGGCACTCACAAGGGCGGCGAGTTTCGCATTGCGGGACGTTCGTATCGAACGCCGAATAAGTCTGATGAATGCCAGGATCGCATCGATATGGTGCTGACAGGGAAAAACTTCGTGCTCGATCGCGAACTCCGAGAGGCCGTCGCGCGATCGGTCGATGATCCGGGCATGCCGCGGGCCTGGGATGCGTTCGATCCCAAGGGCCGCATTAACTTTTCCGGCAAGGTGATTGTTCCGGCCGGAACGCGAGGCCAACTGAAGCCGGACATCGACTTGACTGTTCTTCCCCAGGGCTGCCGCATCAGGCCCACGTTTTTCTCCTATGAGATGACCGACCTTTACGGCAGTCTGCACTATTCGCAAGGCAAGGTCGTCGTGACCGAAGCGCGTGCCCGGCATGGCAAGAGCAATCTGTCTCTAGCCAAGGGCACGATTATTATCCAGACTGGCGGCGGCGTGGTCGCGAAGCTGGAGCAGATTGAAGCCAAACCGCTAATTCCCGACGCCGTCCTCATCGCCGCCCTGCCCAATGTCTTGAGAAAGGGCTGCGAGACGCTTCAGATCGCCGACCCGCTTTTGCTCAAATTCGATATGCACGCCAGGACGTCGAGCGAACCGGGGAAAAAGCCAGCCGTCTGGTGGGACGGCAAGGTGTCCGGGAAGGATATCACGGTCCATGCGGGCATCACCCTGGACCATGTCACGGGCGAAGCGACTTGCCGCGGCGCGTATGACCCGGACGCCTTCGATGGCAGGAATAGACACAACGAGGAATGGAAGCAAAGATTCTTTCTCGTCGGCAATCTTCATCTGGATAGCGCAACGCTTTTCAAGAAGGAAAAGTTTCAAGACATAACCGTCTCCCAGTTTTTTGCCACCAACGGGGACCCCGAGGTGCTCCAAGTGCCTGGCTTGATGGCGGAATTCTGCGGCGGCAAGGTCTATGGTCCCATGCGATTCGAGTTTGGGCCCGTTGTTCGTTATTCCACGAAGCTCACCGCATCCGATATCGATGTGCGCGAATTTGCCCGTCTCAATTTTGATCAGCCGGACGATGTCAGCGGCAAGGCGACAGTTCGCCTTTACTTGGATGGCAAAGGTTCCGATCCGGAGAACATCAAGGGAAAGGGAATCTTGGAAGTTCCGAACGCAAAGCTTTACAATCTGCCTCCGTTTGTCGGCCTCTTGAAGTTTCTGGGTTTGCGCCTGCCGGATCGAACGGCCTTTGACGAAGCCTATGCCGCCTTTGACATTGAACGGGGGCGCATCCAGTTTACCCAGATGAGAGTTTTGGGAGACGCGTTCAGCCTGGAAGGCAAAGGCGACATGAAGCTGGATGGCTCGGATCTCGACATGGAGTTCAACGTCGGCTGGGCCCGGATGGCTCAGGCCTTGCCTGGGTTCAGCTATATTCAGACGGCATTGAGCAAACAACTCTTCAAGCTCAAAGTACGGGGCGAAGTCGGCAAGGTTTCGTACACGAAGGAGCCCATACCCATAATTTTAGACCCGCTGAAGGGACTCTTTAAAAAGGATCCGTAGGGGGATGAACGTCCCGCTCGCAGAGCGCGGCCGCGGAATGTGAGCCTAAGTAGGAGCGCATAATGATTTACCTTGTGGGTGGCCGGGGCCTTGTGGGTGGCCGGGGCTGAGGTACTCCGAAGCCCCGGCGCGGCATCCCGGGGCTTCGGAGTACCTCAGCCCCGGCCACCCTTGCTTCATTTCTAATGGGGATTCTTTATGGATTCCTACTTAGATTTTGAGCCTGGAATTTGAGCCTGAATTTTGAGCCCGAAGGGCCGGCGAGGGAGTCGGATTCCCTCGCTGGCGCTTCGGGCTCACAAGGCTCATCGTGAATTACGACCGTTATTCGGGCCAGACGAAATGGAGGTTTGCGTGTTCGGCAGCATCTTATCACGGATGATCTTCTGGGAATTGCTGAAGGTCTTTACGCTTTCCCTCATTGGCATTAACGGCATCATGCTCATGGGCGGCATCGTGGCCGAAGCCTCACGCAATGGCTTGGGCCTGATGCAAGTCCTGGCTGCCATTCCACTGCTCATTCCCAGCCTTTTGCCTTATACGGTCCCGGCAACCACGCTATTCGCCACGTGCGTCGTGTACGGCCGACTTTCGCACGATAACGAGATCCTGGCCATCCGCTCGGCGGGGATCAATCTCACTTTTGTTCTCAAACCGGCCCTGGTTCTTGGTATCGCCACCAGCGTGGCCACCTTCGCTCTATACCACAGTCTCATTCCCTACACGCATCTGCTTCTGCGCACCATGGTCCTCAAGGATGTGGAAACCCTTCTCTATAGCTACCTCAAGCGCGACGGCGAATTCAAGCAGCCCAAGCTCAATTACTCGATCTTCGTCCGCAAGGTTGAAGGGCACAAATTGATTAATGTAATCTTCAAGCAACGCGATGCCAACGGCGAACCCCACGTGGTCATTTCGGCTCATGAGGCTGAATTACAAGTGGACATGGTTAATAAGAAAGTGCGGGTGTTCATGCGAAACGGTGAGGTTTGCGATCCCTCCCGCACCACCTTTGCATTTCGTGATCAAATGGAGGAAGTGTCGTTGCCGGACAGCTTGGGCGGCGCCTACGAAGCACGCCCCAGCGATTTAACATGGGCAGAAATCAAGCTAAAGCAGATAGAAATCCAAGTGAAGATTGACGAAACGTTGGCGGGAATAGCCGCGGCCGAGGCCGGCAATCTTCCAAACCATGCGCCGGAAAACTGGCCGCGGCACAGGAAGGATCTTTATTATTTGCATGCATTCCTGAGCAGCACGCTCTTTCAACTTAATGCGGAATTGCAAATGCGCCCTGCTCTGGCGGCGGGCTGTTTCTTTTTCGTGCTGATCGGTTGCCCGGTCGGGATATGGTTTAGCCGCAGTGATTACTTGAGCGCGTTCATGACCTGTTTTCTGCCGATCGTCTTCCTTTACTACCCGCTGCTTCTCTGCGGAACAAACCTGGGCAAGGAAGGGCGGTATATTCCGGAGCTATGCATTTGGGCGGCCGATGGCGTGATGGGCCTTTTCGGCTTGTTGTTCTACTGGCGGCTTCTGCGCAATTGATCTGCCCATTTCCTGGCCTGTGCGCTGGACGCCATTGTCAAGCTTTTGAGGGGCCGGGTGGGGAGCGGGCCTTGGTCGCCTTCTGCGCAGCGCGACTCTGGGAACGGGTCGATCGTGCTCGTCCTCGATATCGCCGACAATTTCTTCCAGGATGTCTTCCAAGGTAATCAAACCGCGCACCTTGCCCTCATCGTCGCGCACGAGGGCCATCGGCCGCCGGGTCTGCTTGAATAGCCGCAAAGCCGTGCCAAGGTCTTGATCGGGTTTCAGAAAGAGCGGCGGGTACATGGCGTCTTCGAGAACCACAACGCCCCGGAGGCTGAAGAGGTAGAAGAGATCCTTGGTATTGACGACGCCGACGATGTTATCGACGGTCCCATCGTAAACCGGCATGCGCGTATGCGCCCCTTGGCGAACGGCCTCCAGCACCTTTTCCGGCGGCGAACTCAATTCGAGCGTGGCCATCTTTTCCAGCGGGACCAGGCAATCACCGACCTTCTTGTCGGAAAGACGGAACACATTTTGCACGAACTCCGCCTGATCCGAATCCAGGATGCCGGCCTCTTCGGTGTCTTCAATGAGCAGGTGGAGTTCCTCAACGGAGTGCATTAATTCCTCGCCATGGGCCGGCGAAAAACCGAAGAGCCGAACTATGCCCGCGGCGGCGCCTCCCATGAGCAAAGTCAGGGGCCTGGTCAACCGGGCAAAGCCGACGAGGGGTTTGGCCAGCCAGAGAGCCGTCCGATCAGGCATTTGCAGAGCGATGTTCTTGGGAACGAGTTCACCAAAAACGACGTGCAAGAAGGTAATGATGAGAAGGGCGAGGCCGACGGCCATGGAATGCGTCGCCGCGGTGCTCCAGATGCCGGGCAGCCAGCCGAACAGAGGCGTTACAAAATAGGCAAGCGTCGGCTCGGCCACCCATCCCAGGCCGAGGCTGGCGAGCGTGACGCCCAGTTGTGTTGCAGCAATGGAGCGATCCAGACGATCGACTGCTTCGATGACCGCCTTGGCCCCTTTCACGCCCTGGTTGACCATCTCCTCAACGCGCGTTTTTCGGAGTGCCACCAGCGCGAATTCCGCCGCCACGAACAAGCCGTTGACCAACACCAAGAGCGGCACGGCCAAGAGGCGGAGGACAAAACCAATCCATTCAGTCGATGGATCCATAATTGACCAATTAACGGGTCCAGGCGACCTCGGCACGAGGTGGGCGGGCTTTGGAGATCGCCTTTCGAAGCGGAAATTCCGTACCGGATTAGGATAGTAAGAGTTTTGCTCCACGCCTCAAATAGAGACTGGTGTTCGGGCGCAAGGTGTGAATAATTAAAGACTTGTAACAAAGTTTGTTGGCGAAGGAAAGGCTAACCGCCGCGCTTCTTTTTTCAGAAATCAGGTCCCCCGCACGTTTCCGAACACTTCGATCTGCAATCGGGGGCAGAATCGGAAACCGTGCTTTTTGCAGGCCTCCATCAACCACGGGCTCCGTTCATCGAGTTGCTGGCGGGTAACGGCCTGCGGCATGAGAAGAACTTTGGCCGCGTCCACTCCGTGAAGTCTTTCTAAAATGCTGAGCACCTCGGGAAGATCCTTCGGCGAGTCTATCACGAATTTAAGTTGATAATCGGTGCGGTCCATGAAGGCTTGAACTACATCAAACTGCAGGCGAAGGCGGTCGTGCTTCTCTGCAAACCGGCCTTCCTCGCGCTCGAACGGCGTCGAACTTGCCAGCTTGGGGCTAAGGCTGGCTAGATCGCATATAATGGGCTTGTACACGGTCGCGGCCGTCTCCACGGTGATGTGATAACCGCGCTCCGCCAGAGCTAAACACAGGACTTCGATCTCAGGCGCTAGGAGCGGTTCGCCGCCGGTTACGACGACATGCTGCGTGGGAAAGGCGGAAATGGCGGACAAGATTTCCGCAATGGTATGGTTGGCGCCCTCCGGTTGCCAGGAAGTGTAATTGGAATCGCAAAACCAGCAGCGAAGATTGCAGCCGCTGGTGCGAATGAACGCCGAGGGCACGCCGACCAACCGGCCCTCACCTTGGACCGAATAGAAAATCTCCGCGAGAAACATGCTTTCATGATACAGGATAGGCGGCAAACTACGCCGCTGCGGCACTCAAAGTACCCCGCCGCTCCGCGGCGGATCCCGCCGCGGAGCGGCGGGGTACTTTTCCTCGCCATAACGAGTCGGGTCGGCGACTCCGGCTGCCTCGAACCCGGCCCGGCGCAAAAGACAGGAATCGCACCGGCCGCACGCGCTTCCATCGGGCCACGGGTCGTAACAGCTATGGGTCAGGCTATAGTCGACGCCTAGCGAAATTCCCAACCGAATGATATCGGCTTTAGATAGCTCAATAAGCGGAGCATGGACGCGAAATCGACCTTTCTTCTCAACGCCTGCCTTCGTTGCCAGGTTCGCGAGGTCCTCAAAGGCGGCAACAAACTCGGGACGGCAATCGGGATAGCCGCTGTAGTCCAGCGCATTGACGCCCAAGTAAATATCAAAGCTTTCAAGCACTTCCGCCCAGGCCAGGGCGAGCGCTAAAAACACCGTGTTTCGAGCCGGCACATAAGTGACGGGGATGCTTTCTTGCATGGATTCCAAGGAGCGATCCTTGGGCACCTCCAAATCAGAAGTCAAGGCAGAGCCTCCAAAGGCGCGCAGGTCCAGTTCCACGGTACGATGTTGTTCCGCTCCCAAGGCCCGCGCCACGCGCTCGGCTGCCGCCAGCTCGGCCAAATGGCGCTGGCCATAGGCGACCGTCAAGGCGTAGCGGCGGAAACCATCACGCCGGGCGACGGCCAAGGCCGTGGCGGAGTCAAGGCCGCCGCTAAGCAAGACGACGGCCGATTTTTGGTCCGAAGGCATTGGTAAACTGGTTGCGTTTTGTCCGGGTTGTAATTTTGCCTAATCATGAATCTATAGGAAGATGTTCGATAATGCAGCATCGGTAGGATTAAGCTCGCCCTGCAACGCAGACCCGGGGATAGAACCATTGGTTTTCTTTCAGCTTCTTTGGTGAGGCAGGATGCCAACCTATCCTGTGGCACTGTAGCGCGACGCTGTGGACCAGGTTTCGACCCTGTGGATCAGGTGATGACCCTCTGGACCAACAAAACGGGTCTCGAGGGTAGTTTGGGCGGTAAGCGCAATTGCGCTCTTTGGATGTCAGAAGGCCCCGTCTTTTTACAGCTGGACCCTCTGGATCACCACTTTGACCCTGAGGATCAGGTTCCGACCCTCTGGATCAGCGCCAATTGATCCACAGGGTCAGAGGGTGATCACTTTAAGCCGAATGGCGCAACAAGCTCTCCGCCGTCTCGGTGGCCAAGTTAAGAGCTTCCTCGACCACGCGTCGATACTTTTCGAGCCCTTCCTTGTCCACGTCGGCTGGCACGCTAATTAGCTCGGTGGTTACGCAGGTGCTAAAGCTCCAGGGCTTGGGCAGAGCGAACTGGTCCCAGCTTCGCAGCCGCCATGGGCGGTCGAAGCAGAAGCCGATGGGAACGATGGGCAATCCGGTTCGGGCCGCCAAATAGACCAATCCGGGCTGCACTTGCCTTCTAGGGCCGCGCGGACCATCCGGAGTGACCGCCAAATGGGCCTTCTCGCCTTTCTTGAGCATGGTGCGGATAGCCTCGACGCTGCCACGCGTGGTGGAGCCGCGCACTGCCTTGAACCGGAGATGACGACACGTCTCGGCGATCAACTGGCCGTCGGCGTGTTGACTGATCAACACCCAAATGTCCGGCCGGCCATATTGATAGGCCGGCATAATGAGGTTTTCATGCCAAAAGGCATAGATGTAGCGCCCCTTGAAGTTCGGCTGATTGGGATCCATGTTGGGACCCAGTGGCCGATAGCGATAACGGACCGTGCCGATCCAAAGGCGGACCGTCCAAGCCGCGGCAAATCCAAGCGCTTTGATAAGGATGGGATGGCGAATCTTCATGACTAGCGTCCTTGCCAGGTATCGAAATCAATTCTCAGTTGTCCGGCCACTCGCCGCTGAACACTTCGACCGCCGGGCCGGTCATGTAGACATGATTGTCCGTCTCCGACCAGTAAAGTTGCAGGTCGCCGCCGCTAAGATGAGCCGTGACACGGCGCTTGGTCCGCCCGGTCAGCACGCCCGCCACGGCAACGGCGCAGGCGCCCGTTCCGCATGCCAATGTCTCCCCTGAGCCGCGCTCCCAAACACGCATGGTCACATCATCGGGCCGGTTGACGCGAACGAACTCGACATTGGTCCGCTTGGGAAAGGCCGGATGCTTTTCGACTTTAGGACCCAGAACAAGAACCTGCTCGTCCGTTATCGGGTCAACGTAAATAACGCAATGAGGATTGCCCATGGATACGCAAGTGACTTCAAGAGCCAAGCCGGCAACATCCACCTTCGAGGTCATGGCCGGCAGCTTTGTCGGAATGGCCGCCGGGTCCAGGATTGGCTCGCCCATGTCCACTTTGACTTGCTTCGCCGTGCCGCCGACAACTTCCAGATCGAGCTTCAAGACGCCTCGTCCTGTTTCAATGGTCATGGACGATTTGCGGACCTGGCCGTGATCGTAAAGAAACTTGGCGACGCAGCGAATGCCGTTGCCGCACATTTCGGCCTCGCTGCCATCGGCATTGAACATGCGCATGCGGCCGTCGGCCATTTCAGATGGACAAATCAAAATGAGCCCGTCGGAGCCGACGCCGAAATGCCTATCGCTGATAGCCCGGCTCAACCCCGCAGGATCACGTGGCATGGGTTGGCGGAAGCAATCCACGTAAATGTAGTCGTTCCCAGCCCCGTGCATCTTGGTGAAGCGCATTTCGAACCTCGACCCTAACCTACTCCCACTCAATCGTCGCCGGCGGCTTGCTGCTGATGTCGTAGACCACGCGGTTGATGCCGGCAACGCGATTGATGATACGCGTCGAAATCTTGGCCAGCAACTCGTAAGGCAGATGCGACCAATCCGCAGTCATGAAGTCGTCGGTCTGGACGGCTCGCAGAGCAATGACGTTTTCATAAGTTCGCCCGTCGCCCATGACACCCACGGATTGAATCGGCAACAATACGGCAAAGGCCTGAGCCGTTTTGCGATACCAGCCTGATTGTTTGAGTTCGTCGAGCAAAATGGCATCAGCCTGGCGAAGAACATCGAGCCGGGCGGCCGTCACGGGACCGAGACATCGAACCGCTAGACCCGGCCCGGGGAATGGATGCCGCCAGACCGAAACCTCCGGCAATCCCAATTCAACCCCCAGGCGACGGACTTCGTCTTTGAATAGGTCTTTTAGCGGCTCGATCAGGTCAAAGCCGAGTTCGGCCGGCAGACCTCCGACGTTGTGGTGCGTTTTGATCGTGGCGGCCGGGCCGTCGGTTGAGCCGCCGCTTTCGATCACGTCGGGGTAGAGTGTGCCCTGAGCCAGGAACCGAACCGAACCAAAACCGGACGTTGTGTCCTTTTGGATACGAAGCGCCTCGTCCTTGAAAACGTCGATAAAGACATGCCCAATGATCTTCCGCTTTTGCTGAGGTTCACTAACGCCGGCCAGAGCTTGTAAAAAGCGATCACGGGCATCGACGACGTGCAGGTCGGCATGGAAATGGTCGTGAAAAGTGCGTCGAACGGCATCCGCCTCGCTTTGGCGAAGCAGACCGTTGTCCACGAAGATGCAGGCCACTTGCTGACCTACCGCTCGCACAAGTAGTGCTGCCGTCACCGAGGAATCGACGCCGCCGGACAGCCCGCAAATAACGCGGTGGTTGCCGATGCGCCGGCGCAATTCCTCAACGGTTTCGGTCAGGAAAGATTGCATGCTCCATTTGCCTTCGCACCCGCACACCTTGTACAGGAAATTGCGGAGCATGAGGCCGCCCTCAGCCGTATGGCTAACCTCCGGATGGAACTGCAATCCATAGACAGGGCGATTACGATGACGGACCGCGGCAACAGGGCAGGTTTCGGTAGAGGCCAGGGAGACGAAATCTCCGTTGACGGAATTAACTTGGTCGCCGTGACTCATCCAAACTTCGGTATCGCCGGGCACACCCTTGAAAATCCCATCCGCATCCTGGATATGGCAGCGTGCCCGTCCAAATTCTCGACTAGGCGACGGCTGAACTTTGCTGCCCAGGACCTGACAGGCCAATTGCATTCCGTAGCAGATGCCCAGGATCGGGATATTCAGGTCGAAGATTTTTGGATCACACAGGGGGGCGCCGGGATCGTAAACGCTGGCTGGACCCCCTGACAGGATGATACCGCTCGGTTTGAGTTCCGCTACGCGAGCGGCGGGTAAATCATGCCGCGCCAGTTGGCAAAAGACGTTTTGCTCGCGCACGCGCCGGGCGATAAGCTGGGCGTACTGGGCGCCGAAGTCCAGGATTAAGACACGTTCAGTTGCAGGCTCTAAAGGCATCGTGGGCTAACAGCTCCTTTTAACAAATGGTGGGTGACGGCGTTGAAGCGGTATTCCTAAGTGGCCGATTTCCCCAATTCAATTGAGCGCTGAGTGGCCGCTTCCACGGCATTCATCAAGACAGCGCGTAATCCGCCGCGTTCCAGGGCATGCAAGCCGGCTATCGTGGTGCCTGCCGGGCTGGCGACTCGGTCCTTAAGTTCCGCCGGGTGCGCTCCCGTTTCCAAGACCATCTTCGCCGCGCCTAGGACCGTTTGGGCTGCAAGGGCCGTGGCCACGTCGCGGGGCAAACCCACTCGGACTCCGCCATCGCTGAGCGCTTCAATCATGACATAGACAAAACCTGGCCCGCTGCCGCTGAGCCCTGTCACTGCGTCGAGCAAGTTTTCGGGAAGGCGGAATACTCGGCCAACGGCTTCCAGAAGCCTTTCCACTACCGCCGCATCATCAGGAGTGGCTTTCTCACCGACGGCGAATGCCGAAGCGCTGGCCCCGACCAGGCAAGGCGTATTGGGCATAACGCGGATCAGACGACAACGCGAGCCGAGACCTTCAACTAGGTGTCCAAGGCTAACTCCGGCGGCAATGGAAACAAGCAAATGTTCCGAGGTCACGGCGGGCCGAATTTCCGGCAGCAGGGCCCTCATCGATTGAGGTTTGACGGCCAGGATGACCAGCTTGCTTGCCGATAGAACTTCATGATTCGTGGCTGCGACCTTGGCTTGGGTGGTTTCCGCGAAGGCATGACGGGCTGAAGGAAGGGGATCGCTGGCCACGATTTGGTCCGGTCCCAGGAGGCCTGCCGCGATCCATCCTCGCGCCAGGGCCGTGGCCATCTGGCCCGCTCCCAGGAAACCAATTGTCGGAATGCCCCCGGCCATGGGTCTAGGCCCTCCGAGAAACAACTAATCTAGGCAAAATCGATACGGGATCAACTAACATGATAACTGAAATCGAGATTTGGCGTAAATGCTGGCCTGCAAGAGCGTGATACGGTATATCAGGGACAACCGCCTAGTGATCGATTCCCACTCCAACTCACCTGAATAGAAATGCACTTTGAGCCTACTTCTCCGACCGTTACCTTCGTGGACAAAAGCCAGCCCTGGTGGAGCGGCCTTACGCGGTATCACTATTTCGTCTTTATCGTGGCCGCGCTGGGATGGCTCGCTGACTGCATGGACCAGAACCTGTTTACACTGGCCCGTGAAGACGCGATAGCTGATCTGCTTCATGTAAGCGCCACTGACCCCAGCGTAACAAAATACGCCACTTGGGCGACTTCAATTTTCTTGATCGGCTGGGGTACGGGCGGATTGGTTTTCGGCATTATGGGCGACCGGCTAGGTCGGGTTAAAACCATGATGCTGACCATTTTGCTCTACTCGATCTTCACAGGGCTTAGTGCTTGGTCCGTTGGTGTGGGCGACTTTATCCTTTATCGGTTTCTGAGTGGCCTGGGCGTCGGAGGCGAATTCGCCGTGGGCGTCGCCCTTTTGGCCGAGACCATGCCGGACAAGGCCCGATCCTTTGCCTTAGGCTCCCTACAGGCCTTCTCTGCCGCGGGAAACATTTCAGCGGCTGTTGTCTATATCGTGGTGGGGATGCTGGAACAGCGCGGTTATTTGCATGCCCTCTCCCTGCCCGGATTCGGACTGGCCGCAGCTTGGCGCTTCATGTTTCTGATCGGTCTGTTGCCGGCCATTTTGGCGCTCATTATTCGGGGCCGATTGCGCGAACCGGAGCGCTGGCAGGCTGTGGCCGTAGACTCATCACCGAAACGGAAGGGCTCCTACGCCGAACTTTTTGGACACCCCCGCTGGCGGAAGAACGCCATTGTAGGTGTGTTATTGGCCTTCTCCGGTGTTGTGGGCCTCTGGGGCATCGGTTTCTTTAGCGGCGCCTTACAAAAGATGATTTTCCGCGAGTCGTTCGGAGCCGAGGGAATGATGGGCGATGAACTGGAAGGCCAGGTCAAATTTTGGGTCGGGATTTCCTTTATGGTGCTAAACGTGGGTGCTTTTTTTGGCATCTATGCTTTTAGTTGGCTTTCCCAGACGGCCGGGCGAAAACCAGCTTTTGCCATTTCCTTTTTGGCCGCCTTGTTAAGCACCGCGCTCGTGTTCGGGTTCATGAGAACGCGCAGTGACATTTTCTGGATGATCCCGTTGATGGGATTTTGCTTGCTATCCTTGTTCGGCGGGTATGCGATTTACTTTCCCGAATTGTTCCCGACACACCTGCGGAGCACGGGCACATCGTTCTGTTACAATGTTGGCCGATTCGTAGCGGCTTCAGGCCCGACCGCGTTGGGTTTTTTGGCCAATCAGGTTTACGGCAACTTCGGTGAACCAGCCTTACGGATGCGATATGCGGGCGTTACGATGTGCGCCGGTTTTTTGATCGGTTTGGTCGTGTTGCCCTTCGCTCCGGAAACCAAGGGCCAGCCCCTGCCCGAATGAGGGGCAGGTGAAGGAGGACGCGCTTAATGGCCGTGGCGACACCGGATTGGTTAACCAAACACGGAGGCGAGGTGCGCGCGAGCAAGGACCAGCGCCGCTATGTTGTTTACTTTGCGAAAGAGCCGCAATATGTCGTCGAGGTTGTTCCAGTAGCCGGAAAGTTCGGTACGCGGGTGATGCAGACGATCAACGGCCGGCGCATCGAGAGCAATAAGGTCTTTTCGTCGGTGATCGAAGCGGTCGAGGGGGGGCTGGACAATTTGCGAAAACACCTCGGTTGGTAAGGCAGCCAAGCGGCGGCGGTGGGCTTATGCTGGGCCCAAAGCGCCAGACCAGCGAGGGAGTCACCCACTCCTCCCCGGAGCTTCGAACTCAGGGCTTGCCTTGCAGCTGACTGTCCCGCCTCGAAGATCGAATCTCACTCATTCGCTTCAGTTCTCGCCTGAACAATTCATCAATTTAGATTGGGATTACCTCCCGCCCGTTTATTTCGCGCTTGACCAAAACCGAGGTTCGAGAAAAGCCCCGTGGGCACGGGGCAATGGACCGTGCCCATTTGATGCCTGCCCAAATTACGAGCTATAGTTGTCGAGAGGTTTCCCCGGCGGAAGGAGAGCGCTTGGCGTTCGCCGTCAGAGGATTGTGACAACGTAGACACTTTAAGGAGACCGGGAAGATGGCAAAGTCCCTCTCCAACTCGGAACCACATCGCAACGGGACCAATGGCGACCTGGCAGCCCGTCTGTTACGACGGGAAGCCGAGCCGCGCTCGGTTGCCAGCCGCGAAGATGCCGGCCAACCTGTCCTGGAGCCAGGAGATGGTCAAGAGTTGGAAACGCTGCAAGCCGATTACGTAGCTGCCGATCCACAGGATGAGTTGTTTGTCTTGCGCGACGAAAACCAGCAGCTTCGTACTCTTGTCGCCGAACTGGAACATCACCTGGAAGAACTGGCCGGCCCCAACAGCCCCAACGGACTTTTGGCCGATCAAAACAAGGAAATGGAAGCCCTGCTGGAGGAGAAGTCCGAAGTCATCCGTGACTTGCACCACAAAATCCATGACCTCCAGGATGAATTGAGCAAGAAGCCTGTCGTCAAAGCTGCCACGCCGCATGAGGAGGAACTCATGCGCATGCACGAAGAAGTGGAACGGGATCGCGAGCAGCTCAAGGAAGACGAAAACTCCATGATGAAGCAGATGCGTGAAATGGAAATCCAAATGGCCAAGGAGCGGGCGGAGATTGCCCGGCAGCGCAACGAAATGCAACGCCTCCACGCCGAGATTCGCCATGAACTCGAACTGGCGGCCCGCGACGCCACGCTCCGCGAACGGCTCGCCCCGTTGCAACGGCGGCATCAAGATGTCATGAACCGCCGCGGTTCCTCGCCGGCCTCGGCCGGCGCGCACGCGCCACCCACGGCGATCCCGATAACGGCAGCGCCCAAGGCTGCGGAAACCCCGCCCCCCAAGAAAGACAGCGGGCTCTTAAGACGGCTATTCCGCTAAGGGTCCCGAATAACTCCGGCGATAAGGCTGCCATTCCAACCATGTGAGCCCGAACCGCCGGCGCGGGAGTTATGACTCCCGCGCCGGCGGTTCGGGCTCAAGCTTCGAATGCATGCTCATTTCCACGCCGCCTTCCCATTTTTTTCTCCTCTTTCGCATGCCGTTCCGTTAACTTCATCTACGAAGAGTTATCGATCCATTAGTCGAAAGGAGCTGTCCATGCGCAGAGGAACCGTGGCAACTGTCCTGGGCCTTTTGGTCTTGGCGCTCGTTTATCCGGCTAGAGCAGAGGACAAGGCCCCCAAGAAGCCCTTGGGCGCCTGGACCAAATCCTCGGGCGACCAGAAAATCACTTTTGAATTCAAAGCGGACGCCCTGCTCGTGACGATTGCCGTGGGCAACGAGACGATCAAGGTCGATGCGGACTACGGCGTGACTAAAGAAGGGCGGGTCTTTGGCATCGTAACCAAGGTCATGAAGCCGGGGGAGGGCGGACCCAGCGAGGGCGATCTATTTAGCTTCAAATACACCGCCGTCGACAACAAGATGACAATCGAAGACCTCAAGGGAACAAGGCACAGCGGCGAGGCCGAACAACTCGTTCATGGGGAATACGAAAAGGAGAAGAAGGATAATTAGGCAGGAATGCAAAACGAATTATCCGAAACTGGCGAGCGGGGGCGTAAGCCCCCTGATGACAGCGCGCCAATGAGATCAGGAGCAGTCATCAGGGGGCTTACGCCCCCCGCTCGCCAGGTGGCTGGGACCGCACTCACCTATTCCAGTTTCACCTTCACCGCATCTTTCTTCCCTTCGCGCAGGAAGCCGACTTCGATCGTATCGCCCTTCTTTTGATTCGCCATGAGGACCATGTAGACTTCCAGGTTCTTGACCGGCTTGCCGCCGATTTCCACGATGCGATCGCCCTCTTTGAGTCCGGCTTTTTCGGCCGGCATGCCCTTGCTCACCGCGTCGAGTAGGACGCCTTCCTTGTCGTCGCCGTAGCTCGGCATGATGCCCAGGCGCGGGCCGTTCATGCTTGGACTGCCGGAAGATCCGCCCTCGATTTTGACGTATTCCGGCCGGTCCGGTTGTCGCGCGAGGTGGTCGATGAGTTCTTCATTCAGGTCGGCGACCTTGGCCATGCCCTCGACGTTGATTTTGTCGGCCGTGTCCGAGGGGCGATGGTAGTCGGGATGGTTGCCGGTAAAGAAGAAGAGGACCGGGATCTTCTTGGTATAAAACGAGGCATGGTCGCTCGATCCGCCGGCCATGCGCGTGCCGGGAGTCTTCTGCATCTGGAAGTCGAATTTCTGATTCAAATCCGTCAACAGTTTATCGAAGCCCTTGTCCGTGCCGGTGCCGTAGACAAAGAGCTTGTCTTTTGAAGACTTCATGTCCGGCCGCAGCCGGCCCACCATGTCGAGGTTGACCATCGCCACCGTATCGGCGAGCGGATAGAGCGGGTTGTTGCAATAGTGCATGGACCCGAGCAAGCCGCTTTCCTCGCCGGTAAACGTCATGAAGACCAGGCGCCGGCCTTCGCGATGGGGAATCTCGCCGAAGCGCCGGGCCAGTTCGATGATCGTGGTCGTTCCCGAGCCGTTGTCGTCGGCGCCGTGATGGATTTCCGGCTCCTTGGGATCCTTGACCATGCTGCCGCTGCCCCGGCCGCCGTAGCCCAAATGATCGTAATGGGCGCCGATGACGACGGTTTCGTTGGCCAGCGGCCCCGAGCCCTCAAGAACGCCGATGATGTTCTTGACGTTGCTCTTCTCACGTTTGACGTTGACCTCCAGGTCCGCGGTCCAGCCCTTCAAAAACGCGCTGGCCGGCTTCAAGGTCTCATCGATGTCCTTCTCAACGTCGCGCAACGTGATGTTGAGCGTGGATTGCAGCATTTCCTCCACGAGCGACCGGTGCACGTGCACGGCTGGGATGCCGAGGGATTGGCGGGAATTGGCCGTGTAAGCGAAATCCATGAGCTTGTCGCCCGACTTGGCGGTCTCATGATCATTGACGAACAAGACCGACGCCGCCTTGTGCAGGCTTGCGTTGACGAGCTTCGTCTGCAACGAAGCGTGCGGTCCGTCCTTGCCGCCTTCAAAACCGGCTTGAGTCAATTCCGAGCGAGGCGTTCTGCGAAGAATGACGACGACCTTGCCCGCCACATCGATGTCCTTGTAGTCGTCGTAGTGCAGCGAGTTTGCCGTGGCGCCGTAGCCGACGAAGGCGATGTCCGCTTTCACCTTGCCGGAATCGGAGAGGCCAACGGGGATGAAATGGTCGCCAAGCTTGAGTTCAATGGCTTGCCCCAACGGGCCACGCAGTTTGAGCGAGTTGGGTTCTTCCAGCTTGGCATTACCGGTCACAATCGAGAACGACTGAAAGTAATCCGGGCTCTTGGCGGCCGGTTTGAGCCCCGCCTTCTTGAATTCAGCGGCAATGTAGTCCGCGGCCAGATTGATGCCCTTGGTGGAAACGCCGCGCCCTTCGCACTGGTCGGAAGCCAGAAAAGTGATGTCGCGGCGCATCCGCTCTTCGACGGCCGCCTTGGTGCGCGTCACCCGCTCATTCTTTTCCGTCGCAACCAACCCGAACCCGGTCAAGCCGATCAATGCCAACCCGGTCAACACCCTGGAGCGCGCAAGCATCATTGTCCCCCTGTGAAGGCAACCCCCAAAACCTGATGAAGACTGATGAGATTATTGTAACGGAGAGAGGGAATGGTAGCAGCCATTAAGGATTGACTGCGCGAAATTGACGGCTTCCCTCCGCGCCTGAAGCGGCGCAACAAAAACAGCTGCGCGAAAAAGGCGGCTTCCCTCTGCCCTGAAGGGGCACAATAAAACAGCCCAGGGCAAGCGTCAGCGCCGCCCTGGGAAAGTGGCTAAATTGTCCTTTCCGCCCTGAAGGGGCGGGACAGTATTCCGCCCCTTCAGGGCGGAAAGGATTTGCCGGGCGATCCGCTCCCCAGGGCGGCGCTAGCGCTTGCCCTGGGCTTTGATGTTTTGCCCTTTCAGGGCAATCGGCAATTCAAAGTCAGCCAAGATCCGCTCGTCAGGGCGGCGCTAGCGCTTGCCCAGGGCTTCGTTCTCTTTCTCTTTTCGAGCAAGAGACAGGTTTCCTATCTTGCGGAACGGGTTCGGCTGCCTCCATAATCGCTTACACTTCTTTGGAGGAATCGACTATGCGCGGCAAGGCATTCACTCTGCTCCTGTTCCTCTCGGCGACTTTTGCCCTTACAAACTTGGCCCAGGCGGAGATTCCGCGGCTCGACGCTCACGGCGACCCGCTGCCGGAAGGGGCCTTATTTCGTTTCGGCACGATCCGGTTCCGGCACTCCAACGGCATCAATAGCTCGGCGCTCTCCCCGGATGGAAAGCTTCTGGCTACTGCCGGCAAATCGACGGTCATCGTATGGGACCTTGCAACCGGCAAACGCCTCCACACTTTCCTTGAAAGCAATATCCCAGACGGTTCGGACACCAACGGCTCCAAGGTCGCTTTTTCGCCCGACGGTAAAAATCTGGCCCAGATTAGTGAATTCGATGTTGCCGCCCGATTGTGGGACCTGACAACCGGAAAAGTCATACGTACTTTCGGAAAGAGGCCGCAAAAACAGCCAGGGGCGCCCCGTTTTCCAGTAGGCACTGGACTTAACGACTATTCCCTCCTGCGTTTTTCGCCCGACGGCAAGGAACTACTGCTCCATGGTGGGGCAGGCATACTTAAGTTTGATGCGATCACGGGAAACGAACAAAGCTCGATTTCTCTTCCCGCCTCTCCCGAAGCGTTTTCAGCGGATGGAAAGCAAGTGGCGATTCTCATTAAGGACCCCAACAGACAATCGGGCAGGCAAGACCTGTTACTCTGCTCGACGGAAACGGGTAAGGAGGTGATCCGCTTTGACATTCCAATCTCCAAGGAATATTGGGGCGGCATGGTAGCGTTTGCCCCGGACGGGAAAACCGTGGCAATGACTGTCGGTGATGCCGAACTAAGCCTGTGGGATGTTGCCACTAAGAAGGAAATCCGGGTCTTTAAACTTCCCGAAGAAAAGGAAGTGCCCTCCAAGCAAGTGGCCTTTGCGGCAGTTTATTTCGCCCCCGATGGGAAGACGCTTTACGCCGGCACTCGCGCCCAGGGCATTCGTCGTTACGACCTTGCCTCAGGCAAAGAACTGCGGTCCTTTCCCGGTCACGCCTGGTGGGTTACTGGGCTGCATACGACCGCAGACGGCAAGACTCTCATCTCGACCTCCTGGGACGGGACCATTCGCCGCTGGGACCTGACCACCAGCAAGGAACTGCCTTTACCGGAAGGATATGTTTGGGAGGTGGTATCCGCCTTCTCTCCTGATGGAAAGCAGGTAGCTTTGGCCGACCACGTTGGGCGGTTGGACCTTTGGGATGTTGCCGGCGGTAAGCTTCTGCGCACGCTTCAAGCCACCGGTTCAGGAATGACCCGCATCGCCTTCTCGCCAAATGGGAAAACTCTCGCTGCCGCGTGTGTTGACGGCGTCATTCGGCTGTGGGATCCGCTCACCGGCAAGGTCGCCCAAACGCTTACCGCCTCCGACAAACAAGAAACCATTGAACGGTTCTATATGCACCTCGTGCTCTTTAGTCCCGACAGCTCTCACCTTTTAGTCGGATCACGGCAAGAGGGCTTGCGTCTTTGGAACGTGGCCGCCGGCAAACCGATTTGGCTTGTTAGAGCAAAGGATGACAGCATGGCGGCGTTTTCACCCGACGGCAAAATGCTAGTGACGGGCGGCTGGACATCCCGATTGTCGTTTCGCGACCTGGCGACTGGTGAGGAAAAGCGTGGTGTGATGGTCGAGGCGGACCCGGAGCAGCGCGGTCAAGGGACCATTATCGACTCACTTGCCTTTTCTCCGAATGCCAAGATCCTGGCAACTGCCCACCATGACGGTTTGATCCGATTCTGGGATCCCATTTCCGCCACGGAGGTCAAAAAACTCAGGGGCCATGAACAACCGGTCTGGACCATCCGATTCTCGGCCAGCGGCAAATGGGCCGTTTCTGGAGGGGTTGATAATTCAGTGCGAATCTGGGATGTCGCTTCGGGAAAGGAAATCATGAAGTTGGTCGGCCAAAATGCCTGGGTACGTGAAGCCGATTTCAGTCCAGATGGAAAAACCATCTTGGCATCGGGTAGCACCGAAGCCCTCCTTTGGGATGCCCGTCCCCGACAACCTCTCGGGCAGAATGTCGCCGCCCTTTGGGAAGATCTACTTTCAACCGATGCGGCTATAGCTTTTTGGGCAGTCTGGTCGCTAAGCGGCTTGGACAAGGAAGGGCCTAGTTTCCTCGAAAAGCAAATCTCTCCGGCCAAAATAGAAAATGCGAAACAGTTAGCCAAGTTGATCGCGGACCTGGACAGCGACCAATTTGCCACACGTGAAGCGGCCGCCAAGGCCCTATCTGAATTAGGCGCGCGGGCGGAACCGGCCTTGCATGAGGCTGTCAAGAATCCTACTTCCTCCGAGACCGAACGGCAGCTAAAGCTCCTGATCAAGGATCTGGATCAGGGACCGACTCCCGAGGACATTCGCCGCTCCCGTGCCATTCAAGCTCTTGAGCTGGCTGCGACGCCAGAAGCTCGAAAGGTGCTCGCCGCCTGGGCAAAAGGCGCTTCCGGCGCTCGGTTGACCGAAGACTCGCAGGCGGCGGTTGACAGATTGAAGAAGCGGTAGAGTAGGTGTCGCAGTTCGCGATGAGCTGCAGTAGCGTTCATCCGGCAAACAGGTTCGCTGCGACGTGGGTCACGCTTCCAATCGCCAATGTTCTTCGCAAGCCAGTCAAGCAGGAAGTTTTGTCAGAGCCGCGACCGTTAGGGAGCGTTGTTCTCCAACGCTCCCTAACGGTCGCGGCTCTGACGGGTTAATGTCGCGGCTCTGAGGGGTTAATTCTGAACGGTTCGGGGTGGTTGGAGTAAGGCTTCTAACGCATCACAGGCGGCCCTGACACCATCCTCTTGCCGCACCTTCTCTCCAACTTCAAATGCCCGCTGTGCATACACGGGGTTGTCGAGCAATTGGCGCAATTGAGCCGCGACACGTGGGGCGGTGTAACGGCAGCGGGCAATCGTGCGCGCGACACCCAGCCGGACGGCACGCTGGGCGTTGTCGGGCTGATCCCACGCGCGGGGCATGATCAGCATGGGACGGCCCGACTGGAGGGCCAGGCCGGTCGTTCCGATGCCGCCGTGGTGGACCAGGGCGGCGGCCCGTGGAAAGAGTTCCGAGAAGGGAGCGTAGTCGAAGGCAACTACGCCGTCCGGCAAGGTGGCAGGCCGGTTACGCGGGTCCTTGAGGATAAGCACCGCGCGGCGGCCCAGCAGCTTCGTGGCAGCCGCGCTATGTTCATAAAACGGCCCGGCGTCCATAGCCACGGCAGTGCCCAGCGTGAAGACGAGCGGCGGCGGGCCCTCCTCCAGGAAGCGCGCTAGCGCCGGCGGCAGACCGACCTGGCTGTCTTGATCGAAGAGCGCGAAGCCGGTGACGACCGTCTGGGGCGGCCAATCGGGTTGTTTGTCGGCGAGGAGCTTGGAGAAGAGCGCCAGAACCAGCGCGGGCGCGTGGACATCGCGCAGGGGATTGTTCTCCCGAGTCGGCGGCAAACCAATCTCGGCCCGCAACTGGTACCAGGGCTTGGCCAGAAAACGAGTGGCCCGCGCGCCCATCCAGAACACCGGCCCCCAGAAAACCGGTCCAAGAAAGCGCAGTTTCTTGGAAAGGAAGGGGGCGAGGGGAAACACAGAAAGGTCATGGGCCGAGAAGAAGCCGAGGGGGACGGACATGGTCGAGGCCCAGCGGATGCCGGTTTTCTCGGCCACGAGACGGGTGGCGTAAGTGATCGGGTGGGAGACCAGCAGATCGGCCCCTTCGGCCGCGGCCAGCGTGTCCTCGTAGGATTGCCGCAAAACCGGGAGCAACCTCTCACAGACGACGCGTATCAGGCCCATGCGCGGGTCCATGAGCCGCCGCATTACGTTGGGGTCGGTAACCCAATCGGAGTCAGGCCGGACGGCGCGGAAGCCGAGTCCCAGCGTTTTGACCTTTTGGCGATAACATTCGCTGGTGGCGATGAGGGCTTCATGGCCACGGGCCTGCATGCCGAGGGCAATGGCCAGGAGCGGGTGGAGGTCGCCCAGTGAGCCGACCGCCGTAAACACAATTCGTTGTTTGCGAGGACTCGGGCTCGATTCGGTTGCCATCGGGATTAAGTCCGCGTCATCAGATGGATGACTGCCAAAATGGCAGGCTGTCGAGTACTTGTGCGGGATCCAGGGGGTGTGTGAGACACTATTAACGGCGGCATCGGCAATTGGGGCCGCTGCCGGTAAGCTCTATCCAGGACAACCTCTACTCATTTCCTGGAAAGGAGCCTGACCATGACA
>Ga0185299_10002676_pt1 | contig 26482 bp, 21 predicted proteins | sample PaiPotPPA55metaG_FD_128002 | JGI IMG/M metagenome (GOLD analysis project Ga0185299, IMG submission 128002) | Iron sulfur acid spring bacterial and archeal communities from Banff, Canada, to study Microbial Dark Matter (Phase II) - Paint Pots PPA... ...
GCGCCCCATGGATCGCGCCAAGATCGAACTCGCACCGGATGGACAGATTATCGTGGACACTTCGCGGCTGTATCAGTGGCCCAAGGGACAGCCCACGCACTTCAACGATCCAGGAGCATTCTTGACCGGAGTGTAACGAGTATCCCGGTAAACAGAAGGAACAGCAGATTCCTCACCGGGCTTTCGCCCGGTTCGGAACGACAAGAAGAAAGTAGTTACGAATTATGGCTGACGAAAACAATCCGAGCGGCACGAACGGCGGCGGCAATGGCGGGCCCAACACAGGCTCCAATGGTAAGTCCGGTAGGGTCGGCCTGGTGGATCGGGTTAAAACCGGCGTCAAAGAAGATATTCACGCCCTCAAGACCGATATACCCGCGAAGGCGAAGGAACAGATCGAGGGCCTGAAAGATCCGACCAAGACCCAGGTCTACACATCGATCTTCCGCCACAAGCACGACGATACCCCGCGCAACCGTGCCCTCGGCGTGCTCTCCAACGTGTTCCTGCATCTGCATCCGGCGAAAATTAATCGCGACGCCGTGCGCTACAGCTACACCTGGGGCATGGGCGGAATCACGTTTTATTTGTTCATCATCCTCACCTACACGGGCGTGTTGTTGATGTTCTATTACCACCCCAGCAAGGTGCAGGCCTTTCGCGATGTCCTCTATCTCGAGCACGACGTGCCCTTCGGAAAGATCCTGCGCAACATGCATCGCTGGGCCGCCCACCTGATGGTGATCGGCGTATGGCTGCACATGTTCCGCGTCTTCCTCACCGGCTCGTACAAAAAGCCCCGCGAATTCAACTGGAACATCGGCGTGCTGCTGCTGGTGTTTACTCTGCTACTGTCGTTCACCGGATATCTGTTGCCCGACGATCAACTCGGTTTCTGGGCCGTCACGGTCGGAACGAATATGGCGCGCGCTACGCCGCTGCTGGGTCACGAGGGCCCATTCGGCTCGATGCTGGGCATGACGCCATACAACGACGTCCGCTTCGGACTGCTCGGCGGATCGATCGTCGATGCCAATGCTCTCTTGCGCTCCTATATCTGGCATTGCATCGGCATTCCGATTGTGGCTTCGGTGCTGATGATCGTGCACTTCTGGCGCGTGCGCAAAGACGGCGGAATTTCAGGCCCAGCTCCAGTAATGCTGGAGGCCGAAGCGGACAAGCCACGCAGAGGCCCGAAAGCCGCAGGAGAGTAGGAAGTTTTGTGCGGCGCGGGCACTCATGCCCGCGTGCTGAAAGCTTATAGAACGTTTGCGTACAACGTGGCGCAAGTAGTCGCGGACAGGAGTGCCCGCGCCACACGGAGAAATTATGGACTGGCGACAACTCTGGGAGATTTGCTCGGCGCCTGACAACGTTCCGATCGTAGGCCTGATCCCGCTGCTTGGCTTCTACATTTATCTGGCGGTCAGGCAGGCGCGCGCCAACGACCAATTGATCGCCCAACTCGAAGCCGATCCCGCGATGGCCAAGACCCACCATCGCAAAACCTGGCCCTTCAAACCCGGCTGGGCAAAGGAAGTGCACGTCTGGCCATTTCTGCTGCGCATAGAATTCCTCGCCGCCATCATCATCACCATCATTCTGATGGTGTGGTCGATCACGCTGAATGCTCCGCTGGAAGAACCTGCCAACCCCAACCTTACGATGAATCCCGCCAAGGCTCCCTGGTACTTCCTCGGACTGCAGGAGATGCTCGTCTACTTCGATCCCTGGATCGCCGGCGTGGTGATGCCGACCATGATCATCATCGGCCTGATGGTCATTCCCTACATCGACACCAATCCGCTGGGTAGCGGCTACTACACCTGGAAGCAGCGCAAGTTTTCCATCTCCACATTTCTTTTCGGCTTCATCATTCTGTGGGTCGCGATGATCATCATCGGGACATTTATTCGTGGCCCCGGCTGGCAGTGGTTCTGGCCGGGCCAAACGTGGGACCACAACCGCCTGATCTACGAAGTGAACCGTGATCTGCCCGATCTGTTCGGTATCACGTCGAACATGGCAAAGGCAATCTTCGGCGCTATCGTAGTCGGTGGATTTTATGTGATCGGCGGCGGCGCCGTGTATTCTCTCTTCCGCAGAAAAATGCCGAAAGATTTCCAGCGCATGAGCCTGCTGCAGTTTTCACTCATGGCATTTCTGTGGCTGACCATGATTGCACTGCCATTAAAAATGGCCCTGCGGCTTTTGTGGCACATCAAGTACGTATGGATTACGCCCTGGTTCAATATTTAGGTTTGTCATCCTGAGCGCAGCCATCGATTCGCAAAGCGAACCGATGGCGGAGTCGAAGGATCCCTATGCGCGTCATGCAGCCTCGAACTGAGAGTGTTCTGGGGCGGAACGACCGAGAACTAAGTCCGGGAGGAAGCGTTGCCTGAAAAACCCATCCCCGAGCAGGATCCGATAACCGGAAAATCGTACGCCATTCATTATTTGATCGCCACGGTGATCCTGATTGGCACGCTGTTCTGGGCGCTCTACGACGAAGCCTGGGGACAGCGCCCGTGGAAAGCATTCCAGGATCAATGGAAGGACCGCTACAGCGCCTTCCTGAACACGGCGAAGTCGACCTCAGCGAAGTCAGAGCAATCAGTCGAGCAAGATCCGCAATACGTCGCTCTGAAACAGGATTACGAAAAGGCTTATCAGAGCTCCAAGCCGCAAGCCGATGAAGCACGCAAGAAACTGGACGACGCCAGCGCTCGTCTGCTGGCGGTCCAGAGCGTCTTCACCGATCGCCGTGCCTATGTGAATGCCCTGACCTACGAGTTGGAAACCAGCACCAGCGCTTCCGACAAAGCCAGCAAGCAAAAAGAAATCGACAAATACAAAGCCGAGCAGGCGACGGTCGAATTTCCCGACGGCAGCAAACAGAAATTTACATTTCCGCAGCTCGAAGAGAAATACAACGAAATCCGGGACGAGCGCACCAAGCTGAGTCTCGAACTGGGCGACGTACTGAAGCCGGTCACCGCGGCCAAGGCCAAGATGGATGAGTACATTTCGGACCACATGGTCGACCTCACCCCGCAACAAATTCAGGGCTTGAAGAAGCGTGCTACCGACTGGGATCCTGCCATCGTCCAGATCAATGTGGCCGACGCCAACATCGTCGACCGCTGCGAGTCCTGCCACATGAACACGCGTGAGCCGCTGAAAGTCACCCCCGCGGCCATGATGACGAAGGGTGAAAAACAGCCGGACGAATATGCCAAAGCCTTAGGTAGCCACACTGAGCCCGAGTTGTTACAGATCCACGATCCCGAGAAGTTTGGCTGTTCTCCCTGTCACCAGGGAAATGGACGCGCCACCACCAGCATTGAAAAGGCGCACGGCAACTATGAACACTGGCTGTGGCCCCTTTATCCTAAGGAAAATTCGGAAGCAGGTTGCCAGAGTTGCCATTCCGCCGACATGGTGCTGGCCAGCGGCGACGTGCAATGGCGCACCATTAACGATGGCAAGGATTTGTTCCGTCAGCGCGGCTGCATGGGCTGCCATCGCTACGAAGGTTACGACAAAGAACCCGAGGATCTAAACTCAGTTGGCCAGCAGATCAAGCAAATCGAGACCCAGAAAAAAGAGAATGCGAAGAACACGGCTGACTTGATGAAGCAAGCCGATGCCGCCGCGTCGAATGACGAAGCGAATGCATTCAACACTAAAGCCGTAGACCTGAGAGTGGCCAACAGCCGGCTGGACGCCCGTTTACAGCAACTCGACTTCCAGTCGCACAGCCTGATGCAGGATCAGAAAAAAGTCGGCCCGAATCTAAAAGATGCGCGGTTGAAGCTCAACAAGAATTGGATTCCAGTTTGGCTAAAGAAGCCTACCGATTTCCGGCCAACGACTAAGATGCCGAACTTCCGATTGAATGACCATCAGATTCAGGCGATCTCGGCCTACATCTGGCAATCGGGATTCACCGATGAACTGCCTAAACACAAGCCGGGAAACGCCGCACACGGAAAAGAATTGTTTGAAGAGCGAGGATGCCTCGCCTGCCACTCCATCGGCGAAGGCGACCGGATGCAGGGCGGAACCTTCGCCGCGAATCTGACGCGCGTGGGTGAGAAAGCCAACTACGATTATCTCGTGCGCTGGATTCACAACGCCCGCCAGCGAACGCGGCCCTACTGTCCATACGAGAAAAAAGATATCGGACCGGAGGATTACGCCAAGAAGAATCTGCCCTACGTCTTCGATCTGGATCACAGCAAATGCCCCAACGACGGTCACGAACTGCAAGTTCAGAATATGACGGTGATGCCCAGCCTGCGTCTCAGTCCCGAAGATGCGGAAGATATTGCCACATATCTGATGACGCAGAAAAACCAGGAGCCGTCGTCCTATCCCGACGCCGCGTTCATGGACGATCCGAACTTAAAAGAAGAAGGTAAGAAGTGGGTCCGCTTCTACGGCTGCGGCGGCTGCCATGAAATTTCCGGCATGGAAGACGAAGGCCGGATCGGCACGGAACTCACCTTCGAAGGCAGCAAGCCCATCGAACGCCTGGATTTCGCGCTCTTCACCGAAGCCTCGCAGCGCGGCGGTAAAGATGCGGAGCCGATCAAGGATAAGGAAGATCTCGCACGCCTGCCCGACGGTCCGGCGAAAGAGCCCTGGTACGACCACAAGGGATTCTTCGAACATAAAATTGCCGAACCCAACGTCTACGATCAGGGCAAAGTCAAAACCGAAACCGAAGCTCTGCGCATGCCCAACGCCCACCTTACTAAGGATCAAGTGCTCGATCTCACTACCTTCCTCCTTGGAAGCCAGGAGACTTCCCTGCCCCAGAGTTATCAGTACAAGCCGGGTGACGCGCGCCACGATATTCAGGAAGGCTGGTGGGTCGTCAAGAAATACAATTGCATGGGATGTCACCAATTCATCCCCGGCCAGCCAACCATCTTGATGGGCCTGAAGCAATATCAGGATGTGCAGGAGCAGTTGCCGCCAAAGCTGCTGACGGAAGGCGCGCGCGTCGATCCCGAATGGCTGCGCAAGTTTCTTTCGAATCCGGCCCTGAGCACCACCGACACGAATCGCAACGGAGTGCGGCCGTATTTGAAAGTTCGCATGCCCACGTTCTCTTTTTCCGACAACGAGCTGAGAAAACTGGTGCGCTTCTTCGAAGCCTTGTCGCAGCAACCGCTGCCCTACATTCCGGAGCAGGTACCCACGCTCACGACCCAAGAGTCCGGCATGGCGAGGAGCTTGTTCTCGAGCACGGCCGCGCCTTGCCTGAAATGCCACGCCACCGGCGATCCCGCGCATGACAAGATCGCGACCGCGCCCAATTTCTTGTTGGCCAAAGAGCGCCTGAAGCCGGACTGGGTCGAGCGCTGGATCACCGATCCACAGGCGATCAGCCCCGGCACCTCGATGCCGTCGGGCTTATTCAAACAGCAGAACAATCAATGGGTCTTCGCCGGACCCACTCCGCCCACGTTCAACGGATTCGAGGGCGACCATCGCAAACTGCTGACCGATTACATCTTCCAGTTGACGCCCGAGGAACAACGGCGAGTAGCATCCTCGATGCCGCGAGCCAAAGCCGCCGTTCAACCCTCGACTAGTCGTAAACAGGCGGCCGTGGAATCGCATCATACGGCCAGCGGAGGTTCGCGGTAGAATGTGTCGCCTTCAGCACGAGAAATTCGATTCGGATCATGGCACCGCTTCAGCATCAGATCCGGTTCGTATCAGGGCACGGCTTCAGCCGTGCCAATTGGAGCCACAAATGATTGCGGGCTTTAGCCCCTGGGGGACTCGCTTCCCGCGATTCGGTATGAAAATAATTCCATCCGCAGGCGTCGCCACCATTCCGACGCTACATTCAGAAAGGACGACATCATGAATAAAAAAACTAAATGGACAAAAGCAACACTCAGCACGCTCGCACTCTGCGCATTGCTGACGCTCGCAGCTTGCAGCAAGAAGGAAAACACCGAACAATCGGACAACAAGGCGGCAGAGTCTGCCGCTCCAGCGGCCACACCAATCGATCCGGCCACAGTAGCCACCGTCAAGGGCACCGTAAAATTTGACGGAACGGCGCCCAAGGCCTCCAAGATCGATATGAGCCAGGACCCCGGCTGCAAGGGCACGAACGAGGCCGAGAACGTCGTCGTCAGCGGCGGCGATCTCGCCAACGTCTTCGTCTATGTGAAAGACGGCTTGGGCAACCGCAACTTCGATACGCCCAAGGATCCAGTGGTGCTCGAGCAGAAGGGGTGCCGTTATCATCCGCACGTGCTTGGTGTGATGGCGGGCCAGACGGTGGACATCAAAAACGGCGACCCAACTACGCACAACATCCATCCCACGCCGAAAGACAATCGTGAGTGGAACGAGTCCCAGCCGCCCTCTTCCGCCGACATTCAAAAGAATTTCGCGCGCGAAGAAATCATGCTGCCCGTGAAGTGCAACCAGCATCCCTGGATGAAGATGTATATCAACGTCGTCAAGAGCCCCTTCTTTGCCGTCACCGACAAAGACGGAAAGTATGAAATCAAGGGCCTTCCCCCGGGCGACTACACTATCGCATTCGTCCACGAAAAACTCGGAGAGCAGGATCAGAAGGTAACCGTCGCGCCGAAAGATACGAAGACGGTCGACCAGAGCTTCAAAGCCGCCGGCGAGTAGCCGAGGCGTTTTGGTAAAATATCCAGTTGGCCGGTCGTTAGTAGATTGTCATGCTTAGCGCAGCCGGAGTTGAGCGAAAGCGAAACTCCGGCGGAGTCGAAGCATCCCTGCTCCTGCGTCACTATTGCAGGAACTAGGGATTCCTCGCTTCGCTCGGAATGACAGCGGAAGCGACATGCGAGGTTTGGCGAATGCCAATAGCCAACCCAAGGGCACTACTCTGAAAGCCATCGCGACACCTTACAATCGCGGACATCATCGGCTGGCTGTCCTGCTCGCCGGCTGGACCTTTCTTCTAATCATCGCCGGCGCTCTCGTCACCAGCAACGACGCCGGACTCTCCGTTCCCGACTGGCCGACGTCGTTCGGTTCCTGGTACAAGATTCCAAAGCTGGTTGGCGGCGTCAAGTTCGAACACACCCACCGCATGATCGCCCAGGGCGCCGGAATTCTGACGATCATCCTTGTCGTGTGGACGTGGCGCGTGGAAAAGCGGCGGTGGCTGAAGTTTCTGGCTCTGGCGGCGCTGGGTACAGTGATCGCTCAAGGCATTCTGGGCGGGATCACAGTTCTTTTCTATCTGCCGCCCGCAGTATCGTCAGCCCACGCAGCGCTCGCGCAAACCTTCTTCTGCATTGCCGTAGCGATCACACTATTTACCGGCAAGAAGTGGATGGAAGAACAGCCCCGGGTCGAATTCGATCAGCGCCGACCCAGCCTATTCACGCTGACCCTGCTGTCCATTTTCGTGCTCTACGTCCAGTTAACCCTGGGCGCTATGTTCCGTCATCACGGCTTAAGTTGGTGGCCCCACGTGGCGCACGCCGTCGTAGTCTCGGTTGTGCTGGCTTGGACGGCGATTCGGGCGCTCACAGTCTGTTCCCACATCGAAGCCGTGCGTCGCCCCGCGATTATGATGTTGTCCCTGGTGATCGCGCAGTTGTGCCTCGGCTTCATCGCGTTTCTAACGCGCGTAGCATGGGGCCGGGACGCTGTGCAGCCCGAACTGCCGATGGTCATCTCCACCGTGGCTCACGTCGCGGTGGGAGCACTCTTACTTGCGACGACGGTGATTCTCGCGATTCAGGTGTGGAGGCATGTTCCAGTTGCCTTCGAAGAAAGATTGCCGCATGCGCAACGGGATCCCTCAGCCGCATGAAATGATTATGTGGAGACAGCCGCCCTCGGCTAGCTTGCCCTGAGCGAAGCCGAAGGGTCGAGCACAGCTCGACAGCACATCCTAACCTTCGCCGATATGTCGTAAACTGATTGCAGTTCTCTGGGCTAATTCTTTGGTCTCAAAAGTCTCCGCACTCGCCGACGCCGGTCCCGAACTCCAGCCGACCCCCGCGCCCGCAGTTTCTGTCGAGAATCTTGTCCATCGCTACGAGAACCGCACCGCGCTCAATGGCGTCTCCTTCGAGGTACGCCCCGCAGAATTGTTTGGCCTGCTCGGGCCCAATGGCAGCGGCAAAACCACGCTCTTCCGCATTCTCTCGACGCTAATGATTCCCACCGCTGGCCGCGCCCTGGTCATGGGATGCGACGCTGCCCAGGATGCCCCAAGCCTGCGCCGCCAAATCGGCGTCGTATTTCAAGCACAGAGTGTCGACCCCAAGCTGACGGCGTACGAAAACCTGTGGCACCAGGGCCATCTCTACGGCCTGCGCGGATCCCTGCTCAAAAAGCGCATAGAAGAAATTCTGATCCGCGTGGGCCTGGCCGACCGCGCCAAAGAGCGTGTCGAAACATTTTCCGGCGGAATGCAACGCCGCATCGAATTGGGAAAAGGCCTGCTGCATCGGCCCGCAGTCCTATTGCTGGATGAGCCCACCACGGGGCTCGACCCCGGCGCTCGCCGCGACCTCTGGCAATATCTGCAAATGCTTCGCGATGAAGAAAATGTTTCCGTCCTGGTGACCACGCACCTGATGGAAGAAGCCGAACGTTGCGATCGCCTGGCGATTCTGAACGAAGGGAGTCTCGTCGCCCTGGGCACGCCCTCAGAACTGAAAAGCGAAATCGGCGGTGACATCATCATGCTCGACGCCGCGCACGACGCCGCCTTGCTCGCCGAACACATCCGCTCGCGCTTTCGCGTGGAAGCGAACGTCCTCGGCAACCAGGTTCGGATCGAGCGCCACGGCGGTCACCGCTTCGTTCCCGACGTGGTCGAAGCCTTTCCCGGCGAGATTCAGGCAATTTCCGTAAGCAAGCCGGCGCTGGAGGATGTATTCATCCACCGCACCGGTCACAAGTTCTGGAGCGAAGAGCGCGAACCAAGTTTCGAAGAAAAGAAAAAGAAGAAGAGGAGGTAGCTTGCGTCCCATGATTCTGGTGCTTTCTCTGCTGCTCGGCGTGGTATGTGTGGCTGGCGTGGCGTGGATCTTTCTCAGTGGAATGATCGCGCTCTCGCCCTTTTCCATCACCATCGACGGCCTGTTTATGACCCTCATCCTGCTAACGCTCGCGGCTTGCTTCCTGCTGAACGCGTATTGGGAAATGCGCGACCGCGGACTGATTGGCAAAAAGAAAAACCCGCCAGCCAAGACTCCGGCTGCAAAAGCGAGTTAACCATGGCAACTCAGGCCACAACTTTAGCGCGACCGATAGGCAGACTGGCATCCGCAGGCGTAATGCTGCCGGCATTCACGCTCTGGTGGCGCGAAATCGTGCGCTTCTATCGCCAGCCCACCCGCGTAGTAGGCGTACTGGCCTCGCCGCTGGTCTTCTGGCTGGTCATCGGCTCCGGATTCGGAACCTCATTTCGCTCCGGCGGCGGCCCCGGCCAACAACATTACCTCGACTATTTTTATCCCGGCGCACTGATCATGATCGTGCTTTTCACTTCCATCTTCACCATGATGTCGGTGATCGAAGACCGCAAGGAAGGCTTCCTGCTTTCCGTGCTGGTCGCTCCGGTGCCACGCAGCGCAATCGTTCTCGGCAAGGTGATGGGCGGAACCACGCTGTCGGCGGTTCAGGGCATGATCTTTCTGATCTTCGCCCCGTTCGCCGGCGTTCATTTGCAACCGTTGTCGGTGCTGCTGACCGCAGTTGTGGTGTTCCTGGTTTCGTTTTCTCTCACCGCCCTCGGCTTCGCCATCGCCTGGCCCATGGACTCCTCGCAAGCCTTCCACGGAATCGTGAACCTCTTTCTGATTCCGCTGTGGCTGGTGTCGGGCGCGCTGTTCCCGCTCGCTGGCGCCTCGGGGTGGATTCGCGTCATCATGCGCCTGAATCCGCTGACCTACGGAGTCGAGGCCCTTCGCGGACTCTTCTATCCCGGTGCGGAGACAAGCTTCCCGCTACCTTCGGCAATGGCGACTCTGACCCTGTTCTCGCTGATCATGTTCTCAATCGCCCTGTTGATGGCAAACCGACGCACCACGAGGCCCGCCGCATGATCGTCGAAACTTCGATTCCGGAGCAATACGCGTACTTCCCTGCCCTGATTGCGAGTTTGAACGGGGCCAGCGCAGTGCTGCTGCTCGCGGGACGCGTCCTGATCGCGCGGGGACGCATCGCCGCCCACAGAGCGTGTATGATCGGCGCGGTCGTCGCCTCGGCAGTGTTTCTGGCCTGCTACCTCTATTTTCACTGGCATGTCGGAGATATTCGTTTCCTGGGCGCGCCTGTGTGGCACGCGATTTATCTGGTGATCCTGATCCCGCATGTCACGCTTGCGATTGTGATTGTTCCCATGGTCATCGTTACACTGAGCCGGGGGCTGAAGGCGCGCTATCCCCAGCATCGTGCGATCGCGCGCTGGACCTGGCCGCTGTGGATGTACGTTTCCATCACCGGCGTAATTGTCTATTTCATGCTCTACCAATGGTTCCCGCACAGCTAAGGCACGAAGGACCCTTTCACCCCAGAGTCACAGAGACACAGAGACACAGAGAAAACAAGATCAATAGCCCTATTAATAACTTCGCAGGCTCGTGGTTTTTAAATTTCTAGGTTTTCCCTGTGTCTCTGTGACTCTGTGGTGAAAAGCTCTATGGCAATTCTGCGATTGAAAATCGATGTCTCCGGAACCGTCGGCGACGCCGCCTGGCGCGAGATCAGGCAGTTCGACCAGATTCAAAGCGCGGACTTCGGCCCCCAGTTCGGCAGCGGCGGACGCTGCAACCACCCGCCCGACGCTCCGCACGCGAAAGGCGAGTGGATCGGCGCCGAAATCCGCCTCCAGACGCCGCTCCTGGCCCAGTACGCCATGTCTCATTACTTAGAGCAAGAACGCGTGCTCGATGCAGATGTAGAGTAGCTGTTATAGTTCACTTTCCCAGGATTCCATGTCTTCTTTACAAACGACAGCTCCAAATTCCAATTCGCAGACCGGCACCGATGCCTCCGCAGTTTCCGAGCCAAAGCCCAAACGCAGCATGTCGCGCACCCAGAAAATTCTGTTCTTCACCACCGGCTGGCTGATCGTCCTCATGCCGTTTCTTTTCTGGTGGAACACCTGGTTTGGCCGTCATCTTTCCGACCAGCAACTGACCGAATATCTTCACGACGACAAAAAGCCGCGCCACATTCAGCACGCGCTGGTGCAGATGGGCGACCGCATGTCCCGCGGCGATGCCGCAGCAAAGCAGTGGTATCCCGACTTGATCCGCCTGGCAAACGATCCAGTAGAAGAGGTCCGCAACACCGACGCTTGGGTCATGGGCCAAGACACCTCCGGCGCAGGCTTTCATGAAGCGCTGCTGAAGATGCTCGCTGATTCTTCCCCCATGGTCCGCGGCAATGCAGCACTCTCGCTGGTCCGCTTCGGCGATGCCACCGGCCGTCCGCAGATCGTGGCGCTGCTGCAGCTGGCGCACATAGCTGCGCCGGATACTGGTCATATCGTCGATTCCGATCGCCCCGGCACAGCCATTCATCAAGGCGGATTACTTGCAAAACTGCAGTCGGCAGACGGTTCGCAGATGGTTGAAGTCCGCTCGCCAATTCCCGGAAGAATACGATCCGTTTCGCAAACGGGCGCAAATGTCGTCGCGGGCGCAGAAGTCGCCGTCGTCGATCCGGCAACGGAGCAGGTATGGGAAGCTCTTCGAGCGCTCTATCTGGTGGGCCAGATGGAGGATGTGCCAGCAATTCAACCCTACGAACGAGACCTGCCTGACATTTCCAATGACGTGCGACACCAGGCGCAGGAAACAGAGAAAGCAATCCGCTCCCGAGCGGCAGCGAGACCGGCAGCAAATGAAGGTGAGAGCTGATGGCTGAAAGCTGACGGCTGAAAGCTAACAGCGATCTTTCAAATCGCCATCGGCCCAACTTCCTTTTCCACCTCAGCCGTATCCACCATCGCAATGGCGTCCCAGGGACATCCATCCAGGAAGCAGCCGTCCGGGCCTTTGCTCAAGCACTTCTTGCATCCGATACACAGGATAGGATCGATTGCGATCCGCCCGAACGGTGGATTATCTTCGTCGGGCACCCAGAACATGCAGTCTTCGACGGGACAATATTCCACGCAGGCAGGCGACCCCGCGCATCCCGTACAGCACTCGGTAATGACCGCCAACTCCTTCGGCTTCTTCTTCCGCGGAGTGGCGAGCCCTTTCGACTTCGGTTCAAACTTGAGATCGTCAGGAACCATCCCAACAGCTTTAGTGGCGCCGGGTGCAGGAGGCATGAGGAATTATAACCTGAGCCAAGCCGGGCTACGAACCAGGTTTCTCGAGCCCCTCCTCACTCTGCGGAGTCATCCCGAGCGGAGCCGCCCTTCAGGCGAAGCGAGGGATCTCAGTCTCCACGGACCCTGCCGACAGGCCCCGCCCAAAACGAAACTCCACCCAACTTTGTGGCCCACCCCACAATCTTCACCGGCCTCATTCTGTTATAGTGAACCCCTGCAAAGGAGCACCGTCATGGCAGGCAAGAGTCTGAACCGCGTCCAACTGATTGGCAATCTGGGGAAAGATCCCGAAATTAAATACACTCCGCAAGGTACGCCCGTCGCCAAGCTGACCATCGCCACCAACGAGCGCTTTAAAGACAAAGCCGGCGAATGGCAAGATCGCACCGAATGGCATAACGTCGTGCTCTGGCAACGCCTGGCCGAGATTGCCGGCGAATATCTGAAGAAGGGCGGCAAAGTCTACATCGAGGGACGCCTGCAGACCCGCTCCTGGGACGACAAAACTTCCGGCCAGAAAAAGTACATGACCGAAGTCGTGGCCAGCGATTTGATTCTTCTGGGCGGCCGCGGCGAGGGTGGCGGAGGCGAGTTCGCCGGAGGTTCGCGCGGAGCTTCTTCTGCTTCTGCGAGCGCCGGTGGCAACAATTTCGACCAGCGCACTCCCGAACCTGAACCGGCCGGAGCTGGCCCAATCACGGACGACGACATTCCGTTCTAGCCGTTGACTGATTGTCTTCCTGAGGTGAGCTGCGGAATCACGAAGTGAATTCCGATACGGAGTCGAAGGATCCCTGCCCCGACGATGCACCGGGCATGAGTGTTCGTTTCCGCAAAGCATTCGCGGCCCAACTCAATCCCCATCCCCCGCGTCCACTGAAACCAATTCCAAACTCTGCAGCAGCGGACTCGAATCCGAAACGAATTCCACATGCCCGCACTTCGGGCAGCAGAGAATCGCATATCCCGGCCCCTGCGCATTCGGCGCCAGACTGATCCGCATCAACTGGTAGCGCTCCAGCTTTTGCTCGCAACGCAGACAGCAAACCGTCTTCTGATAAGGATCGTGGGAAGTACTACTGGCAACGTCCACGGCTGGTTTCATCCTTCCTCTTTGGAAACGAACCGCGAGGGACGGTCCGAATTGCGCCGGAATTAACTCGGCGATTCACAAGCTTAGCACGGAAGTTTGAAGCAATACGCGAATGCGACTCGCGTTTGGCAATAGCAGTTAAAGAGCTGCTACAAGTGTTACTGCGGCAATCTGAAGTTCAGCGTAATTCTGGTCTGCATCGGCACCCCGTGTCCGCTCACCCGGCGCGGCTGAAATCGCCATTGCTTCACCGCGTCGATGGACGCCTGCGCCAGCTCCGCGGGTCCGCTTATAACCTGAACGTCCTGAACCCCACCATCCGGCCGAATGTGAACATCCAACACGACCGGGCCCTGAATTTTCTGCTGCCGGGCTTCTTCCGGATATTGCGGCTCGACCCGCCGGATCAGACTACCCTCCGCTGTCGCGGAAGGAAGCGCAGCCACTTCCTCCGGCCCCCCGGATTTTTCCGGCTCCTGGGACGGGGCGCGCTGCATCGCAGTTGCGCGTCCCGATGGGGACGATTCCGCTCGCTTCTGCGCAGCGTCCTTCTGCATGCCCTCATTCCGCACCGGCGGCATACGAAATATTTCTTTTCCATTTTCGAACACCAGCAAACTGCCCGGAGGAGGCTCATCTTTTGCCTTAATTCTGGCGGAGCTAGACGGCTGCGCCGACGAAACATCTTCTTCCTTCCCCGCCGTGCTCGCCTCCGTCGCCGGACTGATCCCCGCAGACGTATCGCCCGCGACAGCCGGATTGCCCGCCGCAATTGGAATTGCGGCAGGATGCCGGCTCACCACCGTCTTTCGCACTCCCAAATGCCGCCCCAGCAGCAACCCCAGCATGACTGCACAAACCAATACCGCTGCTCTCAGAGCCCAGGTGACAGCGTCGAATCCCTGCGGCGAAGAACTCATCGCGGCATTTTCCGGTACGATTTCTGCAACGTTTTCTGGGACTCTTTCGGAAACCTTTTCGGGCAAGGTATTTTCCGCGATTTCCGGAACAACTTCCGGGATATCCGGGACAATTTCGTGAATTTCCGGCAGCGGCAGCGGCTCGTTCTGCAGTGTCAGGGGCGCCTCCGCGCGCTCCAGATTGCTCAGGATTCGAAGCCCCAGGACCTCCAAAGTTATCTCGTCCCGCTCCGAAAAAGCGTTCGGCAGGGACGAAAACAATTCGAATAATCCGACCAGCTCGGCTTCGCGCAGAAGAGGCATCACGATCACCGACCGCACTCCGAGCTGTTGCGAAGCCTCCAAGTCCACCCGCGAATCCGCCAAAACATCGTCGCTGCGCTGCGTACGCCGCGTCCGAATGCATTCCCCCGAAAGTCCCGCGGCAGCATCGAGCGGCGAGCCCAACGCTGGCGCGGTGGCGCCGCTGCTGGCGCGACAGACCATTGCTCCATCACGCTCTAGCGCAATCGCCGCGCCGGTAGCGCCGGTGGTCAGGCAAGCCTGCTCAACCACTTCGTTGAGCACAATTTCCAGGGCCAAATCGGTGGAAAGTTCCGGCGACAACCCACCCCCGCTTTGCGCCGAAAAGCAGGCCGCCAGCTGCGCAAAGTCGGTCTCGAAACGCGACTCGTCCGCCTTGGCGCGCAGCACTCCCGTTGCGCTCAAATCAGGCTTCGACGGATCCGGTTCCGAGGCTGCAGGTTGCGGCATAACCAACGCGAGAGTCAGCGTCCGTAGCGGAGTTTGCCCCGAAAACGGCCGGTTGTCAATACGCCAGGGCGTCGCTCGCTCGCCATTTCGCCCCAACCCCGACTCCGTCCTCGCCTCGGACCGGAATTTGGCGGTCGCTTCACCACTCCGTCCATAGCGACCATTCCATCTTGGGAAGGGCAAGGTTGCAGAAAAGTCCGATCTTGCGTTTGTTTTGAAAGGCGCGGCTTTTTAGCCGCTAAGATCCACCGTGCCAAATTGGTAGAAAACTGGCTCGCACCCCAAGTGGTACAGGCTTTCCTCCGATCCGAAAGCTAATCTGAATGTTAGAATCATTGCAATTTGTAGCGCAATCTAGATGAGCTCCTCAACGTCGATCTCCCAAGCTTCTTCGCGAAGCAGCCCAAACGAAAGATGTTTCAACTCAATCCATCTCGGGAGTTTTTAGAATGCGGATCGCGGTTGTAGGTTCGGGATATGTTGGCCTCGTGGCAGGCGCTTGCTTCGCCGATCTCGGGCACGACGTCATCCTGGTGGACAACGATCAATCCAAGCTGGCGGCGCTACGGAACGGTCAGGTCCCCATCCACGAGAAATTCCTGCCCGAGCTCTTAACTCGCCACCGCGGAAACCGGCTCACTTTTTCCGACGACCTGAAGGAAGCCGTCGGCATCAGCTCCGTCATCTTCGTCGCCGTCGGCACACCGCCCACCGAGAGCGGCGAGGCCGATTTGTCGTATGTGGAATCCGTGGCCCGCGAAATCTCGGGCGGCGTCAATGACTATAAAGTGATCGTCGAAAAGAGTACCGTTCCTGTTTACACCAGCGAATGGGTGCGCAAGATTATCCTGCGCAGCGGTACCGACCCGGAGTTGTTCGACGTCGCTTCCAATCCCGAGTTTCTGCGCGAAGGCACCGCCGTCACCGACTTCCTGTTCCCCGATCGCATCGTAATCGGCTGCGACAGCGATCGCTCAGCCGCCGTCTTACGCGAAGTCTACGAACCCCTCACTAACGGCAGTTACTACCAGCGCAATGACGCCATTCCCCAACCCGACCGGGCTTTGATTCCTCCGCCCATCATCGTGACCAGCACCAAGAGTGCGGAATTGATCAAGCACGCCTCCAACGCTTTCCTCGCCATGAAGATTTCTTTCATCAACGCTGTGGCTTCAGTCTGCGAATCCGTGGGAGCCAATGTAAATCAGGTGGTCCATGGCATTGGCACCGATAGCCGTATCGGCCACCGATTCCTGAACCCGGGAATTGGTTACGGCGGATCCTGCTTTCCCAAGGATGTCATGGCATTCCGTGCCGTAGCGCGCGAGTCCGGCTACGACTTTCGCCTGCTCGATGAAGTCATGCGGATCAACGAAGATCAGCGCCAGCGCTTCCTTCGCAAAGTCCGCAGCGCGCTGTGGACGCTGCGCGGCAAAAATCTGGGCGTCCTCGGCCTGGCCTTCAAGGGAGGCACCGACGATATCCGTGAATCGCCGGCGGTCTTCATTGTGCAAGCGCTTACGCAGGAAGCCTGCAAAATCACGGCTTACGATCCCGCCGCCATGGATCGCGTCCAGGAAGTGATCCCTTCCGGCCTCAGGTTCGCCAACTCAGCCTACGAAGCGGCCCGCGGAGCCGATGCCCTGCTCATCCTCACCGAGTGGGAGGAATTCGCCAACCTCGATCTCCACCGCCTCCGCCAGGAGCTGAAGTATCCCATCGTAATTGACGGCCGCAATTTGTATGATCCCGACGTGATGGCGGCCGAAGGTTTCAGTTATTACAGCGTTGGACGTGCCGCCTCGCATCCCGATGGAGTTCCCGCCGCGATCTTGAAGAACGGCAAGAAGGCATGAATGCAAAACGCGCGGTAATCACCGGCGGCGCCGGCTTTCTAGGCTCCCATCTCTGCGACGCTCTTCTCGCCGAAAACTGGAACGTGGTCGTCGTCGACAACCTGCTTACCGGCCGCCGAGCCAATCTTGCGCACCTGAATCATGAGTCCCGCTTCGAATTTGTCGAAAAAGATATTTGCGAACCCTTCGATGTGGGCAAAGTCGATTACGTCTTTCACTTTGCCAGTCCTGCCAGTCCGGTCGACTACAGCATTCACGGCATTCCGACGCTCAAGGTCGGTTCGCTCGGAACCTTTAATGCCCTCGACCTTGCTCACAAATACGGCGCGAAATATGTGGTGTCGTCCACGTCCGAATGTTACGGCGATCCCCTGGAGCATCCCCAAAAAGAGACATACTGGGGCAACGTCAATAGCATCGGCCCCCGTTCGGTGTATGACGAAGCTAAGCGCTTCACAGAATCGGTCACGATGGCCTACCACCGCTATCACAAAGTGGATACCCGCATCGTCCGCATCTTCAACACCTACGGTCCGCGGATGCAACTCAACGATGGACGCGTCGTCCCCAATTTCATGAAGCAGGCCTTGCGCGGCGAACCCCTTACCGTTTACGGCGAAGGCCATCAGACCCGCAGCTTCTGCTACGTCAGCGACGAAATCGACGGCTTCCTGCGGCTCTCGAAATCAGACGAGCATCTGCCCGTGAATATCGGCAATCCCCACGAGTTCACCATCCTGGAATGCGCGCAGATGGTTTTGAAAGTTACGGGATCGAAGAGCCAGATTCGCTACGAACCGCTGCCGCAGGATGATCCCAAACAACGCTGCCCCGACATCAGCAAAGCCCGCACGTTGCTCGGATGGGAGCCAAAGATCGATCTTGAAACCGGCCTGCGCCAGTCGCTGGATTATTTCAAAAAAGCGTTAGCTGAAGAAGCCGCCGTGAGGTAGCCATGTCTGAGAGACGCTCTACAGTCTCCTATAAGTATATTATTGTACTATGTATTTGTACGTATAGCACCTAAGGTTGAGCAATGCTCCACTGGACGCCGGAGCATTCCCTACAACCCCCTTTGCGGAGCCGGAAACGGCCTTGCCAGCGACGATCGATCCAGCAACCAGAGGGTAGGGGTCTGCCGGGGAAGATCGCGCCCCAGAGGGCTCGCCAGCCTCGCTTTACGGATTATCAACGACTTACAATGGAGCTCGACAACTTAGACGGAGGGATCGTTCGCGGCTACAAAGTCCGTCAACTTCTTCAGCCTATCCTGTTCTTCCTGCGTATCCAATTCAAACGCCACGCCCATGCCGTAGCCGGGATGAGAAGTCAGCACCGTTCCCTTCAGCCGCAATCTCATTTCATAAGTTCGAACTACGATATCCAGCGTCGACCCTTGAGGAAAGGGCAATGCGACCTCCAGAAAACATCCGCCCGAACTCAGGTCCGTGAGGCAGCAACGATGCGGAATAGACAGTCCTGGGCGGTAGACTTCCGCACTCAAGCGGCAGGCGTAGCGAGTCTGGGTGCGCCGGTTGTCGAGACCCGCTTGAACGTCAGGCAGAATATCACGGTGAGTATTGTCTCGAAAACCACGTTGAGCACGATCTCGAAGCGACTGTCCAATACTCGCTTGAGGGCTCTTGGCGGAGACTTTTTCTCTTACCACTTCTCGACGTACCTCGCGCTCATATCCCCTGCCGTGGGTCAACTCCGCCACCGCTGCCGCGGCCGGTTGCAGCGACTCTTCCATCTCCACAGTTACATCGTAGTAGGGATCGCGCGCCGCTTCCCCAGGCAGATGGGCGCCGAGAAAATCGTCCAGCAGCCGCCGCGAAGATCTCGGCACGTCTGCAAACTCCACTCCCGCCCGCCCTTTCCAGTCCTGCCACACCACCTGACCCGACAGACGAATGTTTGCCGTCTGGCCCGGCAGCCTGAACTGAAAATATACTTTGCCCGCGGGCGGAACCTTCTTGCCAAACTGCACCGACATGCCATCTTCCGCCAGATCGATCAGCGCCGCTTTCTCCCGCTCCACATTCGCATAATCGATGGTGGCCTGCGCGTGCACCGTGGCCCGGCCCTTCTTTCGCTTGTCCCTTTGCATCACGGCGCACGCCGCGCGCAGGCTGTTGAGCGCGTGCTCGTAGGCCAACGGTTTGTAGAGGATAAAATTCGCGCCGAAGGAAAAAATCTCCCGGATATTCTCCTGCCCGGGCAGCACCGCGATCGCCAGCGTCGCATCGTTTTTTCTCGACTGCCGGGTTTCCCGCAGCAAAGAAATCACTTGCTTCACGGACTTTCCGTCAAGAATTACCGCATCGTACCGCTCTTGCGCCAGCCGTATTCCCGCCCGCACGAAGTCCGGGCAAAACTCGACCCGAATCTTGAGTTCTTCCAGAACCCGTTGCAATACTTGAGTCGACGCCTCGTCAACGCACACGAGTAGAACGGACACGGCCATACGTTGGAAGATCCTAGGTTCCATCGGTACGTCGTCACAAGTTACCATTGTCACGGTGCAATCGATCACTGGATCCCTAACTGGCATCTTGTCAATTAGTCCCCATTAGTAACCACTGACGAATCTAAAGGCCAGGGCCTGATACTGGCCGATCGTGCTTTGACGCCACACCCACCCCTCCCTACGATGATCAATAACGCGATCAAGCGATGAAGCCGCTTTGTTGGCCGCGCGGCAAATGCGAGCCTCACTAGAGGGGCATCGCTGCAGGGAAACGAGATCGCGCTCAGCACGCTTCTCCTCCTCGAAAGAGTTTATGAAATCGACCACAAATCGCGGGTTTACGTTGCTGGAAATGCTGATCACCATCGCCATCGGTCTGATCATGGCGGGGGTCACATTCATGACCCTCATGCCGTCGCTCAAAATGAATCATGTGAACTCGGCCTATGACACTACGCTCTCGGTGATCCGCAATTATCGAAACCTCTCCATCACTCAAAGTAAACGTTACATTCTGACTTTCACCGCACCCGGAACCATCACCGTGCAGTACTGGGGCGTGGGCGTTCCAGTCTCGCCCGCTCCAGTCACGGTGGCGACTTTTACCCTGCCGCCGGATATTCAGTTCGCGGTACAAGCGGGATTTCCAAATCCGGGTCCGGATGGCTTCGGCACCGGAACGACTGCGAACACTTTTAACAACTGCGTACTCGTGGGACAGAGTTGTCTGATCTTCTATCCCGACGGCTCGGCGCAGGATGATCTGGGCAATTTCAACAACGGAGTCATCTATATGACCCGTCCCGGCGATCTCTACAGCTCGCGCGCGGTTTCCGTATTCGGCACTACTGGCCGAGTTCGAGGGTGGCGCCTGCTCCAGACCGGAAACACGTGGGGGCAACAATGACGGAACGCAAATCCCATGCATCCTCGCACGCCGGGTTCACGCTGATCGAAACCATGATCGCAATCGTGATCCTGACCGTGGGCATTCTTAGTCTGCTCGCCGTTTTCGGCACGGCTGTGTCTGTAACCCAGAATGCTCAGGAAAATCTCATTGCACGCCAAAAGGCGCTGCAGGCGATGGAGAGCATCTACACCGCGCGCAACACGCAGCAAATCTCCTTCGCGCAAATCGCCAATATTGCCAGCGGTGGAATCTTCACCAATGGGGCCACCCAACTCCTGTCCGCCGGCAACGATGGACTGGTGAATACCGCCGACGACGCTAATTTTCCCGCCAGCGGAGTCTGCCCCGCTGGACCGGAGTGCCTGGTCCTGCCCGGCCGTGACGGCATCCTGGGCACCGCCGATGACTTCCCCATGAGCCTTAGCAACTTCAGACGCCAGATTCAGATCGGTACCGTTTTCGAGAACGACGGCGTCACCATTAATCCCAATCTTAAGCAGATCACCGTAACCGTCAGTTATTTCACTGGCGGAAACGTGGCTCCCCACACTTATACAGTTACCGCTCTGATTTCGGCCTTCCGCTAAAGGTCAGTCAAGAAAAACATCATGAAGATGCCAAAACAAAAATCGCAAAGCGGCTTCACTCTTATGGAACTCATGGTTTCCATGGCAGTGGGTCTGACTGTCCTGGGGGCTATCGCGGGATTGTTTAAGACGGGGATGAACTCCGTCATGGTCGTCACCCAACGCGCCGAAACTCAGCAGAACATGCGCGCGGCCATCGATCTAATGGTTAAGGACATCAGCATGGCGGGCGCCGGCCTGCCTTCGGGTGGCATTCAGCTGCCTAGTGGGGCTGGAGCGACCGCAAGCAAGTTCGGTTGCGATCAAGCAGGAACTTGCCACGTCCCCAATAACACCTACCCCACGGGCAATTATATGTACGGGATTCTGCCCGGCTATACGAGTGGCGTGGAAGCCAACGCAGTCGTGCCTTCGGCCCCACCGCCGGCGATCAACGATAGCATTACTTCGATCTATGCGGACTATAACTTTCCCTTGTGGGAGTACAACGTAACCTTCACGGTTCCCGGCAATGGCGGTTCGATCACGCTTGCGGCCAATCCAACCTATACCCCTGCCCCACCCCTGATCACCGCCGCGGGCGGAATTCAGGTTGGCGACCTCATTATGCTCAGCAATAGCCTGGGAACAGCGGTGGGCGAAGTCACGACCCTCAACGCGACCACGATCGCTTTTGCGAATCTGGATCCGCTCAATTTCAATCAGAGCGGCGCCGCCTCCAACAACATCAAGGCCATTTCCACCGGCGCCAACACCATCGCGTACCGCCTGTTCGCCGTGACTTACTACTTGACAGTTCCCGGCGGCGGCCAGACTCCGCGCCTGATGCGCCAGGTCAATGGACTCACCCCGGTGCCCGTGGCCGATGACATTATCAACCTGCAATTCGCTTACGACATTTATAACTCGACGAACGCGGCGCTCGACGCCAATCAGGCAAATCCTCTGGGCGTAGCGGAGTCCCCCAATTTGATCCAGAAGATCAATCTCGTGGTCATGGGACAAAGCATCATCACCGGCGGAAAACAAGCCCAGAGTCTGTTTCTTGCCACCGACGTCAGTGCGCGCAATATGGCGTTTCGCAATCGCTACAAGTAGTTTTTTGGGGCGAGAGGTCCAACAATGAGATACCGACAAAATAGCTCGCAGGGTTTCACACTGATTGCAGCGCTTCTCGTTCTTGTGCTGCTGTCGGGTGTGGCGGTCGGTCTGCTGTTCATGGTCGGCAACGAAGCCCGCATGGGCGGTAATGACTTGGAAGCCAACTTAGCCTACTACGGCGCCGAATCCGGCATGGAGAAACTTACCGCCGATCTCTCTTCGCTGTATGCCCAGTATCAGTCCCCCACCAACGGTCAGATTCAGGGGCTGATCGGTTTTCCGCCAACCTCCGCTATGGTCGGCAACATGACCTATGTCGAGACCATCACCTATCCGCTGAATGCGAACGGGAATCCGGTGAGCTCCTTTAACACGATTAGCGCCGGGTCGAATCAGGGAATGTACGCGGAAATCACCCCGATGACTTTGCAAGTAATTGGTACGCGCCCGTCCGGGGCTTACGTTAACATCACCCGGGGCATCGAAGTCGCGGAAATTCCCGTGTTTCAGTTTGGCGTGTTCTGCGGTTATGACTGCAGCTATTTCCCGGGTCCGAATTTCGGCTTCGGCGGCCGCGTGCATACCAACCAGAACCTCTTTCTCGCCATCGGCGACAACAAGAACCTTGTATTCGACAACAAGCTTTCAGCCTTCCAGCAGATCATTATGGATCAACTGGAAAATGGATGGCAGACCACCACGAGCTATAACGGGACGGTTTATGTTCCCAATGCCAGTGGAGGCTGCCTCTTAAACGGCGTATACCCGCCCGCCGGAGCGAACTGCATCGCTCTTCCCACCGCGGGAACGGTTCCCGGAGATGCCAGTTGGAGCGGCGGCTATCCCACCATTGCCGGCGCCGCCAACCTCAATTTCCCCAGCATCTCCAGCAGCACCCTGAATGGCTTCTTCACCAATTCAACCACGGGTGCCAAGAACATGCAGTTGCCTTTTGTGCAGAATTCCTGCACCAGCAACCCTCCACCCTGCACCGATCCGATTTCGATTATCCGCAAGCCGCAGCCAGCCGAGTCGCCGACCAGCGCGCTCGGTACTTCACGTCTTTACAACAAGGCGCAAATCCGCATCCTGCTGGCCGACACGCAAGTCGACCTTCACCCCGAGCGGGGCGCGCTTGCCGATGGGCAGGACGTCGAATTCCCCATGACGACCGCTTGGAGCAGTCCCGGTAACACCCCTTTCGCAAACGGTGCAGTCACGCTGACCGCAGGTGGAACCGAGTACCCGGGATTCGGCACCGTCAACAGCAATGGCTGGGTCAGTCCGGACCGAAACGGCGCTCCATTAACCTGGGCGAACGGAACTCAATTCCCACTTATCGGGGAATTAACATCCACCGTCACGACGCCTGGGACGATGACCGGACCATGGATTCGCGTGGAATATTGCACCTCAGCCACGACCTGTACGGGCGTCACCAAGGAGTGGCTGCAGTTGGGGTTCAGCCGTGTTTTCAACTTCGTACCCACTACTCCGGGTTCGAATACCGTCGACCCCAATGCCATTCTGATCCTGCAGCAACTTCGGCCTACGGTCGCGCAGTCGGCGGCCTCTGGCCATAATGCCGGATCTCAGGGCAACTTTTATCCCATCAACTTCTACGACGCGCGCGAAGGCGAGATGCGCGACAATGCGATTGCCAACACTACCAATGGCACCAAGTCCTACTCTTCCTGCTCGGTCAATGGCATCATGAACGCCGTCGAACTCGATGTAGGCAACCTGGCCAGGTGGTTGAAGGGTTCAACCGGCGTCAGCGGCACCACCGTGCCCTATGCCAGTTTTAATGGCTACGTTCTCTACTTCTCCGACCACCGGGGCATGTTGCCCTCGACCCACCCATCGAACGGCGGGCAGACTCCGGCAGGGGTGATTAACGGAGAATCCGGTCTTGAAGATGTGGTGAACTCAGGGCAAAACCTTACCTCGACCACGCCAGACGGGGCACTGGAACCTGCGACCTACTACAACTACTCCCCCGAGGACGTCGATCAGAACGGCTTTCTCGACAACTGGGGCGGGAAAAATATTGGAGACGGGTTCGCCGTCAACACCAACACCGCTCCGCTGAATCCATATCAACGGATCAATGTCGCCAACGCAGGCACGGCCAATTCCGTGGACTGCGCCAGCTACGACACTGCAATCAGCGCGCAGCCAACTGCTGCTGCCCTCCTCACCGGCATCAAAGATCAGCAGGGGATGGCCAACCCCGTGAGCGGAGCGCGCCACGTATTGAAATTGGTGGATGGTGGCATGAACCCTGGGACGCTGGCGGGTTCGCTGCCAGTCATGCCAGCCGCCAGCGGATGCTCGCAGAGTGCCGCCAACCCCACCGGATGCGGCGGGTTCACAATTGCTTCTGAGAACCCCGTGTACATTCAGGGCAACTACAATAGCACTTCGGCGGATCCGTTCTGGGCCACCGCCAGTAGCGCAGCTCCCACCCAGACCCCCCATTCGGCGGCGGCCATCATTGCCGACTCGGTCACGGTTTTATCCAACCAGTGGAGCGACATGAACAGCCTGATTTTTCCAACGAGTTCCAACAATCGCACTCCTACAGCACCGGCCTATTTCCGCGCCGCGATCTCCGGCGGAAAGAACATCCCCTTCCCGCAACCGGGTTGGGCGGGCGCTGCACAGGATCTTGGAACCGACGGCGGATTGCACAACTTCCTCCGCTATCTGGAAAACTGGGGCGTGAACCCTTTAACTGTAACCTTGAATTACGACGGCTCGCTGGTCAGCATGTACTACGCGGAATACAACACGGGTATATACAAAGACGGCCCCAGCGGCACAGTCTACAGCCCCCCGCCACGAAACTATTTCTTCGATGTGCTGTTCCTGAATCCGGCCAACCTGCCCCCGGCGACGCCGGAGTTCCAGGACATCGACTCCCTCAGTTCGCACCAGAACTTTACTCCCCACTGATCGTACTGAGGCTAATCGAAAATATGAAATACCGACAAAACATCTCGCGTGGTTTCACACTGATTGCAGCGCTTCTCGTCCTTGTGCTTCTTTCGGGCGTGGCCATCGGTCTTCTGTTCATGGTTGGCAACGAAGCCCGCATGGGCGGCAACGACCTTGAAGCCAATCAAGCCTATTACGGCGCCGAATCCGGTATGGAGAAACTTACTTCCGACCTTTCCTCGTTGTACACCCAGTTCCAGTCCCCCAATAACGCTCAGATTCAAAATTTAATCAACTTTCCTCCAACCTCCGCCATGGTCAGCAACATGACCTATACGGAAAGTATCGTTTATCCCGTCAATGGCAGCGGAAATCCGGCCAGCAGCTTTAACACCATTAGCTCCGGCTCGAATCAGGGATTATACGCAGAGATCACCCCCATCACGCTGACGGTGATTGCAACGCGTCCGTCCGGAGCCAGCGTGAACATCACCCGGGGAATTGAAGTCGCGCAAATTCCGGTGTTCCAGTTTGGCGTGTTCTGCGGTTACGACTGCAGCTACTTCCCGTACCCGAACTTCAGCGTCGGCGGCCGGGTCCACAGCAACGGCAACCTGTTCCTGGCGGCCAGCAGCAATCTCGTTTTCGGCGATAAAGTCCAGGCCTACGGTCAGATCGTAACCGACCGAATGGAAAATGGCGTTGCCGCAACCTCCGGCAACGGCCTCGGCGGAACCATTTATATTCCCAAAGCCAGCGCCGGCTGTCCGTTAGGAGTGTTCCCGCCTGGCGGAGCCAATTGCGTGACGCTGCCCGCAGCCGGAACCGTTCCAGGCGACGCCAGTTGGAGCGGGGGTTATCCACCTCTCGCGGGCGCGGTCAACGCGAATTTTCCCAGCCTCTCCACTGGTACATTCAACTCATACCTGGCGAATTCGCTGACCGGCGTGACCAATATGCAACTGCCCTTCGTGCAGAACAGTTGCGTTAGCAATCCCCCGCCCTGCACCGATCCCATTCAAATCATCCGCAAGCCGCAGCCCGGAGAATCGCCGACCAGCGCGATCGGAACTTCACGGGAATACAACAAGGCGCAGATCCGCATCCTGTTGGCCGATACGCAGGCAGGCCTCCATCCCGAGCGTGGCGCAATCAACGATGGGCAGGACGTCCAGTTCCCCATGACGCCCGCCTGGAGCAGCCCCGGTAACGCCCCCTTCCAAAATGGAGCGGTCACCCTGACTGCAGGTGGAACGGAATACGCCGGATTCGCGACCGTGTCGGCCACCCCCGCGACGAGTCCGTACTGGGTGAGTCCGCGCATCAACAGCGGTCCGGTAAATTGGGCGACCGGAACCCAGTTCCCGCTCATCGGAGAGTTGACCGACCAGCCCACCACGCCCGGCGCCATGACCGGCCCGTGGATTCGGGTGGAAACGTGCACCTCAGCGACGACCTGTACCGGGGTCACCCAAGAGTGGCTAAAGTTAGGCTTCAGCCGCCTCAATAACGCCGTACCCACCA
>Ga0185299_10002678_pt1 | contig 26433 bp, 21 predicted proteins | sample PaiPotPPA55metaG_FD_128002 | JGI IMG/M metagenome (GOLD analysis project Ga0185299, IMG submission 128002) | Iron sulfur acid spring bacterial and archeal communities from Banff, Canada, to study Microbial Dark Matter (Phase II) - Paint Pots PPA... ...
CAGCCTCGGCGAAGGGGCGATCGTCGTCCCGCCGTCGCGAACCGCTTGGCTTGGCGGTGGGTGCACCAATAGCTTGGTGCCGCGAAGAACTCGCTCGCCCCCGCGCGGCGTTGCCGCCTGGCGGCGACGCTCGCCGCGGTCTCGCGCCGCGTGGCGCTCGTTGGCTGGTTTCGCTGTCCCCGGGAAGATTGGCGGGGCTTTCGCCCGGAAGCCAATCGATTTTCCGGGCGATCAACCGCTCGATTTCGAGAATGTATTTTTGATCGGCGGCGGTCACGATCGAGAGCGCGATGCCGGTTTTGCCCGCGCGCCCCGTGCGGCCGATTCGATGAACGTAATCCTCGGCATGGGTTGGGACATCGAAATTGAACACATGGCTTACGTCGGGAATGTCGAGGCCACGCGCCGCGACGTCCGAGCAGACGATAAGGTCGACGCTGCCGGTCTTGAAAGCATCCAAGGAAACCGTGCGGGCGCGCTGATCCATGTCGCCGTGCAAGACGCCGGCATTGAACCCATGTTTTTGCAGGGATTTATGGAGGATCGCCACGTCCCGCTTGCGATTGCAAAAAATGATCGCATTCTTGAAATCGGCGGCGCCGCGGATCAAGCGGCGCAAGGTTTCACGCTTGGCCGGGCCGCTTGCCGACGCAACCAAGCCTTGCGATGTGGTGATTAACGTGGAGGCGGCGCGGGTCACCTCGATGCGCACCGGATTATGGAGAAAAGCCTCGGTGAGCCTTGTGATCTCCGGCGGCATGGTCGCCGAAAAGAACAAGGTCTGGCGTGTGAATGGCACCAGCTTGCAGATACGCTCGATGTCCGGAATGAAACCCATGTCGAGCATCCGGTCGGCTTCGTCGATGACGAGAATTTCGATTCCCGTCAGAAGCAGCTTGCCGCGCTCGGAGAAATCCAGCAGCCGGCCGGGCGTCGCGATCAGAACGTCGGCGCCCCGCATGATCTTGGTTTCCTGATCGCCGAAGGAAACGCCGCCGATCAAAAGCGCGACATTAATCTTATGGTTGGCGCCGTACCGGACAAAACTTTCCTCGACTTGCGCGGCGAGCTCGCGGGTCGGTTCGAGGATCAGCGTGCGTGGCATTCGGGCCCGGGCGCGGCCTTTTTCCAGCCGCGACAACATCGGAAGCGTAAAGGCCGCGGTCTTGCCGGTGCCTGTCTGGGCAATGCCGAGCACGTCGCGTCCGGCGAGCACATGTGGAATCGCTTCCGCTTGAATGGGGGTCGGGGTGAGGTACCCAGAGGCCTCGACGGCTTGGAGAACCTTCTCGCTGAGACCGAGTTTGCTGAATGTCATTCTGTTCCCAAAAACGGGCCGTGAACGAACCGGTATTGCATGGAACCGGTCCTATCTGGATCGCCGTGCTTTGGCGGGCGAGCTTTCGCCTTGCAACTGGAAAACCCGTCTAAGTGCACAAGGACTTTTCGCGCAAACCAACATCGCGGCACGAACCTTGGACGCCCCGACCGAGCGGTTCTTAAGCAATGACAGCTGAAAGCGCGGCCGACGATTCAGGCGACGGCCTACTTCACTATCGCTTATCTCGTCCAAACGCAATGAACTTCCAAGCTTCACACCCGCGGGCGCCGGCGAAAACAACCATTCCGCGTGCGCTGAATTGCCGCGCCTCGTGCCCGATTTGAATTCGATGCTCGCTTGCCTTATTCCTCGCTGTCAATTGGTGGCGAGCTTGCGATTTTGCCCCGCTGGCGGCGCCAGCAGCCTCATGCCGCCGAAAATCGTTCCGAGCGTCGCGAGATAGACCACAAGCTGAAGCTCCGTAGGTTTTCCGGTATAACCCAGAAGTGTGTGAAGGACGCGGCCCGCGATGCTGTTATCGGCCAGCACCGAGGATGTGTTCCAAACGACCTCGCCCAGTTCGGTTGCAATATCGGCTTGTTCGAGAAAAGCGACGCTTTGCGCCGCCATGCCCGCCGCCATGAAGCCAATCAGAACGCTGGTCACCCTAAAAAGATGCCGCGGTGGGATGACCGCAAGGCCTGTATAGGTAACCGCGCTGATCCCGGCGCCGAGCAAAAGCCCGAGCAAACCGCCTAGCACGAGGCTAAGCCCCGATTCGCCGCTCGAAATAACCATGCCATAGAGAAACAGAACAACTTCCGAGCCTTCACGGAGCACCGCCACGGCGACGACGATGGCGAGCGCCGTCAGGGATCGCGAACCGCTGAGGACGTCGCGCCCAAGGCGGCGCATATCCTCGCCGATCTGGCGCCCGTGCCGCGCCATCCAGATATTGTGCCAGCCAAACATGATGACCGCGATGCCGAGAATAGCGGCGTTGAAGGCTTCCTGGCCGACGCCCGCGAGCGCATTGGACAGGGCGCCCGCGAAAGCCGCGACCAACGCCGCGCCTAGAAGCCCGGCGAGAATGCCCCCCGCGACATAGAGCCCGCGCGAGGGCAAGGTTCGGGTCGCGGCCAGCACAATGCCGACGATCAATCCAGCTTCGATGACCTCGCGCAGGACGATGATAAGGGCGCCGGCCATGCAAATATCTCCTTGTTCCCCGGCGTGGCAAGGCATCGAGGCTTGGCCGATGCTTGCCTCAAGGCATCGGCGGCAGTGCCGCGATGCCGTGGCGATAGTTGAGCGCAATTGTTCAAGGCATTATACCATGATCGCTTACATATCAACGAAATTTCTTTTGATTGGAACTATTAAAAACTATAATCGCGGCAGCTTCATTTTGGCCGTTATTTCCCCTGCGCCGGCTTCGCTAAATATTGTATCGGGTGGCCTGCCAATAGGCGTGGAAGAAGTCCCGGGCTTTCGGAGAAGATCGCGAAGCGTGGAAACGATAACCAGACTGCCGGCTTGTAGTAACAAGCTCAAGGTTCGATCGAGCACCTCCCGGCCGGTCAACTCGGCAATCGCTTTCTTGTTGCCCGCAAGGAACAGTTGCGGCCGTTCGCCACTGTCCCCATTTAGAGCGAGAAACTCTTAGCTTTGGACCTATGACCATGATCGACCGGCGCTTCCCCCCCGACGAAGAGCATCGTTCCGAGCCAGAGATTGTCCCCCCAGGCCGCGCCGACGTCGGCGAGCCGGAAAACACGTTCTGGGTGCGGGAGGTCGAGCGCGCTAACCACCGCATCTATGTTACCAAGATCGGACGGTTTGGCCTCCTGCCCTTCTTCTTGCTGGGTGGTGTTATTTTGATCGCGCTGCTCATTTTTGTGTTGGGCGCTTTTTTAATTTTGATTCCCGTGGCAGGCGTTGTCCTCGCCGCCGCCATCATCGCCGGTTTGCTGCGCGGATATCCGAGGTGGCCGCACTGATCTCCCCGCCTATGTTCAAGCCGGGGCGAGCCGCTTGATCGCGCTAATCGGCTGCGAGGTCTTGGCCAGGTTTCGGTCGCGCGCGATGCGCAAGGGCTCGCTTGCAACCAACATATGATGGGCGTTGGCGTGCAGCAGCGTGGTTTCGTCGCGCATGATGCCGACGTGCCCGCGCCAAAAGACGAGGTCGCCGCGCCGCAAGGCCGCAAGGTCCGCATCGACGGCGATTGGCAATCCCAGCGCCTGTTCCTGCAAATCGGTGTCGCGCGGCGCGTCGATCCCGGCCGCGTCGAGCGAAATCTGCACGAGGCCAGAGCAATCAATGCCAAGACTCGTTTTGCCGCCCCAGAGATAGGGCGCATGCATAAGCCGCTCGGCCACGGCGACGAAGTCTTGTTGGTTCTCGTGGCTCGCCAATAGATGAGCCGAGAAGACGAAAGCGGCGTCGCCGATTTGGGCGAACGCGCATTTTGTCGCACGGACGCGAACAGCAGCGCCGAGCGGCAAGGCGTCGCGCGCAGAAAATTTCAAGTCAGGCCCCGGATAGACGAAGCTCCGGTTGACTGTTACCCGGTGGGTCGGCTTTATCTGTCCCTCCGCCAGCGCGGCCATGGAGATATAGCCGACGTAACCGTCGCGCACGAGCTGGACCCAGCCAAACCCTTCGTGATCCTCGTAAAGCGTGACTTCTTCGCCAAACAGCGCCTGGGTGTCGAGGACCGCATCGGGGGCCGGCGCATGGAGCAGATCGGCGGTGCCGACGCAGACATGCATCGCGCGGCCCTCGACATAAGCATCGGCGGCGACTTTGCCTCGCAACTGCACCGCTGCGAGATCGGGCCGGGCCGGCGTCAGACGCGGGTCGAAGTCGGTTGATTTGTGAAGTATATGGTTACTATTTGGAATTAGTTTGCCTCATGCTAGGAGTTGACATTAGCTACGCGTTCCAAATCGACTTCCTCGCTACACCTTGAGCCGGGGAGAGCTATGAGTGTCGTCTATACCATAGGCTATGAAAGTACCGACATCGACCGTTTCGTCATGACGTTAAAAACTGCCGGCATAGAACGCGTGGCCGACGTTCGTGCCGTCACTCTCTCCCGCAAGAAAGGTTTCTCGAAGAAAGCTTTGGCGGCTCGGCTGGAAGCCGAAGAGATTCAGTACTTGCACTTCATAGAACTCGGTGACCCAAGACCGGGAAGAGAAGCCGCACGTGCAGGACGTGACCAAGAATTTCGTGACATTTACGAAGCTCACCTTGATTCAGCCGATGCCCAGGCGTCACTCCGCAAACTACTTACGACGGTGAGTGAGGCGACTACCTGCCTCCTATGCTTCAAGCGAGATCCGGAGACCTGCCATCGTTCTATCGTCGCACAACAGTTGAAGGAATCTGGGTTCGAGGTATTCGATCTCTACACTGACTACCCGGAAATCAATGTCCGTAACACCCCAAGAAGGCCGCGTTACCATCCTCGTCAAGGCACTGCCGCAGCCTAGCAAAACCCATGGCGAGACGGTTTGTTGCGCCGGAGTGACCGCCGATGGACACTGGAAGCGGCTTTCCCAGTCCGATTTCGTCACCTGAACGGTGACCGCGCCTTCAGGCGCTGGGACTGGGTCAGGTTTAAGTACACCAAACCATCGCGTGATACCCGAGTCGAGAGCTGCCGCGTCCATGAGGAGAGCCTCTCTGTCGAAGGATCGCTACCGAAGTCGGAACAGGCTAGTTTTTTAAATTCACTGGTCTTGCCATCCATCAACGCTGCGACTGCACGCTCCCTGTCACTTGCCCTCCTTCGACCAAAAAATACCCTATTTACGTACAAACGAAAGACACCTGCCGAGATTCAGGCCGAGCGGGACGCGTTCAAGAAGGCAGCGGCTCAAATGTCAATGTTCGACGAAGATCTCGCAACTCTCGAACCGACGCCGTTCGAGTTCCGGTTCAAATTCGAGGACGATTCACGACACGATTTCGAAAACGGCGATTGGGAAGCTCACGCGATGTTTTGGAACGGTGGCAAGCGTGGCATGGCCGAGAAAGAAATCCTCGATTGGATAGACCATACCTTTAACGTCGATTACCCGCGGAAAGGAAAGCTTTTCGCTGTGGGCAACCAGGCAAAGAGGCCTCATGTCTGGCAATTGCTTGGAGTCCTACGCGTCGACGATCAGGCACAAGGTACGCTGCCATTGTGAGAAGTCGCCATTTGGGCAAAGAGCAATCCTCCTGACGGCCCGGCGAGCCTGTCGCCTGGCTGGTTTCAGACGGTGTAACGCCAAAACGCGCCTCGATGAAATCATAGAGCAGCCACGCGGCCAGCACTTCCGCGCCTTCCGGCCAGCCCGGTTTTGCCTTCGCGTCCAGGCATGGATATCGAAATGCGCCCTGGCCTTCACTTCCGCGCATTCCGGCCTTCGTCCGTTCGACGAAGCGGCGCAAAAACAAAAGGCCCCCAGAGATATTGCTGAGATCGGCGAAAGAGTTGCAGCAGGTCCTTGTCGAAAAACTCTAAGCAAATATTTCGGCACCTGCTCTATTCGCCGGATCGCTCGGGAAGACCCGCGCCTTGGCGGGACGATTCGGGCAGCCGCCGATGCGCCTCACGCAAGGTATTGATAGCCGTATCGATTTGGCTGCGCTGGCGTTCGAGGTGGCTGATCTGTCTTGCCGGAATCCTCTCCCCGGCAAGCAAGGATGTCATGAATCTCGGACAGCGTGAACCCGAGCTGTTTGCCTTTAAGAATCATCTTGAGATGAAGCCTGTCGCGGGCATCGTACCAGCGATTGGTGCTTTCCCGTCGCGGGTGCAACAAGCCGCGGTCCTCATAAAACCGGAGGGCCCCGGACGCTCACCTGAAAATCCCGCGCCATTTCCCGGATCGTAGATAGACGCGAATTCGCTTCCGCATCGGGCAAATCGTTACTTTGTATTTCCGAATCGGCACGTCCGTTTGGGACGCCTTGGGGCAACCTGCTTCCGGCGTCGTGTTGGGGGTTCGTGCCCATGGCAAATCCCGATTGATCGATGCTTAACTTCAATCTGAAAAATAGGCCGGTTTCGCTCCGTATGCAACTAGAAAGTGTAATTAAATGCAGCACACCTAGAGATAGGCCAGAATGCCCAGGGTTTCGGCCTGCCACATATTAATGTATTGTTTACCAGGCGCGTTGAAGGGCGCAATGATTCGCGGCTTGGCTATGGCGCGTTGCGACTGGATCATGCTGGCCACACGATGCCGGAGCCGCGAGATCCGGCAGGTTCACGAAGAGACCTAGGGCACGATGCGCAGCGAGGACCCAGACACCGGCGAAGCTCGCTTCGATGGTCCGCCCCGGGCAAGCCAGCGGCGCGAAGATGCGAATCATACTTGGTTTTTTGACAGTGAAAGGCAGCCTGTGTCCGCAATTTCCTCCAAGGCTGATGACGGCCCTCCTAACCCGAGCGATCCGGAAGCGCTGCTCCATGCCTCGCGTAGAGGCCTAGGAGGGCCGGCCGAGAGCGTGGAACAGGCCGCCGGGCTACACGCGGGGATCGCGAAGCTGCTGTCGCCGGAGTTGACTACGTTCGAGAGGGACCGCGAAAGCGGCGCGAAGCTGGTCCAAAAATTGGATGAATTGGAGGTGCGGCTACGTAATCGCGGCCGCGACGGCGATGACTCGCTCAGGGCCGCGCTGGCCGGGCTTGAAGCCGAGCTCCGTGCTTCGCCTCGGATGCCCGCCACGGTCGAACCGCCAGGGCAACAGACGGTCCTGCAAACTGGCGGCGACGGCGCTGCCAAGCGGACTCCATCGGTGGCGGTTGATATGGCTTCGAATCACCCTGGCCACTCGGTCGCCGAACCGATTTTGGGAGAGCCGGAAAAGGAGGTTGCCGCGCTTGCCGGAACGCTTGAGAATGCCTGCGATGACGTTGACCGCGATTTTGGGGGCGAGGGCGTCGATCGCGACGGCAAAGCCGGCGTGCCCGGCGCGGAAGCGAGGCAGGGAGTGGCACTCGAAACCCCGGTTCGCGATTTGACGGGGGACTCCCAAACCATCCGGGAACTTGGTGAAAGCGCGAGTTCGCTGGAGCAATTCGATCGTCTCGCGCGGGTGTTTCAACGGTCATTGACGCAACTCGAGGCGGCAAAAGCTTATAGGGCTTCGTTTGAGAGGCATGGCGCGGAAAATCCCGTCCCTGAAACGTTTCCGGCGCCTAGCATGGATCCGGCCCGCTACGATGCGCTTACGCGGCATATCGAGACCTCGCACCGGCAACTCGCCGCGCGGCTCGATGCGGGGTTGGCCGCAGGCGCGAACGAGATGAACACGCTAAGGGATCTGGTCGCCGACGCCGCCAAAAAGATGGAACGAGCCCGAGATTCCGGTCAAGGCCAGTGCGCGGGCGCGGCTCTGGAAGTGGAGATCGCCAAGCTCGCCCTGCGTCTCGATCGCGCCGGCGAAGGCCTTGCTTCGCTGACTTCGCTTGAAGGTTCTCTCGGCGGCCTATCCGTTCAGCTCGAGGAGACCCGCCGGATTGCGAGCGGCATGTCCAATGCGGCCGAGCCGAAACCGTCGAACGGACCTGGTTCCGTTGAGGATGCGCAAAGCATCATGCGCGGAATAGCAGGCCTGCGCATCCTTCACGAGGAAACCGCCCGGCAAGCGCAGCTTGCCTTGACCGCGATCCAGGAATCCGTGGAGCAAGTCGCCGGCTACTGCGCTCGCCTGGAGGCCGCCGCAGACGGATTGCGGCCGGACCGCCGCGGCGCCGGGATTGCCCCTGAAGACCCTTTTGCGCCGATCCTTACGTATCTCGCGCAACACGAGAAGCCGCTAACCAGGGAGACTCTTGCCGACGATGGCGTGCAAGGCGCCGGGAAGCTCCACCCCGCCGCGCACGGCGACACAGCCGGCGAGGCTGGTTTCCTGATTGAACCCGGCCTTGGCTTTCCTGGCCGGGACGAACATAGCGAGCCCCGTGATGCGCCGCCCAAGGCCTCCCAGGTTCGCGACGAGGGGGCGAGCCGCACCGATTTCATCGCCGCCGCCCGCCGCGCGGCGCGTACCGCGCAAATAGAGCTGGATGGCGCGACGTCTAAATCCCTGGCGCGAGACGACGGCAGCGTGAAGCCGGGCGCCTTTCTAGTTGGCCGGAGCCGAGGCCTTTTCGTCACGTATAGGCGTCCGCTCGTTTTGGGCGCCGCGGTTTTGTTCGCCGCGATTGGCGCCTATGCCCTGGCCAGAACGCTTGTTCATCACAATTTGAACGATTTCGTGCCTGACTTTCTGCGGCAGTCCAGTAGAGCGGCCGAGCGTGGGAAGTCAGCGGGCGTCGCAAGCCGGACCTTCGCCAGCGTGACGCCCAGCGGCCAACTGCCAGCAAGCCAGGGGCGACGAAACGTGGCGCCGGGAGGCCAACTTCCGGCAGCGGGGGCGCGAACGTTGACCGCCCTGCTCGATCCATCGCGGCTGGCGGCGCCGGCGGAACCCGGGTTTCCTTTGGACAGCGCCGCACCTTTCGGCAAGCTTTCGCCCGCCCCGCGAGCCATCGCGGGCAGCGACGCCATCGTGGTCGTGGCCGGTCCCATTAGCGCGAGCAACAGAGCGAGCTTATCCGCCCCGCCCGGCCCTCCTGCCGCCACGGTCCCCGCGAAAGCTCTTCCATTAGCCGCCGCTGCGGCCACGCCAACAGTACCCTACGCCGGCCCGTCAACGGCGCGGGCAGCTCCGCCGGCCGTTGGGCCAAATGAAAATCTCGTTGGCCAAGCCGAATCCGGCGATGCGGCGGCGCAGTTCGATCTGGCGGTTCGTTACGCCGAAGGCGGCGCCGGTCCGCGAAATTATGAACTGGCTGCGCAATGGTACGAGAAGGCGGCGCAACAAGGTCTCGCGGTGGCGGAATACCGGCTCGGGTCGCTTTACGAAAAAGGCCTCGGCGTCGGCAAGGACATGCAGCGCGCCAAGGATTTGTATCAGCGGGCGGCCGAGAAGGGTAACACCCGCGCCATGCACAATCTCGGCGTGCTCGCCGCCGAGGGCGGCAAGCCCAATTATACGAGCGCTGCTTTGTGGTTTGGCAAAGCGGCCGAATATGGCATTCCCGACAGCCAATATAATTTGGCGGTTCTGCTCGCGCTGGGCCTTGGGCTGCCAAAAGACCTTGTCAAATCCTACACTTGGTTTGCGATCGTCGCGGCGGCGGGCGACGCCGACGCCGCCCGGAAACGCGACGACGTTGCCGCGAGGCTCACGAGTTCGGAACTGGCCGCCGCCAATGCGGCCGCCGCAGGTTTTGCGCCCCGCCCGGCCGATCACGCGGCGAACGAAATCACGCCGCCGCCCGCGCGACTGGAGGCCGCTCAACCGGTCAAGCCGAAGGTTTCGGGACTTTGACATTATCCGTTGCCGGGCCGAGGTTTTCCGGATCATGCGAAAAGACAAAATTTAGACCATGATCTTATGCCATTGGAACGGATAATGGTCTGGACCAAACGTTTCACGTGAAACAATTTGGTGCGATTTGCTATCCGCTCGAGTGCCCCTCGTTATTGCCCACTTGCGTCTTTCCCACAGAGTTGGTGATGGGTCCATCCGCCCGCCGATACCTCTTTACATGGCAAAAGATCGACCTCAGCCAACGCTTCCACGAGTTTAGGGCGGTTCATGTACCTTTCTACGTTTAAATTAATTGGACTGGAAGAACTCGCGGAAGGAGGCAGGATCGCGTTCCTACCTAGCATCGACCCGACGACGGACTTATCATCGAACGCCCGAGCCGTCCGGCCAAGGGGAGTGAGAGAGAACAACATCGCCGCCACGAGGAGGCGACAGAAGCGCCTAAATAACTCATAAAATTTACTTCAATCTATAGTGTTATTTTGTCGTACGTTGTTAATGTATAAATAATATTATTTATACTATACGCTTGCAGAGCTATCAAGAACCACTGGATCCCTGAAATCGGATGCTTTCACGGTAGTTAAATCCGGACCGAGGCAATATCATGCGGTGGCGATCCCATTACTCAGGGCAGTGGAAAGCGGCGTCAGGCACGCGCGTTTGCGCACGGCATCGAGGCCGCGCAACACCTTGATTGAATCGGCCGCTCCGAGTTCCTCGTCGCAATAGCGCGGATGACATATGATAAGGTGGCGCCTTCTCGGCGCGCGAAAAGCGCCTCGGCTGACGGTTGCCGCAAACACATGCCCGGCGCGACCTCCGTGAGCTACGCCGTATTTGAGCCATTTTCAAAACGTTTAGTCGGAGGGTCGTCGTAACGAAGCGATTGCGGTTGTTCGTCCGGCGTCGTGCCTCTTTATCGAACATCAGGGCTCCATCAGTCGGGGCGTGAAATTCCGGCGGAGCAATTCGAGAAGCCTTCCCGTGGCCCTATGCGCGCGGGCTCATTCCTGTATCTTGCCGCGCGGGTTCCCGCCCATGAAATTTGGTGCTGCCGCTCCCACGATCGAAGCAACGCGATGACGATGGGCGCGCAGGTGCGAAGTCAGCGTTTCGGCATTTACCTTCAGCCGGGCCAGTTGCGCGCCAATCTCGAATTCGGAGTCGATCCCGCCATCGAAGCCGATGGCGCCCGCCACGCTTCCTTCGACCGACGGCGAGTCTCGCTGCGCTGGTTATCCGGCACTCTTCTAACCGGTCTTTTCGGCGCCGGGCTCATCGGATCGGCGATCTACGCGGCGCTTGGCCATCAAACATATTTCGCCGAGGCGCCCGCGTCCTCGCTCTCTCAGCGCAAAGAGATCAACCTGGATTTCGGCGTCAATCCGCATAAGGGCGATCGTCTCGTCAAGGCGGTCGATATCGTCGCCGGAAAGCAGAGCTTCCAGGCGCCAACGACGCTCGCGCTCGGCAACAAGGAGGTCGTCAAGGTCCACACGTTCACCCATGTCCAGACCACACTGGCGCTGGCGAGCATCGGCCTCTCCGAGGATGTTCCTCCGTTTAATCCGTTGAAGGTACTTGCCGATGCGCGCAATCCGATGGATGCCGGGCAGGAGCCGGTTCAGGACGATTCCGAAATCTCGTGGTCCACTCGCGATCTCGGAAACGGGGCGTTTTCGCCATCAGCCGCTCTATCGATGGAAGAGGTCCAGGCCCAGGTAGCCGAGCAGGTAAAAAACACGCTCGCGGCGGGCGCCAAGCCGCTGCCCTTGCCACCGCAACTTCTTCTGATGCGGACGTCCCGTGCCAATCTTCCGGGCGTTCTTGCGTATGCCAATCCCGCCTCGCCGATCACGACGGCCCCATTTTCCACGATCGAAGTGCGCATGGTCCCTGAAAACGTGACCAATGTCGGCCGTTCGCCGCAAGTCGTGCAGCCGACGCAAATGGAGGAGCGCCTCGTCGTGGTCCGCCACGGCGAGACGATTGAAGGCGTGCTGCGCGGCGCCGGGCTGACAAAGGACCAGGTCATCGGCATTGTTGGCGCTTTCGGCGTCGCGCGGGGCGAAGCCGCGGTGGCGGAAGGGGCGCGCCTCAAACTCCTCTTCGCCGATCTCGACGGCTCGGGCGCCAACATGACCCTGGCGCGCCTTTCGGTTTATTCCGGCGAAGCCTTGGAAACGAACATTGCGATCAATGACCGCGGCGGCTATGTCCGGGTGACCCCGCCGCGTCACGCCAAGCGGCCGAGCCGGAACGATAGCGACGATGCCGATGACGCGGATGGCATGCGGCTTTACGATTCATTTTACGAAACCGCGCTGAAACAGGAAATTCCGCGTCCGGTCATCGACGATCTTGTCCGGATATTCGCCAATGACGTCGATTTTCAAGGCGCCGTGACCGCCGGCGATTCCTTCGAGGCGTTCTACGACGAAAGCGAGGAAGGCGAGGGACACCACGAGCTTCTCTATGCGGCGATCACCGCCCGCAACGAGATTTTCCGCTACTACCGTTTCCAGACACAAGATGACAGTCTTGTCGATTACTACGATCAAGACGGACGCTCGACGCGCAAATTCCTGGTTCGCATGCCAATTGTCGGGGGCCGATTGAGCTCCGGCTTCGGGATAAGGTTTCACCCGATCCTCGGCTATTACCGCCCGCACACGGGAGTCGATTGGGCGGCGCCGGTCGGCACGCCCATTTTTGCCGCCGGCAATGGCTCAATCGTCAAGGCGGGATGGGACTCAGGCTATGGCCGCCGCATCGAGATTCAGCACGCCAACGGCTACATCACGACCTATAATCACATGTCCGGGTTTGCCCGCGGGGCGATCGAAGGCGGCCATGTGCGGCAGGGCCAGGTCATCGGTTATCTCGGTCAGACCGGCCTCGCGACCGGGCCGCATCTCCATTACGAAATTATAGTGAATGGCCATTTCGTCGATCCGATGCGGGTCAAGCTCGCCCGCACGCGGGAATTCGACGGCCGCATGCTCGCCAATTTCAAGCGTGAGCGCGACCGTATCGACAGCTTGCTCCTCAAAGCTCCCAACGCGCCCAGGGTCGCGACGCGGCAGCCATGACGCGCGACGACGTTGTCCATCCAGCGGCCGGTTTCCGGGACACCGGCGGGCTGATCCGGGAAACCCAAACGCTCACGAAGGCGTCTTACACAAAGATCGGACATTCCCAGACGTCCCTTAGTCCGCAGTATCCGCGGATCCGCGCTTGCGCTCCAGATGCCTTAGAACGCGCGCTGGATTCGCAGGCGGCCCGAGTATTGGCTGGTATCTGGCCTGAAGGCCGGCAGGCCGGTTGCGGTGAGCACCGCATCCGGAGCAAGACCAACCGGCCTCGTCTGATTGAGGAGCGCATACATGAACTCGGCGCCGATGTCGAAGCCCGCGAGCGGGGTCCAGACGAGATTGGTGCCGACCCGCGTTTCCTTGAGGTTCGAGACACCCACCGCGCCGCCGAAGCCGGCCAGCGCACTGGCCGGATAGTGCAATTCAAGATAGGAGCCATAAACCGCGGAACTCAGGATCGGGAGCCAATAATGCTTGTAGGCGCCGGTAATATCGAAGCCCCATTGCTGTTCGCAGGCGCCGCTGCCGGTGAAAACACAGTCGGAATCGATCTGCGGGTTCCATCCGCTGCCGGAATAGCTAATTGAAGTAAACCCGTCACCCATAAAACGATTTTGATTGACCGCTCCATAATTGAAGCCAAGATTATCGCCCGCGATATAGCCGTAAGCGCCTTTTTCATAGGCGACCTGCAGCCAAAACTTGTCGCCGGGCGAAATATAATCGGTGTTCAATTTAAGGCCGCCTTGAACCGCGAAGCCATAGGAATTGCTGGTCAAGGCCGGGAAGGCGTAGGCGGTCGGGGGCGTGCCAAGAGCAGTGCTCGCGAAAAGGCTGGCGTCTACCTGATGGCCGGCCGCCGACAATTGCACCGCCCCCCAGGGCTGGTCGAGGCGGAGATTGCCGACGATTTCCGGCACCCGCGACCCCGCCGGCTGGGCCTGGAAGGAGGTCGACGAATCGCCCCCGATAGTGATCGGCGCCGCCGTCGTGCTCGCGATTGTGCTGCCGATCGCAGTGCGCCGCGACGCCTGATCCTCGGCGGACAGTGTCGCTGAATAGCCGTCGCCGAAAGTCACCGTGTACGCAAGCAATGCGACGGTCGCTTGGGACCCGCGCAAGTTACTGAAGTTGTACGCATTGGCGTAGAAATCGAACATCGATTGGGCGTAGCCCGCGGTCAATCCGGCGAATTGGATGAACGCCCTGTTGAGAATCGTCGTCTCGCGCGGCGCGCTCGTTCCGGCCGTCGTATTGAACGTATTGGTGAGGGATCCGAGGCTGCCCGTCCCGGCTTGCTGGCCCGATCCATAGTAAGCGTCCACGCGCATGAACGAACGCAAAGTGCCCCACGGCGACTGCGTCCTGGTATCGAGTTCGACACGCCCCAAGGCGGCGTAGCTGAAGGCATCGCGCGAACGGGCATTCGAATACTGGCTTACGGACGGTACGAAACCGGCATCGGGATGAGGCGTGCCATTGGCATAAAAGTTGGTGCCCGAGATGCTGAAGGAAGGATCGAATCCGCGCAGCTCGGCCATCACCAGCCCGCCGACTTTCAGGCAGCTCTCCGTTCCAGGAATAAAGAAAAAGCCGGCACCATAGGCGTCGCAAATGCGGACATATTCGATCGGCGCCGCCTGGCGCGCCGGAAGGTCGGCCGCGCGGGCGCCCGGCACGCCAACTACCGATGCCAAGCTCGCGGCCGAAGCCAGAAGAAGACGCTTGTTGAATCTCAATCCAACTCCCCCTCGCCAGGAACCCTTCGGGGGCCCGCTCCGTTCAAGCGATCCGCGCGGCAAGCCCAACGTTGGGATGCCTCATAACATAAGTAATATGGTAGACTAACTGTAGTCAATAGGATTACTGTTGTATTTGAGCCACAGGCCGCGCAATTCTCTGGTCCGAATCCGGGGAACTATCGCCGCCAAGATGGCCGCGAACCTGGCATCCACGGCTTGAAATTGATTGAAAGAATCAATCAAACTAAAAAAATTGTAGCAGATACGTGTCGAAAGAATGCGGCGCCGTTCTAGCGCCCGGTCTCCTCGCGTAAAATTTCAAGCCGAAGCCATTCCCCTTCGGCCTCGGCTAAGGCCGCCTCGGCTTTCGCGAATGCCGCCGAAACGTCCGCGAATTTCGCAGAGTCACGCGCGTAAAACCCGGTATCGTCGAGCAGGGACTGGAGCCTTGCCTTGAGTGAGCGCAGTTCCTCGATGCGCGCCGGCAGATTATCAAGGACATGCCTTTCCCTGGAAGAGAGGCGCGGCTTAGCCCTTTGCGCCTTAACGGCGGCGGTTTTGGGCTTGTCCTTATAAGCCGCTGGCGCGGCCAAAACCGGCACCGCGCCAACCCCCGCGCCGCGTTGCGCCACCATGTCCGAATAGCCACCGGCATATTCGATCCAGCGACCGCCTCCTTCCGCGACGAGCACCAATGTCGTCACCCGGTCGAGAAAATCGCGATCATGGCTAACGATCAAAAGGGTCCCTTTGTAGTCGGCGAGCATTTCCTGCAAGAGATCGAGGGTTTCGAGATCGAGATCGTTGGTCGGCTCGTCGAGGATGAGGAGATTGGATGGCCGAGCTAAGGCCTGCGCGAGCATCAGCCTTCCGCGTTCGCCTCCCGAGAGACGTCCGATAGGCGTGCGCGCCTGTTCCGGACCGAACAAAAAATCCTTCATATAGCCGATGACATGTTTGCGCCCGCCGTTGATCTCGACGAAATCGCTGCCGCCGGTGAGCGCGTCCTGCAAGACCGTTTCCGGATCGAGGCGCGCGCGGCCCTGGTCGAGCGTCGCCAGCACAAGATTTGCGCCATGCCGGATGGAGCCCCGGTCCGGGGCCAAGGTGCCGGTCAAGAGGTTGACGAGCGTCGTCTTGCCCGCGCCATTGGCGCCGATCAGGCCGAGACGATCGCCGCGCAGGATGCGGGCCGAGAAATTCTTGACGATCACGCGCTCGCCAAAAGATTTCGCTAGATCCTTGGCTTCGATAACGAGCTTGCCGGAAATATCCGCCTCGCTTGCTTCGAGCCTCAATCCGGTGAAGGCGCCCCGGTGGCGCCGCGCGGCGCGCATCGCCGCAAGGCCTTCGAGACGTTTCTGGTTGCGCTTGCGCCGCGCGGTGACGCCATAACGCAGCCGGTGTTCCTCGACGGTGATCTTGCGATCGAGCTTATGCCGCGCGCGCGCTTCGTCTTCGAGCGCAAGGTCGCGCCAGGATTCGAACTTCGAAAATCCATGCGCGAGAAAACGGGTCCAGCCGCGATCGAGCCAGACCGTGTTCCGCGAAAGATTTTGCAGGAATCTGCGGTCATGACTGACAATGACGAGCGCGGACCGCGCGGCTTCGAGTTCCGCCTCCAGCCATTCGATCGCCGGCAAATCGAGATGATTGGTCGGCTCGTCGAGAAGCAAAATATCCGGCTCGGGCGCGAGTACGCGGGCGAGCGCGGCGCGCCTTGCCTCGCCGCCCGAAAGCCGCGCCGGATCTTCCTCGCCGCTTAGCCCCAATTCGTTCAAAAGCGCCGTTGCGCGACGCGGATCATGGATTGGGCCAAGGCCCGCCTCCACATAGGCGCGCGCGTTGCCGTAGCCGGAAAGATCGGGCTCCTGCGGCAGATAACGCAAGTTGACCCCAGGCTGCAGGAAGCGCGTCCCGCTGTCTGGCTCGATGAGGCCCGCCGCGATCTTCAACAGCGTCGATTTGCCCGAACCATTGCGCCCGACCAGGCACAGGCGTTCTCGCGCCGGGACCGAAAGCCCGGCGGCCTCCAGCAAAGGCTCGCCGCCGAAAGTCAGCGCAATATCCTGCAACAGCAGAAGGGGAGGCGCCATTCGCGTCCTGGGTTTCGGGAAGTTGACGCATTGATCTTTAGCATTTTCCGCCACGGCGGAAACACTCTCAAAGCCGGGCCGACGATAGGGATAGGCGGCCTCAAGCCTTGTGCAGCACGGCGGTCACCAGTGCGGCTTCGGCCTCGTCCAGCGCCCGATGGAGGTCTGCCTCCGTCGCGAACCGCCCGCGCAGGCGCTTGCCTTCGGCGCGGAGCGCGACGCCGGCCGTCCGGAAAGGCCAAGGATTGCGGACGAGATCATCGAGGACGAGGCCGTCGCCGGCGCGGGGCTGCATACAAAGTTCTGTCGTTCCGGCCCCCGCCGTTGGCACATTGGGGATCTTGATTTCTTTTTTTACGCCCCAGCAGATTTCGAGCGACATCCGATCGAGGGCTGCGACATCGAGCGCCGGCGTCATTGCCCAATCCAGCCAGCCGATGTCGTGCTGTCCGGCGGCGAGGCATACCTCGTCGTAGGGCGTCGGCGCGGCGAAGTGCTCGTTGCCCCAGTCGCGGGCGATCTGGCCGGAAAGCCAGGCGTGGCTCGGCTGTGGAATGGCGATCACGTCGAGGCCGTCCCTGCGAAGCAGCATCATTCTTTCTCTTCGATTGTTGTTTCGCCAGCAAAACGATGTGGCGTCGCCTCCGTTCCGTTGCGCGCGCGACGGCGATGCCCCACGGCGAGGCGGCGATGGCCGCGAAAAATTCACAAAACACCGGGAATAAACAGGCACGCGGATGAGGGGGCCAAGAGCGGCTGCCCGCACGGAGGCAATGCATTGCACGAAGGCTTCCTTGGAACAGCGGCTCCCCACTACGCCGCTGCGCCGGGAGCTCACCGCCGAAAGGCTGTTCGACGCTAAGCGGATCGACGGTATCGTCGATCCGCTGAACGGCGAGCGGACCAGGGGAGAGTTTTATGAGGGCAAGTTTTGAGAGCGTATTCCACGCGCGGGTTTGTCCGGTCTCGCGGACCAACCGTACCAAAATGCTTCACGTATCCGCAAGGGCAGCTCATCGATGCGACCGTGATCGGCTCGGCGGGCAAAGGCGATAAAGAGGCCGCCTGGGTGAAGCATCGCACCCGCGCATGGCTACAAGGCCCACGTCGCCGCCGACAAGACAGTGGCATCATCCGCGAGGTCGAGACGACTCCGGCCAACGAGCCCGATGTTGCGATCGCTCCTGCGATCATTCCTGATCACCTGATCACCTGAAAACGCCGCTAACATTTTCGCTCGATGCAACGGACCGGGCTTGCCAAAGCCAAACTCCAGGTCCATCTCGCCGCTATCGTTTACAATCTCAAACGCTATTGGCGCATGCGCCTGAGCGGATCTTAAAGGCGACTCTCAGCGAGAGGCATTTCCCCCGCCGCGCACAGGTCTCGAAACATTTTGGTACGATGGCGCGGAATCCCGGTTGACTTCACCGGCGGTATTGATCGAATCCGGATTCGCCGGCGGGCAGGCGAAGATGGCCACGCGATTGTGTGCCATCGTCCCGGACTGCGACTGGCGAAGCTCCCGGCCGGCCGTACCCGGACGAGTTCGGCATGCGGGAGCCGAATTCGACGCGGACATGGCCGCCGATCCGCTCGTAACCGGCGGTTTCCTCGACCGGCGCGCTGCTTGCGGCGCCTCGATCAGGCGCGCGCGCAGCGGTCTCGTTGCTGGATTGCACATCGTCGGCCAGCGCGAGTTTGCCGGAGCCAAGGCAAACAGCGGCGGCGCAACAGCCGACTGAAACAAACATATCGCGCAAATTCATGTGGAGCCTAAACGATTCATTGATTTGTCGGGGCTGATTTACTTGACCCTACAATGAGGCGATATAATGATACGTTAAACTTTATCTTTGCCAATCTCCCAGGGTCGCCTGGACCAAGGCGAGAGCCGCGACGGCGGCCGTGTCGGCGCGCAAAATGCGCGGACCCAGCGGCAGGCGCAACACGCAAGACAAGCCAAGAAGCGCCTCGCGTTCCCGGTCGTCGAAACCGCCTTCGGGGCCGATCAAAACGGCGAGCGCGGGTGGCCCTTTGGCATCGGCGCGGCGGCGCAGCGCCCCCAAGGGATCGCTGGCTGGCGCGTCTTCGTCGCAAAAGATGAGGAGTCGGTCTTGTTCCCAAGCGCCGAGCAGCGCATCGAGCCGGATCGGGGGAGCGATTTCCGGAATCGACAGAACGCCGCATTGCTCGGCGGCCTCGATCGCATGGGCGTGCATCCGCTCGCGATTGATCCGGCTGGCCTGGGTCCGGCTGGTCAGCACCGGGCGCAGAAGTCCGGCCCCCATTTCCACCGCCTTTTCAACCATGTAATCCTGTCTTGCCTGTTTGAGCGGCGCGAACAAATAAATCAGATCAGGACGCGGCTCCTGCGGCCGTGTCAGCTTGTCGATGGCGAGCGTGACATATTTGCGGTTGGAAGTGGCAACGCGCGTTTCCCATTCGCCGTCGCGGCCATTGAAAACAAGGATTCTCGCGCCTTCGGATAGGCGCAACACATTGCGGACATAGTTTACCTGTGCCTGATCGAGAGCAATTTGCGCCGCCTGCGCTAACGGGGGATTGACATAGAGGCGCCGCGCGGCGAAATCATAGCGGGACATGCGGCCGCTCGATACGGTCGAAGGCGCGCCGCGACCCGCGGAAACCAGTTACGCTTGCGCGCGCGGCGGTGTTTGCTATGAACACACGAGATTTCGATAGCCGCGATTTGGCACGTGTCCTAGTTCGACAAACCGCGGCGACGATAACAAGTGTCTTTGGCAAAAAATAGGGACAACCCATCGAACGTTCACTGAAAGGCTCGCATCATGATGCCCCATAGGCGCATTGGCTCCCTGCGTAAAGCCGCGTTTGCCGTCACGGCCTTGATCCCATTCGTGGGCTGCGGCACGGCCTATGCCACCGATTGCAATCAGGATATCGGCGCGCTCACCAAGAAACGTCAGGACATCCTCGATCAACTCGATAAACTCGCCCAGGGCGGCAAGAAACAGCTCGAACCGGTAGCCGCTTGTCCGAAGCTGCGCGCGCTGGTCGCCGTCGAGCATGAGCTCCTTGCTTATTTGACAAAGAACAAGGATTGGTGCGCGGTTCCCGACGAAGCTTTCCAAAATATTTCGGCAAGCACCGGCAAATCCGGCAAGGTCGCCAATCAAGCCTGCACCGTCGCGGCCAAGATGAAGAAAGCACAAGAGCAGCAGGCATCCGGCGCGCTCAACGTGCCACAGCCGAAGCTGCCGGCCGGGCCGCTGTGACGCAACGCCCGACTGGGCAAGAAGTTTCCGGCCCGCGCGATCGATCCCCGTCGGCCGCGTTTGCTGCATCCTCCGGCGCAGCTCCCCCCGAGCCTGCCGCGCTGCCCGATTCGGTCGCGGGGCAGCTCGTTCTCCGGCTGGCGCCAAAATCCTGGCATCCCTTGCTTCAGCTCGCGCGCCTCGATCGCCCGATCGGCTGGTGGCTGCTTCTGTTGCCTTGCTGGTGGTCGAGCGCGCTCGGGAGCATTTATCAAGGCGGACCGTTGCGCTTCCGCGACCTTTTCTTGTTTTTCGCCGGAGCCGTCGTCATGCGGGGCGCCGGCTCGACCTATAATGACATTATCGACCGCGACGTCGATACGAAGGTGGAGCGGACGAAAGGGCGTCCGCTCGCTTCGGGACGCATCGGCGCAACTGCCGCGGCCGTCTTTCTTGCCGCGCAATGTCTTGCCGGACTTGCCGTGCTTTTAAGTTTCAACGGCTTTACGGTCCTTTTGGGATTTGCCTCGCTTGGCGTCGTTGGCCTCTATCCTTTCATGAAGCGAATCAGCACCTGGCCGCAAGCGGTTCTGGGCGCGGCTTTCGCATGGGGTGCATTAATTGGGTGGGCGGCTGCCCTGGGATCGCTGGCGTCCGCGCCGTTATGGCTCTATCTCGGCACGGTCTTCTGGACCATAGGCTATGACACAATCTACGCGATCCAGGACATCGCGGACGATGCGCTCGCCGGCATCGGCTCGACCGCGCGCGCTTTCGGCGGCCGCGTTCGTTTGGGGGTGGGATATCTCTACGCGCTCGCGGTCATCTGCATCGAAGCGGCCTTGCTTGCCGCCGGCGCGGGCTGGCCGGCGCAAGGCGGCCTTCTGCTTTTCGCGTCGCATCTTGCCTGGCAGGCGATGCGGGTTGAGCCCAGCAATGGCGCCCTTGCGTCACGCCTGTTTCGTTCGAACCGCGACGCGGGACTTATGCTTTTCGCCGGACTTGCGGCGGAAATTTTTCTCGCGCCGGAATGACTCGACGCCGAAGTCGCGCGGAACCTTATGGTGACTTCTGAATTCAATCTCGCGTAGAGCCGGTTCGAAGGGCCCATAAATTCCGGGGAACGCATATGCTGAGATTGGCACTCCTCTTTCTCGTGATATCCATTGTCGCCGGTATCCTCGGGTTCACCGGCATATCGGCGGCCGCCGGCGGGATCGCGCGTTTACTGTTCATTATTTTCATCATCGTGTTTATCGTTTTCCTTGTGCTTGGCCTGTTGGCCGGCGAAACGGTTTTCTAGTGCGCCGAATTTAATCCCTTCGGAACCACGGACTGGGGCGGCGTTGATTTGAAAAGAGAGGCGTGTTTTCCGCGCTCACTCGGCCGCGCAAGATTTATTCATCCCGAGCCACGCATCCAAATCGCACGCCGCGCGCAAGGCGAACGCGGCTTTGCGGCTCGGAGCTGTTTCCTTGCCCGGTAAGGCCTTGCCGCCGGGCGCTTTCCCGGCAATCGGCGGAAAAAGTCCAAAATTAATATTCATTGGCTGAAACGAAGGCGGGCCGGCATCGATGATCCCGATGTGTCCGCCGGTGATATGGCTGATGAGAGCGCCGAGCGCGGTCGTCGGCGGGAGCGGCGTGAACGCCTCGCCCTTTCGCTCCGCCGCCGCCATGCGGCCCGCGGCGAGCCCGATCGCGGCACTTTCGACATAGCCCTCGCAGCCGGTGATCTGGCCCGCCAACCGCAGCCTCGGATCGGCCTTGAGCCGCAAGGCGGCATCGAGCAATTTGGGCGAGTTCAGAAAGGTGTTGCGGTGAATCCCGCCGAGACGGGCGAAGGACGCATTTTCCAGGCCCGGAATGGCGCGGAATATTTCAACCTGCGCGCGATGTTTCAACTTTGTCTGGAAGCCGACCATATTGTAGAGCGTGCCGAGCGCATTGTCCTGGCGCAGTTGCACGACGGCATAGGGCTTTGCGCTGCCGGGATGCGGATTGGTCAGACCGAATGGCTTCATTGGTCCGTGCCGCAACGTCTCGTGGCCGCGCTCCGCCATGATTTCGATTGGCAGGCAGCCATTGAAATACGGCGTGTCTTCCTCCGCGAGCGTGTGGGGCTCGGCTCGATCGGCGTCGACAAGAGCGTCCACGAAGGCAAAATATTGATCTTGAGTCAGCGGGCAATTGATGTAATCGGCGCCGGTTCCGGCCGGCCCCGCCTTGTCGTAGCGCGACTGAAACCACGCCTTCTCCATGTCGATCGACTCTCGATGCACGACCGGGGCGATCGCATCGAAAAAGGCAAGATCGCGCTCGCCGGTCAGCGCGCCGATCGCCGCGGCAAGGCAGGGCGATGTCAATGGTCCGCTCGCGATGATCACATTGTCCCACGCTTTTGGCGGCAGACCGCCGATTTCCTCGCGAACCAGTTTAATGAGCGCGTGCCCGCAAACCATCTCGGTGACGCATCCCGAAAATTGGCCGCGGTCGACCGCGAGCGCGCCACCTGCGGGCAGCTTATGCGCATCGGCGGCGGCCAGGATGAGAGAATCGAGGCACCGCATTTCGCGATGCAAAATGCCAATCGCGCTCGTTTGCGGATCGTCGGCGCGAAACGAATTCGAGCAGACGAGTTCGGCAAGGTCTCCAGTCTGATGCGCTGGCGTCTTGCGCGACGGCCGCATCTCGTGCAGCACGACGGGGACGTTTTGCCGCGCGATTTGCCAGGCCGCCTCGCTGCCGGCAAGACCGCCGCCGATCACATGGATGGGAGCCAGGGGACTGGACTCTGACATGGCGTCGAAGCATAGAGCACTTTCGCCTTAGGGGAAAGTTTTCGTCAGCTCCCCTTCCGCCGCGCATCAATGGATCCAAAGAGATCGTTTTTGCGCAGCGGGGTACGGCGGGTACAGGGGGCGACGCCATGTGGCGGGGCGTCAGGCGATGTTGCATCGTAGACCGTGACATGTCCCTCTTGGCAGCCGCGGGCGCAGCCCTTCGCTGCGGATAAGAACAGGGCCGCCGCTTAGGATTCTAACTTCACTTAAGGTGCCTGTCCTTAATCATGGCCCCACTTCAGGTCCGCGTGGAAGGCCGCATCACGGTCATCGTTGTTGTCAAGGTGCTCCCGGTCAGGGTGGCGCCGCGGGCGTCCGCTGGCAAGCCACGAGATAGGGGCGCGGCCTCAAGCCTAGATGTGGCCTTTCACCAGCTGAAATCGTTCATGCAGCAGAGGGTTCCAGGGGAAATGCTCTCTTCAAAGCCGCTAATTATTGTGATGAGCCTTAGGAACTTTCGATCCCTTGGCGATCTTTGCCGTTGCATAAACCGCGGCCCGCGCAGCTCGCGTTCGGTAGCCTTGGGCGGCCGTTGCGAAAAGATCCTCATCGTTGGGGACCAAGCCGATGATCCGGCAGCCTTTATAACCTCGAGATGATGCTCCGCGCTGAGCTGCCGGAGCGCTCAGCATGGCCCAAATTTCCGAGCGTGATCCGCACAAGCGGAAACCGGATTCGCGGCGGAGCTTGCGATTGCCTTCGGGTAGCGCACGAGAGGTGTGAAGCTTGCGGGGCGCTCCCGGCCCCCCGAACAAAAGAAAGCACCCGCCGGGGAGGATCGGCGGGCGCTTCTGGCCAGCGAGGGGGCTTGAGAGCGGCCAGAGCCCCGCCGACGCAACCATGGTTGGCAATTGCATAATTTTTTACCTGTGTGCCTCGCTAAGCTTGTCCGGGGCTTGCACCGCCGCGACCGGCCAGCCATGCCGCCGCGTGAGCCTGATGTCGCGCTTGGCCAGACCGGCCCCGCGCCAGCGAGGTCATTCCGCCGCCTGGGTGCCCTTCGCCAACGGCCGCCGTTCCAGAAACGCGCGCAAATAGCGCCCGGTGTAGCTTTTCCTTGCCCGCACGATGTCCTCGGGCGGACCGGCAGCGACGATCTCGCCGCCGGCGTCGCCGCCTTCGGGACCAAGATCGATGATCCAGTCGGCCGTTTTCACGACCTCGAGATTGTGTTCGATCACGATGACCGTATTGCCCTGATCGACCAGTTCCTGCAGCACTTCGAGGAGTTTTGCGACATCGTGGAAATGCAGCCCGGTAGTTGGCTCGTCGAGAATATAGAGCGTGCGGCCGGTCGAGCGCCTGGAAAGCTCTTTGGCGAGTTTGACCCGCTGCGCCTCGCCGCCGGACAAGGTGGTGGCCTGCTGGCCGACCTTGACATAGCCGAGGCCGACCCGCGCAAGAGTCGCCAATTTTTCGCGGATCGACGGCACCGCCTTGAAGAGGCTGGCTGCCTCCTCGACCGTCATGCCGAGCACGCCGGCGATCGATTCGCCGCGATATTTCACTTCGAGAGTCTCGCGATCGTAGCGCTTGCCCTTGCAGACATCGCAAGTGACGTAGACGTCGGGCAAAAAGTGCATCTCGATCTTGATCACCCCATCGCCCTGACAGGCTTCGCAGCGTCCCCCCTTCACGTTGAAGGAGAATCGTCCGGGCTGATAGCCGCGCGCCTTGGCTTCCGGGAGGGCCGCGAACCATTCCCGGATCGGCGTGAAGGCCCCAGTGTAAGTCGCCGGATTCGAGCGCGGCGTGCGTCCGATCGGTGATTGGTCGATGTCGATGACCTTTTCGAGATGTTCGAGCCCGTCGATTCGCGTATGCGGCGCCGGATGTTCGAGCGCGCCGTTGAGCCGCCGCGCGGCGGCTTTATAGAGCGTATCGATAATGAGCGTCGATTTGCCGCCGCCGGAGACGCCGGTGACGCAGGTGAAAACCCCGAGCGGGATCGCGGCCGAGATATTTTTGAGATTATTGCCGTGGGCGTTGACGATGGCGAGCCTGCGGCCTGGCTCCGGCCTGCGCCGGCGGCGAGGCGCCGCGACTTCAAGCGCGCCGGTGAGATAGTGGCCGGTCAGCGAATCCTTGTCCGCCATGATTTCGGCGGCGGTGCCTTGCGCCACGATCTCGCCGCCGTGAATGCCCGCGCCCGGGCCGAAATCGACGACATGATCGGCGGCAAGAATGGCGTCCTCGTCGTGTTCGACGACAATAACTGTATTGCCGAGATCGCGCAGCCGCCGCAAGGTGTCGAGAAGCCTCGCATTGTCGCGCTGATGCAGGCCAATCGAAGGCTCGTCCAGCACATAAAGCACGCCGGTCAGGCCCGACCCAATCTGGGAGGCGAGCCTGATGCGCTGGCTCTCGCCACCGGACAGCGTGCCGGAAGCGCGGGAAAGAGTGAGATAGTCGACACCGACATCGACAAGGAACGAGAGCCTGTCGAAAATCTCTTTCAGAATGCGCTTGGCGATCTCGCGCCGTTTTGCATCGAGCTTCGGGGCCAGCGTGCCGAACCACTCTTGCGCGGCGCGCACCGAAAGCGCGGTCAATTGACTTATGTGGCAGCCCTCGATCTTGATCGCGAGCGCCTCCGGACGCAGCCGCGTGCCGTCGCAGACGCCGCAAGGCGAAGCCGTCATGTAGCGGGCGATGTCCTCGCGCGCCCATTCGCTTTCGGTCTCGCGAAAACGCCGTTCGAGATTGCCGATGACGCCTTCGAACGGCTTCACGATGTCATAGGCGCGCAAACCATCGACATAGGAAAAGCGCACGGCCTCCTCGCCGGAGCCATGCAGGATCACATCGCGGGCTTGTTGAGGCAGCGTCTCGAAACCTGTATCGAGGCGGAACTTGAAATGCTTCGCGAGCGCTTCGAGGGTTTGCAGATAATAGGGCGAGCTGGAGCGTGCCCAAGGAGCTATGGCACCTCTGCGCAGGGTGAGCTTCGGATCGGGAACAATCAGCTCGGGATCGACGGTCTGCTCGATACCGAGGCCGCCGCAATGCGGGCAGGCGCCGAAAGGGTTGTTGAAGGAGAACAGGCGCGGCTCAATTTCGGGGATCGTGAAGCCGGACACCGGGCAGGCGAATTTGGACGAAAAGACAATCCGTTTGGGAGAGCCGTTTTCGTCCCTCTCATCGGCATATTCGACAATCGCTATTCCGTCGGCGAGCTCGAGCGCGGTCTCGAAGCTTTCCGATAATCGCGCCTCGACCCCGGGACGGACGGCGATCCGGTCGACCACGACATCAATGTCGTGCTTGAGCTTTTTGTCGAGCTGCGGCGCGTCGGCGATTTCATAAAATTGCCCGTCGATCTTCAGACGTTGGAAGCCGCGCTTCATGAATTCGGCGATTTCCTTGCGATACTCGCCCTTGCGGCCCCGGATGACCGGCGCGATCAGATAGAGCCGCGTGCGCTCGGGCAGCGCGATCACCCGATCGACCATCTGGCTCACCGTCTGGCTCTCGATCGGCAGCCCCGTCGCCGGCGAATAGGCAATCCCGATGCGGGCGAAGAGCAGCCGCATGTAATCGTAAATCTCGGTGACGGTGGCGACCGTCGAGCGCGGGTTTTTCGAGGTCGTCTTTTGCTCGATCGAGATCGCCGGCGACAGGCCGTCGATCTGATCGACATCGGGCTTTTGCATCATTTCCAGGAATTGGCGCGCGTAGGCCGAAAGCGATTCGACATAGCGGCGCTGGCC